>ENA-UEQR01001879-UEQR01001879.1-human-gut-metagenome-genome-assembly--contig:-NODE-1879-length-11237-cov-6.376971_pt1 | contig 11237 bp, 9 predicted proteins | sample MGYA00242944_ERZ507941 | MGnify/ENA primary metagenome ERZ507941 (study PRJEB26167, sample SAMN06115398) | human gut metagenome | host: Homo sapiens | place: China:Chongqing | collected 2016-06-23...
CCATCCTTCACTGGCCCACATCAGCAAGGCAACCGCACTCTATTTTCTTCAAAGCGGTGCCATTCCATGCAAGGACACGGGTAAAAAAACACGTCGCTATACCATTAAGACAGACGATGTGATCGAGTACCTGCGTCAAAGGGAAATATGCCCGGAAAAGTACAAGGCCAGTGAAGGATGGTACGCTGGGACAGCAGGTGCTAAAAAAACAATAGTATAATAAAAATCAGATTATGAAATGCAGGAGGAAAAACCAATGCGTACATTGAACGTGGAAGAGATTTCAAAGAATATCAAAGAAATGTGCATTGAAGCGAACCATTTTCTTTCAAAAGATATGGACATTGCGATGAAAAATGCAGTTTCAACAGAGAAGTCACCACTGGGGAAAAAGATATTAAGTCAGCTTCAGGATAATCTGAAGATCGCCGGAAAAGATATGATCCCAATCTGCCAAGATACTGGAATGGCAGTCGTATTTCTTGAGATCGGACAGGATGTACATTTCGAAGGCGGCAACCTGGAAGATGCGGTAAATGAAGGAATCCGTCGGGGTTATGTTGACGGATATCTGAGAAAATCCGTCGTGAAAGATCCGATTCTCAGAGAGAATACAAAAGATAATACACCGGGAATCATTCATTATAAAATTGTTCCGGGCGATCAGGTGAAGATCAAGGTCGCACCAAAAGGCTTTGGAAGCGAAAATATGAGCCGTGTATTTATGCTGAAACCGGCAGACGGAATCGAAGGAGTAAAGGAAGCAGTTCTTACGGCAGTAAAAGATGCCGGCCCGAATGCCTGTCCTCCGATGGTTGTCGGCGTGGGAATCGGCGGCACATTTGAAAAATGCGCACTGATGGCAAAAGAAGCACTTACAAGAGAAGTCGGAAGCCATTCAGACATTCCATATGTAAAAGAACTGGAAGAAGAATTACTGGAGCGGATCAACAAGATTGGAATCGGACCGGGCGGACTTGGGGGAAGTACAACCGCGCTGGCTGTCAGTGTCAACACTTATCCGACTCATATTGCCGGACTTCCGGTAGCTGTAAATATTTGCTGTCATGTTAACCGCCATGTGATCCGCACTATTTAATTTACCGGGGGATCCTGAAAAGACTTTCCGTGCCGAAGATATGTACTCGTGCGAAGATGAAGCATGTTACAAATGGTTTCTGCCCGGTGAGAGGATGTGTAATATTTAAAGGAAATGAAAAGAGGATAATTATGAATACAAATGTAGACGTAGACGCAATGCGAAAAGATGCGGTTGAGATTTTTCAGAAAGGGTTCGCCTGTTCAGAGTCGGTGATCTATGCGATTAAAAAGGGCTTTGATCTTGATCTGTCAGATGATGCGATCGCTATGTCATCCGGATTCCCGTGGGGGCTCGGAGATGGTGGCTGTATTTGTGGTGCGCTTGCAGTGTCGGCAGCATTTATCACTGCCATAGAATTTCTTGCAGGGGAGTATCTAAACCGCTATCTCGGCATGGGCATATGGAGCTATGAGGAAGTGCCGCTGAATTTTGACGGACAGATATGCCTGCCATTTGCTTTTCTGTGGTTTGGGTTATCCTATATTGGTGTGCTTGCGGATAATTTTATACGCAGACATATTTTCAAGGAATACCCTGTCATTGTTAAACAAGGAAAAGAAAAAATACCTGCGGCGGTTGGATAAGAGTACGATTATTTGTACTGCTCAGTATGTAAAAATATAATTAACTGGAGACCTCAGGTCGCCCTTACGCAAAAAATGTAAATATAGGGGACGGCGACACGCTTACATTCGCCCGTCATTCACCAACGCATATAAAAACAAATGGACTGTCTATCTAATGATAAACAGTCCATATTTTTGTACATATCAGTCTTTTGTGTACCACTTTTTCAGCACTTCTTCGCCAAGCTTGCCGTAAACTGTGAAGTCACGGTTTTTCTTGGCTTCCTCTATTGGCGGCAGGATAGCTTTCCAATCCCACCAGAAATAGCCGCAGAACCAATCCAGATCCCAAGTTGCTTCCATTGCAGTGTCGTAGAAATCTGCCTGCTCCTGCTCGTCAAGTGGCTTGTCGAGCCTGTCATGGAAATCCCAAGGGTACTGCGTGCAGCCCTCCTCGTTTCGCACGCCTATCTCAGCGAACATTATAGGCTTGTTGAAATGCTTGTGAGCCTTTTCAAGGGAGCCGACAACTTCGTTCCAGCGACTGAGCATATGCTCCTTGCTTCTGCTCACACCGTCTGTAACAGGGTAGTAGCCTGAGATGCCAATGATATCCACGTCGCTGAGCCAATCGAAACGCTGTTCATCGCCGTGATTGATGTTGTGCATAACGATACCGCTGTAGACCTCTCTCACCTGTGCGATAAGCTTTCTGCATCTGTCGGACTGCTTGTCCATTCCTGCCATTTCACATCCTGTACAGAGCATTTCACAGCCGAGCTTTTCTGCAAGCTTTGCATAGTGAAGCATGAAAGCTGTGTATGACTTGAACCACTTGTCCCAATATTCAGGGTTCTCAGGTGGGAAGTCTATCCTTGCACGCCATGAATGGTCAAGGCAATCCACCATAGGCTTAAGGCAGACCTTAAGTCCCAGTGATTTTGCTTTTTTTATAGCGAAGGCAATGTCCTCGTCAGATTGTGTTCTCTCATAATCACTGAAAACTCTTGTGCTCGCAAAGCTCTCCTGCAATGCGTTTACAGGGATACATATCCAGTTCAAGCCGTTTGAAGCAAGCCTTTCCATTGACTTTTCAGCTGCTTCCGTCTGAAAATCACCTCTCTTGGAGAAAAATCCCCAAGTATATCCTTTGCAGAAAATATCTTTATTCATGTATCAAAAACCTCTCTTTTTCGTAAATGTCCTGATAGAAAAGCCACAGGTAAGTTCAAGCCTGTTCACCTTTTTAAGCTTCTCCACCGCCTCGGCAGATGTTTTGTAGTAATACGGAGTCATTGTAAAAAGATTGAAAATATCCTCCTGACTTTCAAGCACCACAGGGTATTCAAAAATCATCTCCTCTGACTCGTCAAATTTATTAAGTCCGTATACATTGGGCTTGTTTTCGTAAGGCTTCTCATAAAGCACTTCTTTAAGCTCAAACAGATGTCTTGGGGACGGAGAAACTACCACAAGCTTTCCGCCGTCTTTCAACACCCTTGCGTATTCGTCATTTGAAACAGGTGCAAATGTGCATACGATAAGGTCTGCAAATTTGTCTATAAACGGAAGCTGAAATGACGATGCCACTGCAAATTCGCAATTTGTGATATTTTCGCAATGTATCCTCGTCATGCAGTGGGCAACTGCCGCCTTTGATATGTCAATGCCGTAAAACTTCGCCTTTGGCAGTGCCTTGGCATAGTTCACAGTGTAAAAGCCCTCACCGCAGCCGCTGTCGATAATATAAGGCTGTTTCACATTTTCAAGCAGACCGCCCATTACCTCAGCCGTTTTCTTCGCAAGGGGCAGATAATAGTCACGGTCGAGGAAATCCGTTCTCGCCTTTACCATTTCCGCATTATCCCCTGCGTTCTTAGGGTTCCTGCCCTTTGTGGTAAGCAGATTTACATATCCTTTTCTCGCAATATCAAAGCTGTGACCGTTCTGACAGTGCCATACGTTGTCAAGCTTTCTAAGCCGTTTTTTGCATATCGGACAAACATACATATAAATCACCCTGAACATTATAGCATTTCCCTCTGCTTTTAGCAATGGATATTTTATTAATAAAAAAGTGCTTGACAATCGTCGGGTTATGCTTTATAATATCAATATATGCAAAATGCGGTGACGGAATTATCCGAAACAGTGTCGGTAAAGAGAAAAGGCGGTGGGTGAAAGCCTTTGCGGCAAGTTCGGTGGCTAACCTGAGCGGTGCTGAAAACAGCAACGTATGCTCTGCGTTAAAGGGCTTCGAGTGGTCGGGCGATGAGTTCGGCAATTTGGGTGGTAACACGGAACTGTCGGTTTCGTCCCATGTTTAGGGACGAGCCGTTTTTTTATTTTGCGAATAATTTCATTTGGAAGGATCTGAATTTATGGAATGGACAGGACTTAACGAACTGCGTGAATCTTATCTGAAATTTTTTGAGAGCAAGGGCTGCTTAAGACACAAGAGCTACCCTCTCGTACCTCAGAACGATAACAGCCTGCTGCTTATCGTTGCAGGTATGGCGCCTCTGAAGCCTTACTTCACAGGTCAGGAAACACCTCCGAGAACAAGAATGACAACTTGTCAGAAGTGTATCAGAACCGGCGATATTGAAAACGTTGGTAAGACGGCAAGACATGGCACATATTTTGAAATGCTTGGTAACTTCTCATTCGGCGATTACTTCAAGAAGGAAGCCATTTCATGGGCTTGGGAGTATGTTACACAGGTACTCAAACTGCCAAAGGACAGACTTTATATCTCTGTTTATGAGGACGATGACGAGGCTGAGAAGATATGGCATGAGGACGCTGGCGTTCCAATGGATCATATCGTAAGAATGGGCAAGGAAGACAACTTCTGGGAGGCTGGAACAGACGGTCCTTGCGGTCCATGTTCAGAGATATATTTCGACAGAGGAGAGAAATATGGCTGTGGCAAGCCTGATTGTAAGGTCGGCTGCGACTGCGACAGATACATGGAGTTCTGGAACCTTGTGTTCACACAGTTTGAAAGACATGAGGACGGCACTTATACTCCACTTAAGCAGAAAAATATCGACACAGGTATGGGTCTTGAAAGGCTTGCTTCTATCATGCAGGACGTTGACTCTATCTTTGACGTTGATACAGTAAAGGCTATCAGAGATCATGTTTGTAAGATAGCAGGCTGTGAGTACGGCAAGGAGTACAAAAAGGACATTTCTATCAGAGTTATCACAGACCATATCCGTTCTGTAACATTCATGGCATCAGACGGAATTTTGCCGTCAAACGAGGGCAGAGGATACGTTATGAGACGTCTGCTGAGAAGAGCCGTTCGTCACGGAAAGCTTCTCGGCATAAACGGACTTTTCCTCAAAGACCTTGTAAAAACTGTTGTTGACTGCAACAAGTGTGAGTATAACGAGCTTGAAGAAAAGTATGACTATATTGTAAAGGTGCTCACAACTGAGGAGCAGAACTTCAATGCCACTATCGACAGAGGTATGAAGATACTTGACGATCTTATCGCACAGATGCAGAAAGACGGCAAGACGGAGCTTGACGGTGAGAGCTGCTTTAAGCTTTCCGACACATACGGTTTCCCTATCGACCTTACAAGAGAGATCCTTGAAGAAAAGGGCATGACCTGTGATGAGGAGGGCTTTGCTGAGTGCTATGCAAAGCAGAGAGAAACAGCCAAGAACGCTCATGCTGCAACAAAGTATATGGGTGCAGACGAAACTGTTTTCCATAAGATAGACAAGGATTTCCACACAGAGTTCATCGGCTATGACAAGCTCGAGGGCGACAGCGAGATATCATTCATCACAACTGATGATGAGCTTATCGAAAACGCAAAGGCTGGCGATGAAGTATATATCGTATCTTCACAGACGCCATTCTATGCAGAGAGCGGTGGACAGGTGGGCGATATCGGTACTATCGTTACAGAAAGCGGTAAGTGCAGAGTCGTTGACACACAGAAGGTCGTTGCAGGCAAGTTCGCTCATAAGGTAGTCGTGGAAGAGGGCGAGATAGCTGTAGGTCAGAAGGCTCACTTCACTGTTGACAGAAAGACACGTTATGCTGTTATGAGAAACCATAGCTGCGCACATCTGCTTCAGGCTGCACTGAGAAAAGTTCTCGGTGAACACGTTCATCAGGCAGGTCAGCTCGTTGACGCTCACAGACTTAGATTTGACTTCTCTCACTTCAACGCAATGACAGCAGAGGAGAAGCTCAAGGTCGAAGCACTTGTAAACAAGTATATCCTTGAAGCTCTTGATATAAAAATGGAAGAAATGCCTATTGCAGAAGCTCAGAAGCTTGGCGCTATGGCTCTGTTCGGTGAGAAATACGGTGAAACTGTAAGAGTTGTAACAATGGGTGACGGTGACGAAACAGCTTCTATCGAGTTCTGTGGCGGTACACATCTTGACAATACTTCAAGAATAGGTCTGTTCAAGATAATCTCCGAAAGCTCTGTAGCTTCAGGCGTAAGACGTATCGAAGCCGTAACAGGCAGAGGCGTTCTGGAGCTTGTTGAGGAAAGAGCCGCAACTATCCAGCAGGCGGCTGAAAGCCTTAAGCTTGCAAACCCACTGGACATCGTAAAGAGATGCCACACTATCATGCAGGAAGTCAAGGATCTTGAAAAGGAAAGAGACGCTTTGCAGGCAGAGATAACAAATCTCAAAACAAAGTCACTGTTCGATAACCCATATGAGGTCAACGGTGTTAAGGTAGTTACTGCAATGCTCACAAATACAAGACCTGATATGCTCAGAAAAATGGGCGACGAGCTTAAAGCAAGAGAAGCTGACGCAGTTGCAGTTGTTGCAGGTGTTGACGGTGAAAAGGCAAACCTTGTTGTAGTTTGCGGCAAGAATGCTGTTGCAAAGGGTGCTCACGCAGGCAAGATAGCAGGCAAGGTAGCAGCACTCACAGGCGGTAAGGGCGGCGGACGTCCTGACTCTGCTATGGCTGGTATAGGCGACAGATTCAAGATCGACGAGGCACTTGACAAGGTAAACGAAATAGTTGGCGAATTTGTAAAATAATATGGGAAAAGGCTGTGCAAAATGCTGTGCAGCCTACCCCTTTTTGAAAGGCGGAGAGATAAATGGAAGATTGTCTTTTTTGTAAAATTATTTCCGGGGAAATACCTTCAAAGAAAATATACGAGGACGAGCTGACATACGTTTTTGAGGACATTGCTCCTACAGCTCCGATTCATTATCTTGTTATCCCTAAGCAGCATATTTCAAAGCTTGACGAGATAACACCTGAGAACAGTGCAGTTATCGCACATATCTATGAAGTTATCGCAAAGCTTGCCAAAGACCTCGACCTTAAGGACGGTTTCAGAGTTGTTTCCAACTGCGGCGAGCAGGCAGGACAGAGTGTTTTCCACATTCATTTTCATCTTCTTGCAGGCAGACCACTTGCTTGGCCAGCCGGTTAAAGAAATAAAACGGGCGGGTAAATTTCTTATCCGCCCTTAGTTTTAAGGGGGACGGCGGCAATGGTGAGAAAAAGCTGTTATATCGGCTTTTCGTATTTTGCAGGACTTTTTCTCTGTACCATTGGCTGGGGAAGGAACAACGCAGTTTTCGCACTTGCGTCAGCGTGTGTAGCCATTACAGCCTTTGCGCTTTTTAAGAGATACCGAAAGCATATAGCTCTCTGCTTTGTTTCGTTCCTGATAGCGGTGGGAGTCAATACCGCTTATACTCACATTTTCTATGATAAACTGACAGCTTTAGACGGAAAGACCGTCACAGTTAAAGGCGAGATAACCGACATAAGCTATATAGGCTCTGACACCTGTCGACTAAGTGTCAATGGTACTGTTGGGGGAGTAAAAGGCAGGCTGACATTTTATGCAGATGACCTTGACTATGATTACTATGACAATATCGTGGCGACAGTAAAGGTCAGCAGGATAAAAGACAGCATCAATTTCAAGTCGGAGCAGTATAACAGACCTAAAGGCGTTTTTCTCCAAGGCTCGACCGCTGAAAGCGTAGAAGTCACAGACGGTGGGAACGTCATCTTACGCAGTATAATGCATTATCGTGACAAGATGTTCATGTTGATAAACGATATCATAGGCGGAGATGAGGGTGGTTTTGCCGCTGCAATGCTCTGCGGAGATAAAACTGAGCTTTCAAAGCAAACGAAGCTCACGGTCTATCGTAGTGGCATAGGTCATATATTTTCCGTGTCGGGAACTCATGTGGTCATAATAAGTGCCATGACAGGCTGGCTCATGCAAAAACTAAGCAAGGATAAGCGTGTGATATTTGCCGTCCAAACAGTGGCAATGTGGGCGTTTGCGGTCTTTGCAGGATTTTCAGTATCCGTTGTGAGGGCGGCTGTTATGCTGACCTTGGTCATTGCCGCACCGCTCCTTTATCGCAGACCAGACCCGGCAAATACTCTCTGCCTATGCGCTATTGTAATACTCACTCTTTCGCCCTATGCGGCGGCGGACAGCTCGTTTCTGCTGTCATTCACAGCTGCGTTTGTTATAAGCGTTGTATGCCCGAAAGCGGTGACAATGGTAAAGCGCAGGGATATTCTTGGCAACATTGAGCGTGAAATAGTCACAGCGGTGACTATACTTCTTTGCACAATGCCTGTTCAGCTAATGTTTTTCAGTGAAATATCTCTTGTTGCACCACTATCAAATATCCTGCTGGTGCCTGTGTGTACCCTTGCTCTGGGTCTGACGGTAATAACTGCGGTAACAGGCGGTGCGGCAATAATAGCCTATCCTGTGCTGACGGTGGTAAAGTATCTTCTGAACGTCGTTCTGTTTCTTGCTGAGCTGTTTTCAAAATTCAGCTTTGCCTATCTCCCTCGTGGAGTAAGACCACTTGGTCTTGTAATGCTTGTTACCTGCCTTGTGCCTGTGGCGGTCATGTTTCTGAGAAAGTCAGTAAAGCTTGGGGCTTTTTGCACTGCTCTAATGCTTGTATGTTGGACAGCGGTGTATAATTTTTCTCTTGCTTTTGGAGGCTCGGTAAAGATAGTTGTAATGCCAAAAGGAAATGCAGTGCAGGCTGTGCTGTATGATAAAACAAAAGGTATGGTTTTCGATATCGGCAGTAAGGGCAAGCTCAACAGCGGTATGGAAAGCTTTTTGGAGCTTTACGGCATAAAAGAGCTAAAAGGCGCATTTATAGAAAGCGAACAGTATTACACTATAACGAAATATAACGAGCAGATGACTATACGACCTGACAGATTTTATATAAATGGCGAGCCTGATAATGACAGCGAACTGCAGTTCATAACAGGCGCACAGCTTGATTGGAACGGTGTTAAGATAGAAGCATTGGAGGACGGATATAAAATTACCACCGAGGGCTGTGTGGTCACTATAGAAAAAGGTTCTGTCACCATAAACGGCAGGAACCTTGACACAACAGATGAAGAATACCCATTGATGATAGATATGAAAAATTCGCAGATAAGGAGGACGGACTATGGCTTTGCTTACGGCTTCGGCTCTTGGTAAAACGATAAGAGAGAATGATATCGACAGCCTTTATTATTTTTACGGACATGATACAGCGGCACTTGAAAGCTTTACAAAAAGGCTTGTGAACAAGCTTTGCCCTGCTGACGCTCAGGTCATGAACTTTCATAAGCTTGACGGCAAAAATCTTGATTTTCCAATGCTTACAGACGCTTGCGAAGCTCTGCCTTTTATGGCTGAACGTGTGGTGGTGACTATAAACGACCTTAATATAGATGCCGTGACTAAAGATGATCTGGACGACCTGAAAAAGATCCTGGGCTCTCTTGGCGAAACCACCACAGTGATAATCTATGCCACAGGAGTTGACCTTTTCAAGAACAAAAAGTATCTTACAGACAAAAACAAGCGCTTTGCAGATTTCTGCGAAAAGCACGGCACTGTCTGCAACTTTGAATACAAAAGGGCTTCCGACCTTGGAAAGTCTATATCCACCTATCTTGCAAAAAGCGGCTGTACCATAACAAAAAGCAACGCAGAGTATCTTGCAAACCTCTGTTTGTGCGACACTGCATTTATCAGCAAGGAGCTTGAAAAGCTTTCGGCTTATGCAGAGGGCAGGGAGGTAACAAGAGAGGATATCGACCTGCTTTGTATCAGACGTATCGAGTCGGACGGATATTCTCTTGCAATAAATATCCTCAGAGGCAATGCGGCAATGGTCTTCACACGTTTGCGTGAACTCGATGTGCAGAATTATGAACCATATGCTATAATAGGAATAATCGGCTTTTCCCTTGCGGATATCTATAGGGCGAAGCTTGCACGTTCCTCTGGCAGGAGCGTTGCAGACGTGGCTAAAGATTTTTCCTATGCGAAAAACAGAGAGTTTGCAGTAAAAAACGCCTATTCCGAGTGCGGAAATATCTCGGCGGAGCGTATAAGAAAAACGCTTGAGATACTTTCTGAAACCGACCTTATGCTCAAAACAAGGTCACGGGGAAAAGACGGAGATATGCTCACCCTCGAGCAGGGGCTTGCAAGGTCAATGGCGTTAAGGTGTTAGTAAATGGAAAAACTTAAAATATCAAGGGCAATAATCGTTGAGGGAAAATATGATAAGATAAAGCTTTCGTCAATAGTTGACGGTGTTATAATCGTCACTAACGGCTTTCGTATCTATAAAGACCCTGACAAGGCAGCGCTTATAAGATACTATGCTCAGCATGGCGGAATAGCAATTCTTACAGACTCTGACACAGCAGGCTTTCGTATAAGAGGGCATATAAAGGGTATCGTCCCCAAAGGCGATATCGTGAACGTGTATGTTCCTGAGATATTCGGCAAAGAAAAGCGCAAAACAGAGCCGTCAAAAGAGGGCTTGTTAGGGGTCGAGGGCGTTCCTGCGGATATTATCAGGGAAGCCTTTGAAAAAGCAGGCATTATAGGCGAAAAGGTCGCAGACAGAGAACTCATGACCAAGCTTGACTTTTATGAGCTAGGTCTAAGCGGCAGACCCGACAGCAGCAGGCTCAGACAGCTTGTGTGCGAAAAGCTGTCGCTGCCCAAAAAGCTCACTGCAAACGCACTGCTTGAAGTGGTGAACACAATGCTCGATAAAGAAAGCTTGCAAGCACTCATAGAGGAATTGACCTCAGAAAACAATAAAGACAAGGAGAATAGCGTTGGTTAGTCTTGAATTTTTATATTTCTTTCTTCCTGTTTTTATGGGAGTATACGCTTTGTCAGGGGTGCGTTTCAGAAAAGCCGTGTTCCTGCTTGGAACAGTTGTGCTGTGTCTGTGGGCGTCCACATGGGAGATAATACCAATGGCGGTGTGTGCTGTTGTATCATACTTTTGCGGCAGGCTTATCCACCGCTTTGCAGACAAAAAAGGACTTAAAAGGCTATGGCTCATATTATCGGTGGTAGCAAATATGGCAGTGCTTTCGGAGTATTGTATTCCATTTGTGAAGGTTGGAGGCTACTTTATTCCATATAAAACCGGAACGGTGGAGGAAGAAATCACACAGGGAACCACTGTAATTGTGCAACCGTTGGCTGCACAATTTGTCCAGCCAGCAATTGGACAAATGCCTAAAAT
>ENA-UEQR01001886-UEQR01001886.1-human-gut-metagenome-genome-assembly--contig:-NODE-1886-length-11215-cov-40.078739_pt1 | contig 11215 bp, 10 predicted proteins | sample MGYA00242944_ERZ507941 | MGnify/ENA primary metagenome ERZ507941 (study PRJEB26167, sample SAMN06115398) | human gut metagenome | host: Homo sapiens | place: China:Chongqing | collected 2016-06-23...
CTATGCCAACCAGCTTCATTCCTTGCAAGGTGGAACCGAGATAAATTATGGTGTAAAGTACACTGCCACACACGATAACAGCTACCAGTCCTATCGGGATGGTGAAACAGGAGCCTTGATTCCCGATAATTCCGAGAAACAGCTTCGAAAAGAATATACTCTGAATATGTACACCGGCGCTTCACATAGTTTTGGGAAGAAGTTCTCTGCCGAAGTTTCCTTGGCCGCAGAGCTTTATCATGCCGGGGAACGTCATAGCTGGATGCTGTATCCCACTGTAAACACAACTTATACTCCGGCAGATGGCCATACCTTGCAAATGTCTTTCACCAGTAATCGTAAATATCCCGCTTACTGGCAGTTGCAACCTATTATACAGTATGTGGACAGCTATACCGAGGCTCATGGAAATCCCGACCTGAAGCCAAGTTCCAATTATTCGCTCGACTTGAATTATCTGTATAAGAATAGATATATGATAGGGGTGAATTACAATTACACACCCGATTACTTTGTGCAGCTCCCTTATCAATTGCCCGACCGTCTGGCGGAGGTGAATCAGTTTGTGAATTATGATTTTCAGAAAAGATGGACCATACAGACTATGGCTTCTTATAAAGTGAGTACATGGTGGAACGGGCGCATTTTTGCTTTCGGCCTGTTCTCTCATGACAAGAACAGCCATTTCCATGATATTGCATTCAACCGGCATAAATTCAGCGTCATTCTGAATACCACAAACACATTCATCTTATCGAAGAAACCGAATATCATAGGTACGTTGGCTGGTTTTTACCAATCACGTGCCATACAAGGGGTGTATAACTTAAGTCCTATTTGTAATGTTTCGACTTCACTTCAGTGGGCTTCTCCGGATGGAAAGACGAAAGTGATATTGAAAGGAAATGATATTCTTAATACATCGAATATGACCACCCGGCTGGCGTGGGGGCAGCAACGGAACCGGACAGAAATGAATTGGGACAATCGTAGCTTTACATTTTCATTCCTCTATAAATTCGGCGGATACAAAGAGAAGAAACGTACCGATGTCGATACCAAGCGGCTGGGACGATGATTTTTTAGTGGTTAGTAATCACTAACCACTAATCACTAGTTCGCCATTTTTGCCTTGAAAGCCAGCGCATACATACGCATCTGTTTTACCATTGCCAGCAAGCCATTGCTGCGGGTGGGCGACAGATGTTCTTTCAAACCTATCTTCTCTATAAAGTATAAATCACTGCTTAATATTTCATCCGGAGTATGTCCGCTGACTACTTTGATAAGCAGGGCAATGATACCTTTTACAATCAAGGCGTCACTTTCCGCCTGGAACACCACTTTGCCGTCTTCCATATCGGCTTGCAGCCATACGCGGCTCTGGCAACCGTCTATCAGGTTTTGTTCTGTTTTATATTCGGGGGCGAGTGGTTCCTGCTCGTTACCCAAATCTATGAGCAATTGATACTTGTCCATCCAGTCATCAAAATCACTGAACTCTTCTATCACTTCGTTCTGAAGTTCGTTTATTGTTTTCATTATTTTATCATTTATTTCTCATTATAAATCACATCCATCACTGTTTGTCCTACCGCTTTCAGCGTGTTACGGTCAATGTTTTCCATCGTATCGTTTACCGTATGCCAGAAAGAGCCGAAAGAACTTTGCGGATTGTCGGCATCATAGTTAATGATGTCCACACACGGGATACGCGCCAACTTGTTGACATAGATATGGTCGTCCACCGTCTCACCGCCGTCTTCTTTTACAAAATATTTGCCATATCCCAGCTCATGTGCCTTTTTCCAGATTTTCTTCATTTCGGAACGGGCGGTGCGGGCCGAGTAACCTTCATAATAGAACGTGGCATCTTTTCCTCCTACCATATCCAGCAAGATTCCATAGCGTGCATTATAGTTCTGAACATGTGGGGTACGTGCCCAGTATTGTGATCCAAGACACCAAGTGTCCTGTTTGTACTTGCCGTCATAAAATTCGGGAATTCCATAATCCTCCGAATCGAAAAATACGATATCTATACCTAGGGCAGGTTGTTCCTTCTGTATCTGACGGGCGATTTCCAGCAGCACCCCCACACCGCTGGCACCATCATTCACTCCCAGTATAGGAGTATGGTGATTCTTCGGGTCGGGATCATTGTCGGCATACGGGCGGCTGTCCCAATGGGCGCAAAGCAGGATACGTTTTTTACTTTCGGGCTTGTAAGCACCGATAATGTTGCGTGATTTCAGTATCGTACCGTCGTATGCTATCAGATCGGCATATTGATTGTATACCTTGGCGCCGAATTTTTCCAATTGTCCTGCCAGATATTCCCCACATTCTTTGTGCGCCTGTGTGTTGGGAACACGGGGACCGAAGTCTGCTTGTACCTGAATGTACTGGTAGGCGCTGTCTGCATCGAACTCGGGAGCCTTGATCACTTCTTTGTCTACGGTTTCTGTCCGGTCGTTTCTGCTTTTACTGTTTCCGCACGAAACGGCTGTCAATACAAGCAGCAAGAACGGGATTACTAAAACATTTCTTATCTTCATACTTATTCTTCTGTTATTTATTTGTGCATTATCCTTTATATAGAAAGGGGCTGCGCCGCAAAGTTACGTTATTTTCTTTGTACTTCTTCCATAACGCGCAGGAAGTTTCCACCCCAAATGAGGCGGATATTTTCTTCACTGTATCTTTCCAACAGCAGCCGGCGTGTAAAGTTTATCAATTCTGATGCCGAAGCGCAGCCTGTGATGCCGCCGTCACCGTCAAAATCGGTTCCTATCCCTACATGTTCTATGCCCATGACATTTACCATGTGGTTCAGATGCTCGATGGCATCCTTGATGGTAGCTTCTCCGTTCTTGCGCAGGAATCCGCCATACATACATACCTGTGCCACCCCCCCCTTGGCTGCCAATGCTTTCAATTGGTCATCCGTCAGATTGCGCGGATGGTCGCAAAGGGCACGGGCCGAAGAATGAGAGGCTACGATCGGTTTGCCGCTGATTGCCAGTGCATCATAGAAACTTTTCTCTCCGGCATGAGAAACATCTACCATCATTCCCACACGGTTCATTTCTTTTATCACCTGTTCACCGAATGTGCTTACGCCCAGTCCTTCCTCATTATAACGGGCAGAGCCGCAGATATCATTATTTCCGTTGTGGCAAAGTGTCATGTACACCACGCCACGATGGCGGAAACGTTCTACATTCGTGATATCCTTGCCAATGGCATATCCGTTTTCAATGCCCAGCATGACAGCCTTTTTCCCTGCTTTTTTCAAACGGCACAGATCAGCGGGAGTATATGCTATATCTACGGCTGTACAGTTCTTGGCAACCATCTCCTCTATTTCGTTCAGGATGCGGTCTGCTTTGGCAGTAGCGGCCGATAAGGCTTCATCAGTACGTTCCAATTGCTTCAGGTAAGCCACCATGATGGTTGCGTCCAGATGTCCTTCCGTTATCTTATGCAGGTCTACCAGGATTTTCTTGTCACGGGTGGCGAAGTTTATTCCTTGATCGAAGAACATGGGAGTGTCGCAATGTGAATCCAGCGTTATCATGCGGCTGTGAAGTTTTTTGGCTTCTCTGAAAGAAGTGGATTCCTGTATAAGCCAGTGGAATACCGGCATCATACAGGTATTGTTTTCCAGAATGAAACATTCCGGATGCCATTGCACTCCCATCATGGACTTGCATTCGGTAGATTCCATCGCTTCAATGACTCCGTCGGATGAGCGGGCAGTTACCCTGAAACCCGGCGCAACCTCCTTTACCGCCTGATGGTGAAACGAATTGACCGGCAATATTTCTGTTTCAAACAATTTATAGAGTAAGGAATCTTTCTCTATCCGGACCGTATGCGAGGCATATCCCCGTCCCAAATCCTGATCGTGTTTGATCCGTTCCCCTTCCATCTGTACGTGGATATCCTGATACAGGCTGCCTCCAAAAGCGGCGTTCATCACCTGTATGCCGCGGCATATTCCCAGAATCGGTATCTGCCGGTCGGCGGCCAGTTTGGCAAGCAATAACTCCTGACGATCCCTCCGGGGATTTATACTGTGTAATTCCTTTATCGGTTCTTCTCCAAGGAACAAGGGATTGATATCCGCACCGCCGGTCAGTAGCAAGCCATCCAATGCATTCAGTGAGTTTATCAAACTGTTAGTTTCGTCAACAGGAGGAATAATGAAAGGAATACCTCCTGCTTTCAGAATGGAAGTGAAATATCCTTCCAGCAAAGTACATGCGCCTTCCTGGAAGTTTCCGGTAAGCCCTATGACTGGAGCATCTTTGTGGCAGGGAAAGGTGCGGTGTATGGCATCGTACTCGGCTGAAATGTCAAATGTTTGAAACGTTTTCATAAGTTAAATTATTCGTAGAAACTAAGCAAAGATAGGGATAAATTCAGATTTATTTTTCATATTTGCTAAAAATCTAATGACCATGGAACCTATACAAGACTTCGCCGGCCTGATATGCCGTTTGCGTTCGTTGAAGGAGCGGAAACGTGTGGTGGTTGTTTGCCCCAATGACCCTCATACCGAATACGTTATAACCCGCAGTTTGCACGAAGGCTTTGCCGATTTCTTATTGGTGGCGGATACGCCCCATTTGCTGAACTCGGAATATATCCGCCTTCAATATCCGGATCATGTGAAAGTATACGAGGCGACAAGTCCCGATAAAGCAGCCCAGGAAGCTGTTTCGCTGATACGTGAGGGACATGCGGACGTGTTGATGAAAGGGATTATCAATACGGATAATTTATTGCGGGCCGTGCTTAATAAGGAACATGGTATCCTGCCGAAAGGGAATGTGCTGAGCCATATCACGGTGGCACAGATCCCGATGTACAAGAAATTGCTGTTCTTCTCGGATGCGGCGGTCATTCCCCGTCCTACCTTGGAACAATTCGAGGCGATGCTGCGGTATGATCTGGAGGTATGCCGCCGCATGGGAATAGAAGCTCCCCGTGTGGCCTTGATTCATTGTACGGAAAAAGTAAACGAGAAATTCCCTCATACACTGGATTATGTGACTTTAAAGGAACGTGCCGCCGCCGGTGCTTACGGAAACATGTACTTGGACGGGCCCATGGATGTGAAGACGGCATGTGATGCGCATAGCGGTGAGGTGAAAGGAATCAGCTCGCCGGTGGTGGGACATGCGGATTTGTTGATCTTTCCCAATATCGAGTCGGGAAATACATTCTATAAAACGGTGTCGTTGTTTGGTGACGCCAACATGGCAGGCATGTTGCGAGGTACTACTTCTCCTGTAGTGGTTCCTTCGCGTGCCGATTCCGGTAATTCGAAATATTATAGTCTGGCATTGGCCTGCGTGGCCGGATAAAACCTTTAAATTATGAAGATATTTGTGATTAATCCGGGCTCTACTTCTACCAAAATAGCCCTTTTCATCGATGAAAAGCCGGTGTGGGCGGCAGGGGCCCATCATACTGCGGATGACTTGTCGGAGTTTCACCACGTCAACGAACAGTATGCGTACCGTAAGGACTTTGTATTGCGATTGCTTGCCGAGGCGGATATTCCGTTGGATTTTGATGCCGTCATTGCCCGTGGCGGTCTGCTGAAGCCTACGCCCGGCGGGGTGTATGCCATTAACGAACAGATGAAACACGATTTGCTCAACGCCCGGATGGAGCACGCCTGTAATTTGGGCGCGCTGATTGCCGATGAAATAGCCCGGGAATGCCATTGTCCCGCCTACATTGCCGATCCCGAAGTGGTAGACGAGCTGCAACCGGCCGCCCGCCTGACGGGAATACCGGAGATAGAGCGCATTTCCATCTTCCATGCCTTGAACAGTAAGGCGGTATCGCGTAAATATGCCGCTTCCATCGGGAAACATTATGAAGAGTTGAATCTGATTGTGGTGCATCTGGGGGGTGGCATATCGGTGGGTGCCCATTGCAAAGGACGGGTGATTGATGTTAACAATGCCTTGAACGGTGAGGGGCCGTTTTCTCCCGAACGTGCGGGAACCATTCCTGCCGACCAGTTGGCGGAATTGTGCTTCAGCGGTAAGTATACGTTAAAGCAGATCAAGAAGATGCTGAATGGCAAAGGGGGGCTGACTGCCCATCTGGGTATGAATGATGTGGTGACTATTGCCCGGAAAGCTTCCGAAGGCGAGGAGCCTTATAAAGGGGTATTGGATGCGATGCTCTATACGGTGGCGAAACAGGCAGGGGCCATGTATGTCACGCTCCGTGGGCAGGTGGATGCCATTATTCTGACGGGAGGCATTGCCCATAGTGATTACTGTGTAGGGATTCTCAAGGAACAGATTGATTATCTGGCGCCGGTTGTGCTGATGCCCGGTGAAGACGAGATGGGCTCGCTGGCTTATAATGCGTTGGGAGCCTTGAAAGGTGAGCTGCCTTTGCAGGTTTACCGGCCGGAATAAGAAGATGGTGGTACATCGGAATTAAAATAAGCGATAAAATTGTTCAAATCCTTCATGGAAGGGTAATGTGTTGATATACAGAAGGCTATTATGAAGGAATCATTATAAATTCCTTCATAATAGCTTCAGGGATGTTTTTACCCGGCCAGTGCTACCAGTTTATACATATTTCCTGTTGTGGTATGCATCCGTTCCGCTCCCAGGGAATTCATGATTCTTCCCATTTTGTTTATCGTGATGCCGCGCATGGCTGCCGGATATCGTTTCAGCAGGATATTGAACAAGCATACTGCCGAGTAAAGTTTGAAGTCTTCCCCTTTCTCCGGCAGTCTGAAACAATGGAGAATCATTTCCGCTTCGGTAGGCAAGGCATAATAGGCCTGGTTGCGCAGTTTCAGCTCGGATTCCTCCGCCGCCGAGAACCAGTAACGCTTTCCCTCGTCCAGTTCTGCTTTCAGCTGGGCGAAAAGCTGTTTGTGCTCCAGTGGCGAGCAGTCTATCTTCTCCTTTACCTCGGCAAAGAAATAACGGCGGCTTCCGCTGGGGTCGGTGAGCAGCGCTTTCCGGTTACTGGTGCCGATGAACGAGGCCATCCGGGGCAGATGGCTGTAGGACGAGCGGTGCGACTTGCGGAAATCCAGTTTTTTCATTTGCATCAGATTTTTCAGCAATGGCAGTTTCTGTGGTGAAAGACGGTCGTACTCATCCAGATTAATCAGTCCGAAGAAAGCCAGCTTCTGCTCGCATCCTGCCTGTCCGGTCAGTTCGAAGCTGTCCGTATAGTAGTCTTTCAACGAATCGGGCATCAGCAATTCGCAGAAAGTGGATTTGCATCTCCCTTGCTCGCTGCTCACCAGCATGGGGGCCACAGCGTTGGCGCACCGGTCCATGCGTCCGCTCCACTGGGCAGTTACGCCCAGCATCCAGCGGTGGAAACTGTTCACCCAGAAATCTTTCGTAGATATGCGTTGTGCCAGCGGAGTCACTCGGTCCTTGCCGTCCCATTCGGGAAGGGTGTTCATATAGGAAAGTAACGGATGATAGTCCGGCATCTGCTCCGAGTTCACGAACCGGCTTACATCCTTGTCCCAGCAGTTGATGTGACGTGCACGTGCTTCCAGGCACAGGCTGTTCAGGGTGCGCTGGCTTATTACCTTATATATAGGTGTGTCAGCGTCTTTTTTGCAACATTCCGTTTGTTCCGTCAGTAGGTTGAAGCGGAAGTGGTATCGGCTCAGCAAATATTGTTCCAGTTTTTGCTGTACTTGTTCCGTTTCCGGTTTCTTCTGCATTGATAATGAGGTAGATGAACTCTTCACTGTCGGACTTATCACTACATTCGAGGAAGCAAGCTTCTTCATTACTTTGTTCAATAACTTTTTATTCATTATTTGTTGTTTTAGGTTTCCGTTGGAACAAAGATACTGTGTAAAATAGCGTTTTGCAAGTGTTTTTCGTGGGGTTTTAGAGAAAAGTGACTAAGCGTAAACATCCTGAATAACAAGCTGTTTCGTCCGGTTGATTACACGATATCTTCCTTTTGATTCAGTTGTTTCACTTAAGTGATGAAGTTTGAGCACTATAGTGATGAAAGTTCATCACTAAGGTGATATAATATCATCACTTAAGTGAAACAATTTACTTGAAGGGAAGATACAACGACTTCGACCGGATGATACACCTTATTCGTCCGGTTGTTGTCATTTGATGAAATGTGAGTATTTTGCCGGACAGTCATCACCTTGGGATGCGTTTTTGGAGATGGAACGGGGCTGAAGGAATATGTAAGCATCTCCGCGCTTCTATATTGTCTCTCTTTTTTTTGTTCTTATATCTTGGGTATAAAAACGAATCATTATGGATTTGGCAGAAAATAGATTTAGAAAAACCTGGGAACGTTTCCTTGAAGTATTGAAAGTAGACTGTCATGGTAAGCGTCTCCGCGATTCTATATAGTGTATTAAAATAAAAAGGCTAATGATCCCTTTTTAGTCATTAGCCTTTTCCCATCTGTCAGGAAGCAGTTCCCTGTATTTTTCAATTGGTGTGTTCGGTTGCCATTCGGCTGTTCTGTTTATCACATCCGTGAGATACTCAAATAAATTCACTTTATGCATCCTACAAGTGAGTGCTATCGTATAGAGTATGGCGCCTCGTTCGGCCCCCTTATGGCTGCCGAAGAACAATGAGTTTTTTCTTGATAAGGATATGTACCGGTTCATCCGTTCAACCATATTGTTGTCCAGATAAGTGTCACCATAATTAAAGATGTCCACCACTGCATTCCACTCATTGCGAAGATAGGTAATGGCTTCCTGCAGTTCGCTCTTAGGTAATAAATCCCCCCGTTCTTCTATTTCATCAAGCACATCTTTTATTTCTCCGAGTATGTCCGGCGCATACTTTTTTCGATGCATAAGATTCTGTTCTACCGTCCATCCCTCAGCCCCAACTTTATGCTTATGCTCGTTTTGATAAAGTGCGTTTATCAGCTCCACGATTCTTTTTGCATCCGGGTCCTTCTCACCGCAATCTATAAATTTCCGTTTTATATGTTGCAAGCACGGGATGCGTGTGATATTGGGATAAGCATCGCTTTCGAGCTTCCGGTAAGGTGAGTAACCATCGCTTTGTATGATACCTTTGCAACTGCCTAATTCGTTAAGAATAACTCTTTCAGACCGGGAGCCGTCATCATAGAGCAGGTATATCATCCTGGTGTTTATGCCGACAACCACCCAAAGGTATCCCTTCCTGACTCCTTTTCCCTTGCTGTTCTTTTCCGGGACGAGTATTTTGTAATAGGTTTCATCGGCTGCCTTATAAGGATCACTCAAAGCTGTCTGCCGGATGCACTTATAAAGATTTTCGAAGAGGTCTGAGGCTTTCTCTATCAACTTATGAGCCGTAGGTTTCTTCAGCGTAAAGCCATGACTCTCGAAGTAGTTGATGATTCTTTCAACAGGTAGCGATTGTATATAACGTAATTCCATCAATCCGGCAATAAATGAACCGTCATAGCTGGAATTCAAGAAGGCCGAAGCCGGTGTTTTTCCCTCAAACAGGCGACCTTCTTGCGTATAGGTGTGTATCTTGTAGACATGCTTGATGAAGCGCATGGGTACACATTCATAGCGGACGCATATTCTGGGAACAGTGGTAAACAACCGGGCCTTATTGATGTCAAAATCGGGATCATCGGGATAAACGACATGTTCTTCTTCCTCCATCTCATAATGCATGTCACGTTTGGCCCCATTGTTCTTTCTTGCTTTACGCTTTTCTGCTTACATCGCCATAATAGTCTTCAAGCCCTCTTTTGAATTCCACCTGCATCAACTCACGATCGAAATCCATATTGAAATAATAGGCATAGTCTCCACCGATTTCAGGAAGGCACGTATGACGAGAAAGGAAAACCGGTTTACCATAAGCCATCGCTTCAAGCACCGGTAGCCCGAAACCCTCTGCTATCGAAGGGAAAACAAATGCTTTACAATTTTTCAAATACCAATGTTTCACTCTCTCTTCGATAGGCCCTACAATTTTCACTCTCTCTTCGACACCATATTTTCGAGCCTCTTCCAGTATGACATTTACATAATCCGACTTATTTCCCGCAATAACCAGTTCAAGATCGGTCCCTTTTAGCAAACAGGGAAGCACATGAAAATTTTTCTTGGGCAATACCGTCGCCACAGAAAATATAAAATCTTTCGCCGGTAAACTATCCGGCTGCCTTATCTCTCCACGATAAACATTACAACCATTGTATATTACATCGATATGCTTCTCCCCCATATCAATGCGTCCGCCATTTTTATAAATATTCCAACCGCTGCCGTCTGCCCTTCTTTTCGCATCAATCGCGACAACCACGCACTGGCTTCCAAACTTCTCAGCTGCTTCCCGGATCAGTTCCGGTCGATTGATCGCAGAAGAATTGATGGAAATCTTGTCTGCACCTTCCCGGAGCAATGCCTTAAAATCGTCAACGGTCCGGATTCCACCACCTACCGTAAATGGAATAAACACACACTCAGCAACTTTGCGCACCATGTCAACCACCGTGCTTCTGTCGTCCGAAGATGCCGTGATATCCAGAAATACCAGTTCATCCGCACCTGCCTTATCATAAGCCTTCGCAATCTCAACCGGATCTCCTGCATCTTTGAGATCCACAAAATTCACACCTTTTACAACCCGTCCGTTCTTCACAAGAGACAGAGAAGAGATACTTTCTGCCGATAAAGTGATCCTTCCGGGAGTCGGTGCATTTGGCGATGCCATGTACAATTTGAAAAAATATGGATTGGATGAAGTGCTTCGTGAAGTAGCAAAGAGACAAATCCCGCTTCTTGGAATCTGTCTTGGGCTTCAGCTTTTGTTTGAAAGAAGTGACGAGACGCCAGGTGTGGAGGGACTTGGTATTCTAAAAGGAGAGATCCTTAGAATTCCGGACTGTCCGGGACTTAAGATCCCGCATATGGGATGGAACTCTCTGAAGCTTCAGAATGACGGCAGATTGTTTAAAGATTTACCTGAAGAGCCGTATGTATATTTTGTTCATTCCTACTATTTGAAAGCAACAGATGAAAGTATTGTAAAAGCGACAACCGAGTACAGCACGCACATTCATGCTTCGGTTGAACAGGGAAATGTATTTGCCTGCCAGTTCCATCCGGAAAAGAGCAGTGATACAGGACTTCAGATACTGAAAAATTTTGTAGAATTGTAGGAGGGCAGGCAGTGTTTACAAAGAG
>ENA-UEQR01001887-UEQR01001887.1-human-gut-metagenome-genome-assembly--contig:-NODE-1887-length-11210-cov-5.713644_pt1 | contig 11210 bp, 5 predicted proteins | sample MGYA00242944_ERZ507941 | MGnify/ENA primary metagenome ERZ507941 (study PRJEB26167, sample SAMN06115398) | human gut metagenome | host: Homo sapiens | place: China:Chongqing | collected 2016-06-23...
CCCCGGACTCCAGATTTTTTGCTTCCAATGTGCCGCCGTGGGCACGGATGATAGCCATGCAGACCGATAGGCCCAGCCCCATGTTCCGCTTTCCGTCGCCGGGGGACGAGTCCTCACAGCGAAGCGCACCGCTGAACAGGGTGTGCAGTTTCTGGGGGGGAATGCCCTGGCCGTTGTCCCGCACGTAAAAGCGGGCCCAGGGGCCATCCCGCTGCGCGGACAGGGCGATGTGCGTGGTGGTTCCGCCGTGGAACACGGCGTTCTCCATCAGATTGGACAGGACCTGCATGATGAGGATGGCGTCCATGGGGACCAGGAGCAGCTCGTCCGGCACGTGGACCTCCACGGACACGGCGGGAAACCGTTTTCGGAATTTGCGGACCGCCTCGTCCAGGACTTCCTCCGCAGCCTCCGGCTCCTTGGTGATTTTGGCCGATTCGTTGCCGATCCGGGTGATGGAGAGCAGATTTTCCACCACGCGGATGAGCCACTGGGCGTCATCCCGCACATCCACCAGAAGGGACTGCTGTTCGGCCGGGGAGAGGGCGGGATTTTCCAAAATGGCGGAGGTGGCACCCATGATAGAGGTCAGAGGGGTACGAATGTCGTGGGAGACGGAGCGGAGCAGATCCGCCCGCATCTTCACCTTTTCGTTTTCCATCCGGAGGCGGTCCTGCTCCTTGGTCTTGGTGGTCAGGGTGCTGGTGACCAGCGAGACCACCAGAAAGGTGAACATTGTCAGCGGATAGCCGGAAATGGTAAAATTGAGCTGCATATAGGGGTATGTAAAGATCCAGTTCACGCCGACGACGCCGATCACCGAAGCAAGCAGGCCAAACAGGTACCCGTCGGTGAAACGCGAGACGAGCACGACCGCGCATTCGAAGATCAGCGCGACATACACGTCGGACGAGTCGATCATCCGCAGCAGTGCGCACAGCAGCGCCGCCGCTGCCAGAATGCCGACGCACACGGCACAGTCGCGCCAGGAAAACAGGAATATCTGCCGCAACCGCCCGCTTAAGGTCTGATCCTTTGTATATCGTGTCATATCCATCGATCCTCACCCAGTATATAATAGCATAAAAGAAAACAGCCGGTATGTTAAGGGCCTGTTAAGAAGCAGAAAACGCATACACCAGCGGCTTCCCCGGTGGGGAGGCCGCTGGGTGCTGTGCTAAAATCAGTCAGATCACATATTCATCCGCTGCGTCGGCGGTGGCCAGGGTGGAGAGGGGGATGGCGTCGATTTGTTTGTCGAGCCGGTTCCAGACGGCGGACAGGCCGGAGGATACCTCGCAGCGCGTCAGCTGTACGTTCGTGCCGAGGCAGGACAGAGAGCCGTCCGCCGCGCGGATGATCTCGCCGATGGAATAGTCGGACGGTTCGCGCGTCAGGCGGTAGCCGCCGCCCTTGCCGTGCGTTCCCTCGACCAATCCGTGCTCTGCCAGCGTGCGCAGGATGCGCTCAAGATACTTCTGCGACAGCTCCTGCCGCTCGGCGATCTGCCGCACGGGGACAAAGCCGCCGCGATGCTCCGCCAGATCCAGCAGGATCAGAACCGCGTAGCGGCCCATGGATGAGATCAGCATACGGATTCCTCCCTTGCGATGATGCCGCCGCCAAGGACGGTATCGCCATCATAGAGCACGGCGGACTGGCCGGGCGTGATGGCGCGCAGCGGCTCGTCGAAGACGAGGCGGACGCCTGTCTCCCCTGCCGGATAGACCGTGCAGGGCTGCTCCGGCTGGCGGTAGCGCGTTTTTGCGCTGCACCGGAACGGAAGCGCGGGCGCTTCGCCGGAGATCCAGTGCATACCGGGCACGAGGCATTCTCTTGTAAACAGCGCCTCGTTCGGGCCGACGACGACGGCGTTCCGCTCCGGCAGGATCTTCACGACATAAATTTTGCCGTCCGACGGCATCCGCAGGCCCCGGCGCTGGCCGACGGTATAGTGGATAATGCCGCGGTGGGTGCCGACGACATTGCCGTTCAGGTCGAGGAACGGGCCGGGTTCTGGCGTTTTGCCGGTGCGGCTCTCGATGACCTTCGCGTAATCGCCGTCCGGGACAAAGCAGATGTCCTGACTGTCGTGCTTGCGGGCGTTGATCAGGCCGGCTTCGGCGGCAATTTCACGCGCTTCGGTCTTGCACAGGCTGCCAAGCGGGAACTTGACCCGCGCAAGCGTCTCCTGTGTCAGATCGTAGAGCACGTAGCTCTGGTCCTTCGTCTCGTCGAGGGCCTTTTTGAGGACGTACTTCTCCCCTTCCCGCTCGATGCGGGCATAGTGTCCGGTGGCGATATAGCGGCAGCCCATGATATCGGCGCGCTCAAACAGCTTGTCGAATTTCAGATAGCGGTTGCAGTCGATGCAGGGGTTCGGCGTAATGCCGTGCTCATAGGCGTCCACAAAACGGTCGATGACGCACTCGGCGAATTTGTCCTTGAGGTTGAAGACATAATACGGCATACCGAGGCGGTAGGCCACGCTGCGTGCGTCCTCCACATCGTCGAGCGAACAGCAGGTGTTGGCCTTCGGAATGCCCGCGTCTTCATTATCATAGAGCTTCATCGTGCAGCCAATGCAGGAGAAGCCTGCGTCCGTCAGCAGCTTGGCCGCGACGGAGGAATCCACGCCGCCGGACATGGCGACCAGTACCTTTTCAGTTTCCATTGGCAGCCGGGGACGCCTGCATGGCGGTGATCGTGCGCTCCATCAGCTCGTCAAGGCTCCAGCCGAGCATATCCGCGCCGCGCTCAATGACCTCGCGTGAGCAGCCTGCGGCGAACTTTTTATCCTTGAACTTCTTTTTGAGCGACTTGAGCTGAAGGTCCTGCACGCTTTTTGTCGGCAGCATCCGCACGACTGCGCCGATAAGGCCGGTCAGCTCGTCCGTGGCGTAGAGCACCTTTTCCATCTGGTGCTCCGGCTGCACATCGACGGTGAGCAGATAGCCGTGGCTGACGACCGCATGGACAAGGCGCTCGTCCACGCCGCGTTCGCGCAGGATCTGCGCCTCCTTCGTGCAGTGCTGGTCGGGATACTGCTCAAAATCCAGATCGTGCAGGATACCGACGGTCTGCCAGAAGTCCGCCTCATCGGCATAGCCAAGCTGGGCGGCAAAATACCGCATCACATCGCCCACGATACGCGCGTGCAGGCGGTGGAATTCACCCTCATTATATTCACACAGCAGGTCCCATGCCTGCTCTCTGGTCGGAATCATAGTTCTGCCTCCTGATCGTCCAGTTTTATTTGATGATTATAGCACAGATCGGTGTCTGTGTACAGGGAAAGTGTCTGGTGCGTGCTGTAAAACGCGAAAATCCTCACCTTGCCGTGCGGCAGGGTGAGGATTGGGGTGCAGGCTTTCAGGGCGTAACGTCTGACATATCGTAGAGGGTGGGTTTTCCGTCGCGGGCGCGCTGGAGAGCGGTGAGGGCGTAGAACGCCTGCGTGGTAGCAAGCAGGTTGCCTCCGTCCCCCGGCGTATGGGCGAAGCTGCCGTCGTCCTGCGCGAAGCGCAGGAGCACGTCCTCCAGCGTCTGCCCGTTCTTCACAAAACGCGCGTCATCCAGCGAGAGGCCAAGCTCCGTCAGTGCTGTGAGCACCTGACTGACCGACTCGCTGCTCTCTGTGCCCCAGGAGGAAAACGCGCCGTTTTCCTCCTGCATCTGCGACAGACAGGAAAGCCCGGCTTCTACTGCCGCGGACACGTCCGCGCGGCTGCGGTAGCGGGCAAGCGCCTGCAGGGCCATGGCGGTCAGATCGGGATCTGACGCGCCACCGCCGAGGCTCCAGCCGCCGTCGGCATTCTGCCGGGTCAGAATTGCGTCGACATAGCCGTCGCGCGTCGCCTGCACGGCGGCTGCGGAATTCTGCGGGAGCTCATAGCCGCCGCAGTCCAGCGCCAGCAGCGCGAACGCCGCGCCGTTGACGCCCTGTGCCGTCGTCTTTTCGAGGTCTGCCAGCGGCAGGAGCAGATCATAGCCGCCGACGTTTTGCGGGTCGCGCCCGATCGCCGTGAGGGCAAGGATCAGGCGGGAATACTCGGTATACCGGTTCTCGTCGAGGGTTCCGTCTGCCGCCTGCACGGCGGCTTCGACCGCCGTATAATACCGGTCAAAATATCCGTCCGACAGATCTGCCCCGGCACGCGCCAGACCAAACACGATCCAGTCGCCGTCCAGCGAACCGAAGCCCGGCTCCGGCACCGCTGATTTCAGGTACTTTGCCGTCCGTTCCAGCGGCGTCTGCGTGCCGCCACAGGCGGACAGGAGCAGGCACAGCGCCAGAAGCAGCGCAACCGCTCGTATTCTTTTCATGCTGTTACCTCTTTACCGTCATGGCCCGGCAGACCGGCTGGTTATCCTGATCCAGCAGGAACAGGCGGATCCGCGCGCCGCTTTCAACTGCCGCAAGCGTCTGTGCCTGCGTCAGCAGCTTTACCTGCACCATGCGTCCATTCTGATCATAATAGGCCACGGCCAGCTTCTGGCCATTTTCAAATTCGCCGCTGATCGTAAGCGAGCCGGTTTTGATATCATAGGCCCAGGTCAGCATGCCGATCCGGCCGTTTTCCACCGTTCCGGGTTCGACCGTCAGCCTGACGGACGCGGTCGGCGTCTGCGTTTTGACGTTTGTGAGACGGCCGGACTCCTCGCTGTCCTGATCGTGGTACCGGACATAGGGGAAGCGGATGTCGATTGCCGCATCCTCCTCCGTAAGCGGGTCCTCCGACCACTGGACATACTTTGTCACGTCCCGCCGCAGGCCGTTCGCATAGACGAGATCGACCTGCATACCGGCAGGGTCGAAGACCTCACCGGCCCGATACTGCGTTTTATCCGGCTGACGGGTAATTTCCAGCGTGACCGACGGCCCGAAGGCCATGAGCTTCGCGCTGTCGTTCTTGAAATACATCACGCCATGGGAATCCACGACCGGCGAGCAGATTGCATACTGCGCGTCCTTTCCGCTGGGCGTAAAGAGGACATAGGGCGTATCCACGCCGGATTCCTCCGTGACATAGTCTGCACGCGTCTGCCCTGCCTTGTCCCGCAGGACGCGGAGCTTGCCGGGCGTATAATTGTCGACGAAATAGACATAGACATAGCCGGTCGTCTCTTCATAGGCCGTCGTGAGAATGCCGGAGGTCTGCGGATAGCCCTGCGTCTGGACGCGGTAGGCGATCGTGTGCGACGCAAGATCCACAACTGTAAGACTGTGGCCGCCGTACTCGCTGAACTGCGCCGTACCTCTGACGCCGATGTAGGCACGGCCATTGTACACCACCGGCGTTGAGGTGCTCATGGCCTGCGCGGTGCTCGTGCCGTTTTCCAGCTTCAGCGTCCACTTGCTGCCTGTCCGCAGCTGCCAGCCGTCGGACGTTTTCCCGGTTTTTACGCTGCAGAGCCAGCCGCCCTTCGTGGTAAAACAGAAGGCATCGGTCACTTTATCATAGCAGATCGTGCTGCGCACGTCACCGCAGAGGCCGTCCCATTTGTCGAGCAGTCGCCCGGTCTTCGCGTCGAGCATCAGAAGGCTCCCGGTCATGGACTTGCTTCCGTCCGCGCCGTCGTCCGTGCCGACCAGAACATAGTCCTCGCAGGCATACGCGCCTGCCCAGTAATAGCCGCCTGGCGTCGTCCAATACCAGCAGGCGGTCTTTTCTTCATCCGTGCGCGCCGGGTCCTCGTCCGTGATGGACAGGCAGACAAAGTTTGCGGGAGATTCCTCGCTGCGCCAGAAGCCGGTGTAGAGATAGTCGCCGCAGACGGTGATCGGGCTGTTCGGCTGGCCCTCGAGCGGGTCATGGTAGATCCAGAGCGATTGCAGCGTTTCGGCGTTGAACGCCTGGATCGTACCGTCGGAAAGTCCGACGAACACCATGCCATTGGCATAGGCCGGAGGCGTGATGGAAAAGCTCGACGCGCGATCCATTTTGGCCTTCGTCAGGATCTCGCCGGAAACCGGGTCGACGCGGCAGATCATATCCCCCGCGCAGACGATCAGAACGCCGTCCACCAGCAGCGGGCAGCCGGTCGAGCCGCTGTCTATGCCGCTGCCGATCGCATTCGACCAGTAAAGCGTGGACGCGTCGGCATCCACCGGCATCTGGATAGATACGACGGCATTGTTGCTGCCTGCGGTGCCACCGGGCGTGCCATTGGCGTCATAGCTCGTTCCGCGGAAATCGGCCCATTCGGCGGGAAGCTGCCGCAGCGTTTCGTTCTTCTGCGCGGCGCTGAGGGTCATTGCGGCGCGGGCCGCGCCGCCCGTAACGACAACAGCGTCCTCGTCGATTTTCAGAACGAGCGCACCGGATGCGCTGTGCGACGGTTCGATGGTCCCGCTCCGGCCCGCATAGCCGGGGCAGGTCAGCAGGTATTGATAGGTATAGCCGTCAAACAGCTCACACGCGCCGTCTGCATCCGGCCAGACGCGTGTTTTGGAGAGCGTATCGCAGACAAACATCAGCGCGTCCGTGGGCGTCAGCTGCGGCGTGAAGAGGACCGGCTGCGCCTTTTGCACCTGGAGCCGGTACTCCGAAGCCGTTTCTTCGCCCGCAAAGTCATTCGTCAGCGTCAGCGTGATGGTCTCCGGCTCCGCCGTGCCGTTCAGCTGCACATCGGCAGCCGCGCCGGGCGTCAGCTCCTGTCCATCCATCCAGACGCGATAGCCGGTGCTTCCGTTATCGCGGTAGCAGGCGGCATCCGCAGGATAGACCTCTGTGCAGACGGAAAGCGTCTGTGCAGCCGCGGGCACGGTGACGGTATAGTCCCACACCGCAGCAGAATAGCCCGTGCCGCCGCCGTACGTGAGCGTCTGCGCCTGCCCGGCGCAGGCAAGTGAAAGATCGCGCAGCGAGAGCGTGCGCCGGAGCGTGACGATATACTCCTGATAGTAGGTGACGCTCCCGGCGGTGCGCTGGCAGCGGATCGTGAGCGTATTGCCGCGTCCGTTCTGGTTCAGAAGCAGGTTCCGCAGGAACACAGGCGTTCCGAGCTGGGCGGAGGTGATCTGCGTCTCAAGCAGCTGGTCGTCCTGCGCGGTGTTGGTGATGGTGCGGTACTGCGCGAGGAAGGCAGTGCTGCCCGTCTGGATATCGCCGTTGATGCAGAGATAGACTGCGGCGGGCGTATCGGCCACAGCCGCCGTATAGGCATGGCTGGCCGGGTCAAAGGTCTGGTCGAGCGGAATATTGCCCTTGCTGGACGTCAGGTTGTCCTTGCTCAGAGCCAGCTCTGTCAGCCAGTCGCCGGTCTGCACAGTGACCTTTGACAGCGGGCCGTCCTTGGCCGTAAAGCTGCCCGTTGCATGATAATACGTATCCTTTGTCGCCGTGTAGGTATACTGCATACCGGGAACCAGCGTGAACCGGTACTGATTTGCAGCCGCGACATAGACGCCCTTGAAGATCTGTCCGCTTGCATCGCAGACCGTCAGGTCAACATCTGCGGATTCGACCGGAATGCGAACGGTACAGCTGTTTGTTTTTTTCAGAACCAACGTATACTGTGTCGCTTCGCCTCCGGCCCGCACCTCGATGGATACGCTTTTCTCCGTTTCATCGATGGAAAGCGTGCAGCCGCCCGTCTGCGTGACGTCTTCACCGTCGGCAAAGAGCGTATAGCCCTCTGCCGTGGGTGTCAGGGCCAGCGTGACCTGTTCGCTGAGCACCTGCCAGGTATATGTCCGCGTGCTCTCGTCAAATGACTCCAGCGCGGCGGGCGCGCCGGATTCCTCCGTCACGCGCAGCTGCTTCAGCGTCGGGGCACGGCGGATGGTGAGCGTATAGTCCTGATACTGCGTCATGCCCTGCGCGTCCTGCGTGTCGGCGCGGTACACGACGGTATTGCCCTGCATACCGACGGCAAGCACGCCGTCCACGCCGCTGGTTCTGGATTTCAGCGCCTGTTCGGCCTGCTGCGGCTCCGTGCCGCCCGCCGGGGTATAGATTGCGGTCAGCTTCAGCTTGCTTGCATCCGGAAACACACTCGTGTCATACGGCCAGAACGCGTAGAGCGTTCCGGTAAAGCTGTCGTCCAGAACGGCGGTCAATTCACGCGCCGTCTTCTTCTCCACGGGAAGCTTGCTGCCGTCAAACTCCGTTTTGGACGCGGATGAAAGCATGAAGCCGTCCGCTTTGAGCCAGTCGGTCCTGTCAAGCACGGCAGTCACGGAGGTCTGCTCTGGCACTGTGACGCTGCCCGTCACGCCGCCGGACTGCGCCTGCATGGTAAAGGTATAGCTTCCGGCGGGCAGCGAGAGCATTCCGCTGCCGTTCTCGTCCTGATAGACGCGGCCATACTGGTTCTCGGCATACAGCGTATCGCCGGACTGCCAGACGCTGTTCCGGTCCGAGAAGGTAACGTTATATTTTGGGCCGTCCAGTGTCTGCTTGTACTGCTCGACCGCGTTATGAAGCGCCGTGTACAGGCTGAGCGCCGCATTATCGTCCGCTGTGACGTATCCGGCGCAGGCGGCGTTATACGCCGCCTGCGCAGTCAGCTGCACATCCGGCTCCTCCAGCCGGTAATCGGCCATAGCAGCGATCAGGCTCTGCATGGCATCCGACGGCTGCGCCGTCAGCCTGTCTGTGAAGCAGAGATACCGGATCCCGGCCTGCGCGGCGTTTCGCGTCAGGTCGTGGCTCCCGGTTTCATCACTGCGGATGAAATTGCCCGTTTTGCCATCGATCTGCGTCACGCTGTTCTCGTCCGGCCCAAAGCTGTGGCCGCTGGCGTTCAGCGCTTCGTAAAGCGTCTGATCTGCCGTGTAGCTGATGCGCTCCGGCGCGATCAGAAGCGTGCCGTTCCAGTCGGCAGCGAGGTAAAACCAGCCGCCCTCCGCTGCAAGCGCCTGCACCGGCAGGTAGCCCAGCAGCATGACGGCCGCAAGCAGCAGCCCGAGCAACCGAACCTTTTTTTGTTTCATATCTGTCCTCCCCTATCAGTACAGGCAGCGAATCCATTTCAGCCACGCGCGGCGCGGCAGCGGTACATTCTTTTGCAGGCGGTCTACCGTCTGTTTCCAAACCCGGAGGGCGCGCTTCGCCTGTTCGCGCGTCATAGTGTGACTGCTGAAACGGGCCTCGCCGTTCAGCGCAGCAAGGTCACGAACCGCTCCGGCGTATTCCGCATCCGACTCCTGGAGCGATTCGCCGAACGCAAAGACCGAGCCGCCGTCGTAGCCAAGCCCCATCGCGGGCCAGAGCGCCGCAAGCGCCCCCGTCACCCAGGCAACAGATTGTGCGGGTGCGGTGTGCTCAAACCGGTAGCGCCATCTGCGGCGGATGAGCGCATAGCGCAGCGCGGCGGCTGCCAGCAGGAAAAGCAGAAGTCCAACTGCCAGCACGATCCAGAGCCAGCGCCGCGCTTTGACTGCGGGGGCGCTCTGCGCGCCGTCATCCGGCTGCTCCTGCGGCGTATCCTCTGTTTCGTCGGATTCGTCCTCAATCGTTTCCGCCTGCGCGATGGAACCGTCGTCCGTGTGTGCGTCGCCGGTCTGGCTGGCAGATTCGGACTGATGCGGGGAAAGAATGTCGGTCAACTCGCCGTAGCCCGGTGTGAGAGCCAGCGGCATCCAGCCGGTGCCGTCCTGATAGACCTCGGCCCAGCCCTGCGCATCTGCCGCAGTCAGGGTGATCGCGGAACCGGCCTGCGCACGCGCGGCAGTCTCCTGCGTGAGGACGAAGCCCTCGGCATAGCGCGCGGGGATGCCGTAATAACGAAGCGCCAGCACGGTCAGGGTCGCGGTCTGGTAGGTTGTATCCTTTACAAGCTCGTCCAGCGGCAACGGCGTTCCGGCTTCGCGGAGCGCGTCCAGCTGTTCGAGAAAGCGCGCCGTGCAGAGCTGTGCCTGCTCCGGCGTCAGAGAACCGGCGGAACCGTATTCCCGGCAGAGCTCATCCAGAATCGGAGCAAGCTGCGCGCGCGCCTGCTCAGGAAGCTTCACGTCCTGCTCCTGCACGAATGCGCGGTAGCTGCCCTCCGCGCTGAGGTAGGCGTCCGCCGTCTCCGGCTGCTCCCGCAGTGTGTCCAGAAGCTCTGCTGTTGTCTGTTCCGGCGCAAGGGGCATGGTGAAGCGGTACTGCCGCGCTCCGCGCAGGCCGCTTGTCGGGATCTGGGTGCTTTCCAGACTGTCTGTGCGCAGTGCACCTTCCTGCGGGAGCGCGGAGAGCGCGTAGGGCGCGTATACATAGGCGCTGCAAGCGCCGGTATTTTCAATCAGGACTGTCTGCGGCTGCTCCTGCCGCTGCAGGCCGCGCGACGCGGCGGCAAGCTGCGTCTGCGGGTAGAAGCCCTCCTTGTGCAGCCAGTACAGCAGATCGGTCTGTTCGGCAAGCGTCTGCGTATCAAGCGCCTGCCATGCCGTGCCGGTAAAGGTATCGCCGGTAAAGCCGCGCAGATAGAGCGCCGTCGGCTGCTCCATCGTGACGGTCAGGCACGGCGTCTGCTCAGAAGCGGCGGAAAACCCGGAAAATTCCCCCTCCGGCAGCACTGCCTGTCCGGCTCCGTACCGGAGTTCATGCAGCGCCGCGCGAGAGGCCGCGCCCCACTCGGAAAACAGCGCACCGCTTCGCAGACCCGGTACAGCCAGAAGCACGGCGGCAAGCACGCCCGCCAGCGCCAGAAGCGTACTATATCCCAAAAGCAGCGGAACGGATTCTTTGTGGTCTGCCGCGCCGCCTGCCGGCAGCAGAGCCGCGCAGAGCGGGCACACCGCCATCCAGACCTGCGCTGAATCCGGCCTGAGCAGCGCCAGAAGCGCCGCAGACAGCACCGTCAGCAGCAGGCCGCAGACGGTCGGCGACCAGCGGACAGCATAGGCACAGAGCGTGCCGAGCAGTGCCGCCGAAATAGCCACAAAAAGTGCCGCGTCCGCTCCCACTCCGGCCAGCGGCAGGAGGATATGTCCCGTGGCCTTCGTCAGCGTCTCGCCCGCGGAGCTGCTGACCGTAATGGCTCCCGCGAGGAAGCGCCCGGAGAAGACTGCCGCGCAGATCAGGCAGAGCAGCGGAAGCACAGCGCGGAGCCAGCGGCGCGGGAGTCCAAGCGCCACGCTCTGCCAGACCAGCGCCGCAGCGCCTGCGGCGGCCCAGAGCCAGCCGTAGTTTGTCCAGATCCCGGCGGCTCCCTGTGCCACAGCCAGAAGTCCGGCGAAAAAGAGAGCAGCACGGATTGCACGCACCGCCAGTGCGGGC
>ENA-UEQR01001889-UEQR01001889.1-human-gut-metagenome-genome-assembly--contig:-NODE-1889-length-11201-cov-12.081176_pt1 | contig 11201 bp, 8 predicted proteins | sample MGYA00242944_ERZ507941 | MGnify/ENA primary metagenome ERZ507941 (study PRJEB26167, sample SAMN06115398) | human gut metagenome | host: Homo sapiens | place: China:Chongqing | collected 2016-06-23...
GCGGAGACGTTGTTGGAGAAGGTGCGGTATGCATCGTCAAAGCCGGACAGCATCTTGTAGCCCTTGGCAGCAGCCTTGGCCGCTACATCGTTGAACTTATCCCAGTCGGACAGGCAGCTCTGCACCTCGGTGGGGTCGTCGGTGCCCAGCACTGCCTTTGCAATACTGCGGCGGTATGCAAACAGACCCGGCGTTGCCTGCCATGTAGTGCCGCGCTGGCTGCCGTCCACCGAAACGATATCCTTGGTGTACTGGTACTGCCCGGCCAGATCGGAGTCGGTCAGACCGATATCCTTCTTGACATCTAGAACGTAGTCGGAGTCCACATACTTCAGGGCGTAGTCAGCCTCGATCAGGAAGATATCGATCTTGCTGTCATCGGCGGCGGAATCCTGATTCAGCAGCGCCTCGTCCAGCTTGTTCTGGTAGTTGTTGTTCTCGTTGGCGTTGATGGTCCACTTTACAAGGGTGCCGTCCTTCAGGGTGGTGGTGGACTTGTCGGCTGCGATCTCCTTGACCTCGGGATAGTAGTCGTTGAAGCGGCTCTGGAACTCATCATTCCAGCACCAGATGTTCAGCACCTTGCCCTCGGCAGCAGCCGGAGCAGAAGCAGCTGCAGAGGATGCAGGAGCGGCAGAGGAAGCAGCAGTGCTGCTGGAAGAACCGCCGCCGCAGGCTGCCAGAGCAGCACCAACAGTCACGACACCGGAAGCGAGCAGGAAATTACGACGAGAGATCTTTTTCATAAGGGTAAACCTCCTTCATGGTTTTCCAATTAAAAAATTCATTCTCAAAAACTCCGCGCTGGGAGTCATGGGTCTTTGTTAAAGGATGCGGACGGAGCCGCCGTCCAGCAGTTTGCCGGACACCCGGATCTGCTCCGGCAGAGTCACACGCGGATGCTCGATCAGCTCGATCAGCTTATCCGCTGCCAGCCTGCCAAGGGATTTTGTGTTCTGCTGGTAGGTCACCAGCGAGGGTTTGACTACCCGGGAGAGATAGATGCCATCGTATCCCATCACCGAGATGTCCTCCGGGATGCTCACCCCCGCTTCGGTCAGGGCGTTGTAGCCGCCCAGTGCGGAAAAGTCATCCGGGAAGATGATGCAGGTGGGCCGCTGCGGCAGTGCCAGCAGCGCCCGGGTCTCCTCTGCGCAGCGATCCACATCGTGGTACACACCGCAGCGGACGTACTCCTCCGGCACCTTCAGCCCCAGCTCCTCGCAGGCTTGATAGAAGCCTGCCAAGCGGTTCTCGGTAACGGCGGTCTTTTCGCCGTGGATGAAGGCGATGCGCCGGTGTCCGCAGGCCCATGCCTGCTGTACCAGAGCCTTTGTGCCCACCACGTTGTCTGAAAGGATCGCCATCCGGTTGTTGAACACATGGTCGATGGTCACCACCGGCACATCGCCGTTGACCAGTTCCACCACCTGCGGATCGTAAAAGTTCACACAGGCGATCACCACGCCGTCCACACCCCGGTAGTGGCAATGTTCCAGATAGCTCATGGACTTGCCGCTGATGTTGTGGTTGATGAAGGTGATATCGTAGCCGCGCTTTTCCGCTTCTACCTTGAAGCTGTCCAGCACTGCGGAGAAGTACTCGTGGGTCAGGCCGCTCTGTTTTTCATCTACGAACAGAACGCCAAGATTGTAAGTGCGGTTGGTTTTCAGCGCCCGGGCCGCTGCGTTGGGCAGGTACCCCATGCGGCGGGCCGCTGCACGGATGCGCTCCCGCGTGGCCGGTGCGATATCCGGCTGGTCGTTTAAAGCCTTGCTGACGGTTGCGACGGATACGCCGCATTCTTTCGCCAGATCCTTCAGGGACGGCATCTTTTAGCCTCCTTCCGAGGATAGGAGCAGCGGGATGTTTCTCGCGAGTTCCTTAATCGTTTTCGCAACCTCAATATATCGCATTCTGTACCAAAAATCAAGCGGAAACGCAAAAGTTTTAGCTCAGCTGCATCACTTTTGGCATTTTGTTCCAATACGGCCTGTAATAATTGTGCATCTCGATTCACTTTCGTTACATTTCGATTAAAACGAAAAAATTTTCGTTGCAGTTTCGTTATGGTTTTCGGTGCCGGAGGCCGTATGTATATATTACTTTTAAAATGGGGTTTCGGGTCTTTCGTTCGCCCTTTCGCCGGTGTACGCCGTGCCGAAAGTCCCCGAAAACCGCCGGGGCTTCGCAGATTATTTTAAAATTTCCGTTGAGATTTTTGCAAAAAGCTCTTGCATTTTTGGGTGGGATACGGTATGCTTAGCGTGATGAGATTGCTTCTTTCGCAGTGTCTTAATCGTTTTCGTTCATCGACACACTGCCCGCCCGACAAGGCGCAGTTTTAAGGAGGAAGCATTATGAAGTTCGGATATTTTGATGACCAGAATAAGGAATACGTCATCACCACCCCGCAGACGCCCCTGCCCTGGATCAACTACCTTGGCAGTGAGGACTTCTTCAGTCTGGTCTCCAACACAGCGGGCGGTTACAGCTTTTACCGGGACGCCCGGATGCGCCGCCTGACCCGCTACCGCTACAACAATTCCCCGCTGGACATGGACGGCCACCGGATCTACATCAAGGATGGCGAAACCGTATGGAACCCGGGCTGGCAGCCCACCAAGACCCCGCTGGACAGTTACAGCTGCCGCCACGGTCTGGGCTACACCATTCTGGAGGGCAAAAAGGACGGTGTGACCGCCCGGCAGGAGCTGTTCGTCCCCAAGGGGGATGCCTGTGAGCTGGACCGGGTGACAGTGTGCAACGGCAGCACCGTTGTCAAGGAGCTGGATCTGTTCAGCTATGTGGAGTTCTGCCTGTGGGATGCCGTGGACGACGGCTCCAACTTCCAGCGCAACTACTCCACCGGTGAGGTAGAGGTAGAGGGCAGCGTCATCTACCACAAGACCGAGTACCGCGAGCGCCGCAACCACTACGCCGTGTTCTGGGCAAACTGCCCGGTGGACAGCTTCGACACCACCCGGGATGCCTTCTGCGGCGTGTACGGCGGCCCGGCAGACCCGCAGGCCGTCCGCGCCGGGCACTGCTCCGGCAGCATTGCCCACGGCTGGGCACCGGTGGGTGCGTTGCACATTCACCTGACCCTCGCCCCCGGCGAGAGCCACAGCATCCTGTTCGGTCTGGGCTACATCGAGAACCCGCAGCAGGAGAAGTTCATTGCCCCGGGCGTCATCAACAAGACCCGCGCCCACGCCATGATGGAGCGCTACGCCACCGATGCACAGGTCGATGCCGCCCGCGCCGCCCTGCGCACCCACTGGGAGCAGCTGCTGTCCACCTACCATCTGGAATCCGGCGAGGAAAAGCTGAACCGCATGGTCAACATCTGGCACCAGTACCAGTGCATGGTCACCTTTAACATGAGCCGCTCTGCCAGCTACTACGAAAGCGGCACCGGACGCGGCATGGGCTTCCGGGACAGCTGTCAGGACCTGCTGGGCTTTGTGCACATCATCCCCTCCCGCGCCCGGGAGCGCATTCTGGATATTGCCGCCACCCAGTTTGAGGACGGCAGCGCCTACCACCAGTATCAGCCCCTGACCAAAAAGGGCAACCGGGATATCGGCACCGGCTTCAACGATGACCCGCTGTGGCTCATTGCCGGTACCGCCGCCTACCTGCGGGAGACCGGCGACTGGTCTATTCTGGAAGAACAGGTACCCTTTGATAACGACGCCACCAAGGCGCAGACTCTGATGGAGCACCTGCGCCGCAGCTTCAACTTTACCTGCACCCATCTGGGTCCCCACGGTCTGCCGCTGATCGGCCGCGCCGACTGGAATGACTGCCTGAACCTGAACTGCTTCTCCGAGCACCCGGGTGAGAGCTTCCAGATCACCGGCCCCAGCGAGGGTCCTGTGGCCGAAAGCGTTTTCATTGCCGGTATGTTCGTCAAGTACGGCCACGAATACGCCCAACTGTGCGACCATCTGAATCTGACCGAGGAGGCCGCTGCCGCCCGCAAGCACATTGATGCCGTGGAGCAGGCCACCTTGACCGCCGGTTGGGACGGCGCATGGTTCCGCCGTGCCTACGATGCTTTCGGCAAGCCCATCGGCAGCAAGGAGTGCACCGAGGGTCAGATCTTTATTGAGCCGCAGGGTATGTGCGTCATGGCGGGCATCGGCAAGGAGAGCGGACAGGCCGCGCAGGCGCTTGCCAGCGTGGAGGAGCGGCTGGACACCAAATACGGCGTGGTGCTGCTGCAGCCCGCCTATACCAGCTACCAGCTAAATCTGGGCGAGATCTCCAGCTATCCTCCGGGATACAAGGAGAACGCCGGTATCTTCTGCCACAACAACCCGTGGATCAGCTGCGCCGAGGCAACGCTCGGCCACGGTGACCGCGCCTTTGCGGTGTACCGCAAGACCTGCCCCGCCTACATCGAGGACATTTCCGAGATTCATCGCACCGAGCCCTACGTTTACAGTCAGATGGTAGCCGGTAAGGACGCCCCCACCTTTGGTGAAGCCAAAAATAGCTGGCTGACCGGCACGGCGGCATGGACCTTCTTCAACATCAGCCAGTACATTCTGGGCATCCAGCCCACCTTGGACGGCCTGAAGGTAGACCCCTGCATCCCTCACACCCTGTCCGGCTTCACCGTGACCCGCCGCTTCCGCGGTGCGGTGTACCACATCACGGTGGATAACGCCGCCGGGGTGCAGCACGGCATCAAGGCCGTTACCGTGGACGGCAAGGCCATCTCCGGCAACGTTCTGCCGCTGGCTGCCGCCGGGACTGAGGTAACGGTGCAGGTGACCATGGGTTAACCCGACTTTTTCTGCTTTTTCATATTATTCTCCTTTCTGTGACCAAAGCCGCCGCGCAGACCCCTGCACGGCGGCTTTGGTTTATAATGAAACAGTTTAATGATTGAAAATGCGCTCCGCATTCGCTCTGCGCATTCCAAATCGTCCCCTTCCCTCTTGCATTTTTGGGGAAAGAGGTGTAGAATACAGTCACAATCAAACACAGGGGAGCTCGTGCAGCGGGCTGAGAGGAAGTATAGCAAGCTTCGACCCTTTTACCTGATGCGGATAATGCCGCCGTAGGAAGTCATACCCTTTATGATTTTTTGCAGGAGGAGCCGCGCCGGGCTCCTCCTGTTTTTTTGTACCTCTGCGGAGGTTCCGCAGCCGGCTGAGGGGGAGCGCCCTGAGCCTTGGATGAATGCAGCGATGGGAAGCCGTGTTCCGGCGTGAGAGGAAGCCAGTAAGCTTCGACCGCACCTTCCGTACCTGTTCCCGCCTTGTTGCGGGCACGGGCTGTTTTGTTGCGGGAGCGCCGGTGTTCGTCCTGCGCCGCCGCAGATGGTTGAAAAGGAGCCAATTTATCATGAAGAATCTCTCTGTCAAAAAGCTTGCCCTCGCCGGTATGTTCTGTGCCCTGTGCGTAGTGGGCAGCGTGTTCAGCTTTCCCATGTTCGGCAGCAAGTGCGCCCCGGTGCAGCACATGGTCAACGTGCTGTGCGCTGTTCTGCTGGGGCCCTGGTGGGGTGTAGGCGTGGCCTTTGTGGCCTCCCTGCTGCGCAACCTGCTGGGTCTGGGCAGCCTGATGGCTTTCCCGGGCAGTATGTTCGGTGCGCTGCTGTGCGGCCTTGCATACCACAAGACCAAAAACCTGATCGCCACCGTGGTGGGTGAGGTGTTCGGCACCAGCATTCTGGGCGGCCTGTGTGCATGGCCCGTGGCCATCTTCCTGATGGGCAAGAGCGCTGCGGATATCGCTTTCTACGCCTATATTGTGCCTTTCCTCATCTCTACCGCCGTGGGTGCGGTGATCGCCGGTGCTGTGGTGTTCAGCCTGCAGCGCTCCGGCGCTCTGCGCTCCATGCAGAACAGCCTTTCCTGAGCGGAGGTACCCAGAATGCTCAAGACTGCCTTTGAGAACCTGCGCAGCCGCTGCCCACTGATCCACAACATCACCAACTATGTCACCGTGAACGACTGCGCCAACATGGTGCTGGCCTGCGGTGCTTCCCCCATCATGGCCGACGATGCCGCCGAGGTTGAGGAGATCACCGCCATCTGCGGCGGGCTGAACATCAACATCGGTACACTGAACAGCCGCACCGTCACCAGTATGTTGCTGGCGGGCAAAAAGGCCAATCAGCTGGGACACCCCGTGGTGCTGGACCCGGTGGGTGCCGGTGCTTCCCGTCTGCGCACCGACACCGCCTTCCGCCTGCTGCGGGAGGTGCAGTTCACAGTGATCCGGGGCAACATCTCGGAGATCAAGACCCTTGCCTCCGGCGCGGGCACCACCAAGGGCGTGGATGCAGACGTGGCCGACAAGGTGACTGAGAAAAATCTGGACAACGCTGTGGCCTTTGCCAAGGCTTTTGCCGCCCGCACCGGCGCGGTAATCGCCATTACCGGCGCCATTGATATCGTGGCCGATGCGCAAAAAGCCTACTGCATCCGCAACGGCAACGCCATGATGAGCAGCATCACCGGCACGGGCTGCCAGCTTTCTGCCCTGACGGCTGCTTTTGTCGCCGCCAACCCCGGCCACCCGCTGGAAGCTGCCGCTGCGGCGGTGTGCGCCATGGGTCTGGCGGGCGAAGTTGCCCACCAGCGGCTCACCCCGCAGGATGGCAACGCCACCTACCGCAATTACATCATTGATGCCATTTACAACATGACCCCCGAACAGCTGGAGAAAGGCGCAAACTATGAAGTGCGATAAACACACCATGCTCCTGTATGCGGTGACCGACCGCGCATGGGTGGGCGAACAGACTCTGTATCAGCAGGTGGAAAGTGCCCTGAAGGGCGGTGCCACCTGCGTGCAGCTGCGGGAAAAGCAGCTGGGCGATGCCGATTTTTTGCAGGAGGCCATTCAGATCCACGCCCTGTGCCAGCAGTACGGTGTGCCGCTATTCATCAACGATAACGTGGAGGTGGCCTTGCAGTGCCACGCCGAGGGCATCCATGTGGGGCAGGACGATATGGCCGCCGCACAGGTGCGCCAGCGCGTGGGCGACGGTGTAATGATCGGCGTTTCTGCCCACACGGTACAGGAAGCGCTGGACGCTGTGGCGCACGGTGCAGACTACCTTGGCGTTGGCGCGGTGTTCGCCACCCACACCAAGACGGACGTGAGCGAGATGCCCCGGCAGACCCTGCTGGACATCTGCAATGCCGTGGATGTGCCGGTGGTAGCCATCGGCGGCATCCACAAGGAGAACATTCTGCAGCTCAAGGGCACCGGCGTGGACGGCGTGGCGCTGGTAAGTGCCATCTTTGCCGCAAAGGACATCGAGGCCGAGTGCCGGGAGCTGCGTGCCCTTTCGGAGCAGATCATAAAGTAAGCTATCATCCCGCGGCAAACCGGGGGCACCACCTTGGGCCGCGTTACAAAATTCATGGAGAAAACCAACATGAAAAGCGTATTTTGCGCAGGTGCCGGCATCCAGAGCGTACTGTTTTTTCTGAATGGCGGCTACTTGCCTGCTGGCCGGGAGCTTTCTCCTCGGACACGAATCGGGCCATTCCATCGCCCGCCCTACTGCCTGCGGCAGCAGGGTCCCACCCCAGCGGACGGTCCTCGGAGAAACTCCCGACCGGCGGTTCGCTCCCACATCACTGTATGACCAGCACCCTGCTGTTCAGAGATAAACTGTCATTTGGAGGAACACAGCGTATGCAGACTTATACCACCCAGATGGATGCCGCCCGCAAGGGCATCATTACCCCGGAGATGGAGATCGTAGCCAAAAAGGAATACCGTACCACCGAGGAGATCCGCCAGTGGGTCGCCGAGGGCAAGGTAGCCATCCCCGCCAACAAGCACCACAAGTGCTTGAACCCCGAGGGCGTGGGCTCCATGCTGCGCACCAAGATCAACGTGAACCTTGGCGTCTCCCGCGACTGCAAGGACTACAACATTGAGATGCAGAAGGTGATGAGCGCCGTGAACATGGGCGCAGAAGCCATTATGGATCTGTCCAGCCACGGCAACACCCAGCCCTTCCGCCAGAAGCTGACCCACGAGTGCCCGGTGATGATCGGCACTGTGCCGGTGTACGATTCGGTCATCCACTACCAGCGGGATCTGGCAGAACTGACCGCACAGGACTTCATCGATGTGGTACGCCTGCACGCAGAGGACGGTGTGGACTTTGTTACCCTGCACTGCGGTATCACCCGCAAGACCATCGAGCAGATCCGCAAGCACAAGCGCAAGATGAACATCGTGAGCCGCGGCGGTTCTCTGGTGTTTGCGTGGATGAGCATGACCGGCAACGAGAACCCCTTCTACGAGCACTTTGACGAGATCTGCGAGATCTGCGCCGAGCATGACGTGACCATCTCTCTGGGCGATGCCTGCCGTCCCGGCTGTCTGGCTGACGCCACCGACGTGTGCCAGATCGAAGAACTGGTGCGTCTGGGCGAGCTGACCAAGCGCGCATGGGCGCACAACGTGCAGGTGATGGTGGAAGGCCCCGGCCATGTGCCCCTGAATCAGGTGGCCGCTAACATGGAGGTGCAGAAGAGCATCTGCATGGGCGCGCCCTTCTATGTGCTTGGACCTCTGGTCACCGATATCGCCCCCGGCTACGACCACATCACCGCTGCCATCGGCGGCGCAGTGGCAGCCGCCAGCGGCGCGGCCTTCCTGTGCTATGTGACCCCCGCCGAGCATCTGGCACTGCCCAACGTGGAGGATGTAAAGCAGGGCATCGTGGCCTCCAAGATCGCCGCTCACGCCGCTGACATTGCCAAGGGCATCCCCCACGCCCGGGACATTGACGACAAGATGGGCGATGCTCGCCGCGTACTGGACTGGGATGCACAGTTCGCCTGCGCGCTGGACCCCGAGACCGCCAAGGCCATCCGCGACGCCCGCCTGCCCGAGGACGACCACAGCGACACCTGCAGCATGTGCGGCAAGTTCTGCGCTGTGCGCAGCATGAACAAGGCGCTGGCCGGTGAATACATCGACATCCTGTGATTTTCTAACAATTCTTATTGCTTCCTCCGCCGCCCGGTGCAACAGCCGGGCGGTTTTTGTTTTGTGGCGGGCCTGCTCTTCTGTTCCATTGATTCTTTCGATCAATATTTTGGATTTTACAATTCTTTTGTACTGTACTATAATGAAGTCATCAACCGACAAGGAGGCCTTGCTCTTGCTGACCCATCTTATTGAATTTGTTTACCGCCTGCTGTGGGGCGATCTGTTCACGCTGCCAGTGGGCGGCGGCATCGGCATCTCGCCGATGGTCGTGCTGCTGTTCACCGCCGGTATCTGGTTCACCTTGCGCACCCGCCTGCTGCCGGTGCGGCTGTTCCGGGATATGATCGCCGCCGTGTGCGAAAAGAACCAGAACAAGGAGGGGCTTTCCTCCTTCCAGACCCTGGTGGTGTCCACCGCCACCCGGGTGGGCATGGGCAACCTGGTGGGCGTGGTGGCGGCGGTTTCGGCCGGCGGTGCAGGCGCGGTGTTCTGGATGTGGGTCACTGCCCTGCTGGGCGCTTCCACCTCTTTTATCGAGTCCACGCTGGCCCAGAAATACCGCCAGCCCGACCCGCTCTACGGCGGCTGGCGCGGCGGCCCGGCCTACTACCTGCACGCACTGGCTGAGCGTCGGCGCGGCAAAAAACTCCGGCACTCGGTCACGGCGGCGCTGTTTGCGGTGTCGGGCCTGATCTGCTGGTGCGGCATCAGTCAGGTGATCTCCAACTCGGTGAGTTCGGCGTTCCAGAACGCGTTCCACATTCCCCCGCTGACCACTACGCTGGTGCTCACGGCGCTGGCCGCTCTCATCGTGCTGCGCAAGAACGCCACCGTGAAAAGCCTGGATGTGATGGTGCCCATCATGGCGGTGTGCTACTTTGTGCTCACCGTGGGCATTCTGGTGGTCAACTTCCGCCAGCTGCCCGCCGTGCTGGGCCGCATTTTTGCCGAGGCCTTTGGTCTGCGGCAGATAGCGGCCGGCGGCTTTGGTGCCGTGCTGATGAACGGCGTCAAGCGCGGGCTTTTCTCCAATGAAGCCGGCAGCGGCTCAGCCCCCTGCGCTGCCGCAGCCGCCGCGTGCGACGATCCGGTCAAGATGGGCTTCGTGCAGGCGCTGGGCGTACTGATTGACACGGTGGTCATCTGCAGCTGCACCGCCTTTCTGATGTTGCTGGTGCCGCAGGACCTCACCGCCGGGCTTTCCGGCATGGACCTGCTGCAGACCGCCATGCAGTACCATCTGGGCGGGTTTGGCACCGTGTTCATTGCCGCTACACTGGCATTGTTCAGTTTTTCCACCTTTCTGGGAGTGCTGTATTACGCCCGCAGCAACGTGGCCTATCTGTGCGGCGACAACTGGTGGAGCCAAACCGTGTACAAGCTGATTGCTCTGGTCATGCTGCTCATCGGCGGCCTGCAGGCCTACACCGTAGTGTGGGACCTGGGCGATGTGGGCATCGGCCTGATGACCATCTTCAACATGATCGCCCTCTACCCGCTCTCCGGTGAAGTAATGGACGCCCTCAACGACTACGAAAAACGAAAAAAGCTGCAATAATGCAAATACCCCGCCGCACCCTTCCAGAATGGAAGCGGGTGCGGCGGGGTATTTCGTTCCGTTCAGTCCAGTGCCTGAATGGCGGCCATCGTAATGCGGTACTGCTTTTCTACCTCGGCAAACTGCTCTGCCGTGCCTTCCAGCTGGCCGGCACGCAGCGTCTCGGTGAGCGTCACCGCCGGGGCATACAGGTTGGAAAAGCCCAGATTCTGGCACACACCCTTCAGGGTGTGTGCTGCGCGGAAGGCTTCCTTCACGTTCTGTTCCTTCAGGGCAGCTTCCAGATTATGGAAGCTGTCATCCTTGGGAAACAGCAGCACAAACTTGCGGATCATTGCTTCGTTGTAATCTGCGCCCATCTGTGCATAACATTCTTGGATCGTCATGACATGCTCATACCTTTCTGTCCGGCGGATTGCCTTTTTCTGTTCTCCATAAAAATAATATCATGATGCTGCCGGATTTTCAATGCGCTGTGCATGTTTCAGAAGGAAGCTCGCACTTTTCACAAACTTTTCCAGACTTTTTCGGCATTATGCACTTGAAAAATCGTTCAAAACGTGTATAATAACATTCTGTGCCCGGTGCGCCCGGCTGGGGCCCGGTACCGATTTTGCATTTTCAGAAAGGAATATACCACTATGAAACAGTTCACCAA
>ENA-UEQR01001892-UEQR01001892.1-human-gut-metagenome-genome-assembly--contig:-NODE-1892-length-11194-cov-7.786543_pt1 | contig 11194 bp, 8 predicted proteins | sample MGYA00242944_ERZ507941 | MGnify/ENA primary metagenome ERZ507941 (study PRJEB26167, sample SAMN06115398) | human gut metagenome | host: Homo sapiens | place: China:Chongqing | collected 2016-06-23...
CCAACGCCTTTATCATGGGCGACGACGTTGCCAACAGCGCCCTGAACTTCTTGGAGCGCGGCTGGAACGGCGAGAATTTCCACGAGGTCACCGAGAACCTGCGCAGCAGCGACCCGTACATGGTCATGGCCGACTTCAAGGACTACCGCCGTGCACAGGCCGACCTGCAGAAGCTGTATGCTGACCGCGAGACCTGGGCGCGCATGAGCCTGAAGAACATTGCCAACAGCGGCATCTTCAGCGCAGATCGCGCCGTGCTGGACTACGCCCGCGATATCTGGTACGCTTCCCCCGTGCCCATGGGCAAGTAATTTTCCCCTGTAAAACCGCAAAGCCCCGGTGGCGTTTCGCCCGCCGGGGCTTTTTTGAGAAAGGACGATCTTTTTTGTCTTGTCTGTTCAACAGCTACGACCCCTATTTTAAGCAGCCCTTTGGTGCCGTGCGCGCCGGGCAGACTGTGCACCTGACCCTGTGCATCCCCGAGGAGCTGGGCTATGTGGACCCGCACCTTGTACTGCAAAAGGAGGGCAAATACGATGTGCCCGTGCACTACCGCATGAAATTTGACGGCCAGACCCCCCATCAGAACCACTTTTCGGTGGATGTCGTGCTGGGCGACCCGGGCCTATACTTCTATTACTTTGACCTGTATACTGACTTCCGCCGCATCGTGCGCGGGGCAGACAACTGCGGCGTGGTCAGCTGGCAGGAGGGCGAAAGCTGGCAGATCACGGTCTACGAGCCGGATTTCCAGACACCTGAGTGCATCAAGGGCAAGGTGTTCTACCAGATCTTCCCGGACCGGTTCTGTGAGGGCATCGAGAACAAGCCCATGCCCTTCCCGGACCGGCTGTATCAGGCCGATAAGCACGCCGAACCCTTCTGGCAGCCCAATGAGACCGGCGGCCACCTGAACGAGGACTACTTCGGCGGTGATCTGGAGGGCATCCGCATCAAGCTCCCCTACCTGCGGGAAATGGGCGTGGATTATTTGTACCTGAACCCCATTTTTGAGGCCCACTCCAACCACCGCTACAACACCGCCGACTACCTGAACGTGGACCCGCTGCTGGGCACCAACGAAGAGTTTGAGGTGCTCTGCCGCGAGGCCGCCAAGTACGGCATCGGCATCGTGCTGGACGGTGTGTTCAGCCACACCGGCTCCGACAGCCGGTACTTCAACCGCGAGGGACGCTACGGCGAGGGCGGCGCTTACCGCGACCCCAACTCCCCTTACCGCAGCTGGTACGATTTTGACCCCAAGTACAAGGGCGGCTACCGCAGCTGGTGGGGCTTCGAGACCCTGCCGGAGGTCAACGAGGAGACCCCCTCCTTTGTGGAGTTCATCACCGGCGAGGGCGGCGTCATCGACACATGGCTGCGTCGGGGCGCTGCCGGCTTCCGGCTGGATGTGGCCGACGAGCTGCCGGACGAATTCATCGAGAAGATCCGCACCGCCGTCAAGCGGGTAAGCCCGGAGAAGTTTTTGCTGGGCGAGGTGTGGGAGGATGCCACAACCAAGTTCGGCTTTGACCACCGCCGCACCTACCTGCTGGGCAAGGGACTGGACAGCGTGATGAACTACCCCTTCAAGAACTCCGTGCTGGATTTTGTAAAAGGCAAGCCCGCCCAGCAGGCCGCCAACGAGATCCTTTCCATCTGCGAGCACTACCCTGCCCCTGCCATCAACACGGCACTGAACTTTTTGTCCACTCACGACACCGAGCGCGCTTTGACCGTGATCGCAGACGAGCCCGCCAACGGACGCGGCCGGGAGTGGCAGAGCGGCCGCAGCGTGACCGGCGAAGCCTACGAGGAGGGCATGCTGCGCCTGCGCATGGCCTATGCCATCATCTACACTCTGCCCGGCGTGCCCTGCCTGTACTACGGCGACGAGATCGGGATGCAGGGCTACCGCGACCCCTTCAACCGCGCCTTCTTCTGCTGGGACAGCCACGAGGAGCGGCTGCGCCCGGTGCTGGCACAGCTGGCGCAGCTGCGCCACAGCTGCGAGGCCTTCCGCACCGGCGAGCTGCGGGTGCTGCGGGCTGAGGACGGCATTCTGCACTACCAGCGCATCGGTAAGACCGAGACTGCGGAGATCATCGTGAACCGTTCTGAGCACATCATCGTGGAGCCGCTGGCTTCCGGCAAGCACACCGAGGTGAACCCCATGGGCTTTACCATCGTGGTGGAGGAAAACGGCCACAACCCCAACCACAGCTACTACGATATCCAGTGATGCCTGCGAGGCTGTAACCATTTAAAATGCTCTCCGCTTGCGCTCTGAGCATCCTTAGCGGAATTTGATTTTGATCTGTAAGCCGGGAAGATCTGCGGATCTTCCCAGCTTACTTTTTCACAGAGAGGGGCGCAGCGGCAGACAGGCAGCTTCTCGGGCACCCCCTGCCGTGGGATTTCCGATTTTTCTTTGGCATTTTTGTCCAAACTTTGTTTTCTGCGCAACGTTCCAGCAAAAAACACTTGACCTTCCCCCAAGGGGATGCCCTATAATAGGGCCATAAGGAGGGAATTGCCCATGAACACCGCCCCATTTTTCTGGCTCATTGCCGCGGTCGGCTTTCTGGTGCTGGAGGGTTGTACCTTTAATATGACCTCCATCTGGTTTGCCATCGGCTCTGCCGCCGCATTGCTGTGCTGCGTGTTCACCGGGTCGTTCCGGGTGCAGGCGGTGGTCTTTCTGGTGGTAAGCATCCTGTGTCTGGCAGCCTTCCGCCCGCTGGCGGCAAAGCTGCGGCTCAAGCATACCGCCACCAACGGCGACCGCAATCTGGGACGGGAGGCCATCGTGCTTTCCCCTGTCACTGCCGAGGTCCCCGGCCGGGTACGGCTGGACGGCGTGGACTGGAACGCCCGCTGCGCCACCCCCGGCGACACCCTTGGCCCCGGTTCGCTTTGCCGCGTTACCGAGATCCACAGCACCCTGCTCATCGTAGAGCCTGTTTTGACCGAAAGCCGTAACCCCCACACAACAACCTGACAAAGGAGATGTATTATGGTTCTGTTTTTTGTCATCCTTGCGCTTGTTTTTGTTCTGGTGCTGGTCATTGTTTCCAACATCGTCATTGTGCCGCAGTCCAAGGTATATGTCATTGAGCGGCTGGGCAGCTACTCCGATACATGGACTGCCGGCCTGCACGTCAAGATCCCCTTTATTGAGCGCATTGCCAAAAAGGTAAGCCTGAAGGAGCAGGTTGCAGACTTTCCCCCTCAGCCTGTGATCACCCGCGATAACGTGACCATGCAGATTGACACGGTGGTGTTCTTTCAGGTCATGGACGCAAAGCTGTACACCTACGGCGTCAACCAGCCCATTGCCGCCATCGAGAGCCTTTCCGCCACCACCCTGCGCAACATCATTGGTGAGATGGAGCTGGATCACACCCTGACCAGCCGCGATGTCATCAACGGCAAGATCACCGCCATCCTTGACGAAGCCACCGACAAGTGGGGCATCAAGGTGAACCGCGTGGAGGTGAAGAACATCATCCCGCCGCGTGAGATCCAGGAAGCCATGGAGAAGCAGATGAAGGCTGAGCGCGAGAAGCGCGCCGTCATCCTGAAGGCAGACGGTGAAAAGCAGGCCGCCATTACCGCCGCCGAGGGCGAAAAGGAAGCTGCTATCCTGCGCGCCGATGCTGTGAAGCAGCAGCGCATTCTGGAGGCCGAGGGCGAGGCACAGGCCATTCTGGCTGTGCAGAAGGCCAACGCTGATGCCATCCGTCTGCTGAACGAGGCCATGCCCAGCGACAAGGTGCTGGCCATCCGCAGCCTTGAAGCGCTGGCGAAAGTTGCCAACGGCAAGGCCACCAAGATCATCATCCCCTCTGAGCTGCAGAATCTGGGCGGCGTTGTGCCCAGCATCAAGGAACTGATGACCGACCCGAAGGACGCCGAGTAAGCACCCGCTTCTCCACAAGCAGTAAACGAAAACAACTCCCGGTCACGTTGCGGTTGCAGCGTGACCGGGAGCTGTTCTTTTGCTGTCTATGCTTTATCCGGGGGGATCACTTCTCCCCTTTTTCCTCGTTCTCCTGTGCCTGCTGTTCGCGGCGCAGTTCCTTGATGCGCTTTTTCTCGCTCTGGACGTGGGGCCATGGCCAGGAAAAGCCTTCGTTCTGCTTGCACCAGCGGGTAAGGGGGTAGAAGGCAAAGGCCAAGCCAAAAATGTACAGCAGAGCGTACAACAGGGCATCCAGCGTGATCAGGGCATCCAGTGCACCGATCACCGCCACAACGCAGCCTGCCTTTAAAAAGAACTGGCCGTTCTGGCGGCAGTATTCCTCAAAGTTTTCAGCCTTGACCGCCCTGCGCCCCTGATCGCCCCACACGCGGGGATTTTTCATCACCGAAAAACCGTAAAAGGCCATCATCAGGCCAAGGGTAAGCTGAAAGCCAAAAAACATGGGTCATACCTCGTTTTTATCAGGATACAAAAAGCGGATCAGTCCTCAAACAGGGGCTTCATAAAAGGCAAAAAGTCCAGCGTTGCAAAGTAATCGCGGGGGGTCTGGGCGCGGCGGATCAGCCGGTGAGAGCCGTCCTCACACAGCAGCACCTCGGCGCAGTGCAGCTTGCCGTTGTAGTTGTAGCCCATAGCAGAGCCGTGGGCACCGGTATCATGGATGTAAAGGATGTCCCCGATGTCGATCTTGGGCAGCATCCGGTCAACGGCAAACTTGTCGTTGTTCTCGCACAGGCCGCCCACCACGTCGTACTTGTGGTCGCAGGGCTCGTTCTCCTTGCCCAGCACAGTGATGTGGTGGTAAGCGCCGTACATGGCGGGGCGCATCAGGTTTGCGGCGCAGGCATCCAGACCGATGTACTCCTTATAGATGTGCTTTTCGTGGATGACGGTGGACACCAGTGCGCCGTAGGGGCCGGTGGTAAAGCGGCCCATCTCGCTGAAGATGGCCACATCGCCCATACCGGCGGGCACAAGGATCTCCTCAAACTTTTTGCGTACACCCTCGCCAATGGCCATGATGTCGTTCTCGGTCTGCTCCGGGCGGTACGGGATGCCCACACCGCCGGACAGGTTAATGTAGCTGATGTGCGCACCGGTAGCCTGCTGCACCCGGACAGCCAGCTGGAACAGGATGCCTGCCAGCTCCGGGTAGTAGGCGTCCGAGATGGTGTTGGAGGCCAAGAAAGCATGGATGCCGAACTGCTTTGCGCCCTTCTGCATCAGCTTTTTGTAGCTGTCGATCATCTGCTGCTCGGTCATGCCGTACTTGGCATCGCCGGGCTTGTCCATGACCTGAAAACCCTCTTCGCTCTCGCCCAGCTGGAAAGTCCCGCCGGGGTTATAGCGGCAGAAGATCTCCTGCGGCACCCCGGCCACCCGCTCCAGAAACTCCACCATGGTGGCGTCATCCAGATTGATATAAGCACCCAACTCGTAGGCCTTCTGCATATCCTCCACGGGGGTCTGGTTGGAGGAGAACATGATCTCGTGGCCGGTAAAGCCGCAGGCCTCGCTGAGCATCAGCTCGGTCAGGGAGGAGCAATCCACACCACAGCCCTCCTCCTTGAGGATCTGCAGGATGACAGGGTTCGGCAGTGCCTTGACCGCAAAATACTCCTTGAATCCCTTGTTCCAGCTGAAGGCCTTGTTGATGCGGCGGACATTCTCCCGGATGCCCTTCTCGTCGTAGACGTGGAACGGCGTGGGCACATCCTCGATGATCTGCTGTGCCATCGCCTCGGTCAGAAACGGTTTCTTTTCCATAATAACATCCCTCTCGTTTTGCGCAGCCCGGCATATTCCGGCCTGCGATCTATCCTATGCGGCCCAGTGCCGCAGTTCAACCAGTTACAGTTTCAGGTTCTCCCGGGTGGGGGTAAAGGTGGGGATCATGGCCGCCAGCTGGCGCACCACGCCCTCGTCGTTGTGGGCGGCAGCGGCTTCCAGCGCCTGCAGCTGCTCGTAGAACTCGGCCAGATCAATGGTGCGGGGGCTTGCCACAAAGATCTTGTTGTGCTGGGTGCGGCGCATCTTGTCCTGCTCCTCGTCCATCATCAGCTCTTCGTAAAGCTTTTCGCCGGGGCGCAGACCCACGATTTTTATCTCCATATTCACGCCCGGCTCGTAGCCGTAAAAGCGGATGAGCTGCTTGGCCAGATCCATAATGCGCACCGGCTCGCCCATATCCAGCACATAGATATTGCCGCTCTCGGCCAGTGCGCCCGCCTGCAGCACCAGCTGGGCTGCTTCCGGGATGGTCATAAAGTAGCGCACGATGTTGGGGTCGGTCAGGGTGACCGGCCCGCCCTTTTTGATCTGGGCTTCGAACAACGGAATAACGCTGCCGTGGCTGCCCAGTACGTTGCCGAACCGTACTGCCACGCACTTCATATCCGTGTTGCCCGCAAAGGTCTGGATGAGCATTTCGCAGATGCGCTTGGTGCAGCCCATGACGCTGGTGGGGTTCACAGCCTTATCGGTGGAAAGCTGCACAAAGCGCTCCACCCCGTGCTCGCTGGCACTGACCAGCAGGTTTTTGGTGCCCAGCACATTGTTCTTTACCGCCTCGGCGGGGCTCACCTCCATCAGCGGGACGTGCTTGTGCGCCGCCGCATGGAACACCACCGTGGGGTGGTAGGTATCAAATACTTCGTCCAAGCGCTTTTTATCCCGGATGGAGCCGATGAGCACCGTGACCGGGATATCGCGGCCGTACTTCTGCTGCAGTTCCATCTGCAGCTCGTAGGCGCAGTTTTCGTAGATATCAAAAATCAGCAGCTTGCCGGGCTTGAAGCGCATGACCTGACGGCACAGCTCGCTGCCGATGGAGCCGCCGCCGCCTGTTACCAGCACCGTTTTGCCGGTGAGGTAGCCGGAAATTTTGTCGGTATCCAACGTGACCTCCTCGCGGGAGAGGAAGTCGGCGGGGTTCAGCTCGCGGAACACCTCCTGCTGGGGTGCGCCGCTGCCCACCAGCTGCGGGTCACTGAGCAGCTGCACCGCGCAGTGGGTGCTGACGCACAGGTCGATAACGTGGCTCAGCTTGCTGCCCTTTAAGGTTGGGATGGCAATGATGATGCTGTGGATGCCGTAGCGCGTGCACAGCTCCGGGATATCCTCCAGCGTGCCCTTGACCGGCACGCCGTGGATGGTCTGGTTCAGCTTTGTGGGGTCATCGTCCACCGCCACCACGGCGTGGCCGTATTCCTTGTTGGATTTGCACACATTGATGGCCCATGCACCGGCTTCGCCCGCACCCACGATCAACACCGGGCGGTTGGGGTCCTTGGCGGGCACTTTGCGCATCCGCTCACCCAGCGGATGGTTCAAAAACAGCCGCCAAGCCAAGCGGCTGCCGCCGATAAACAAAAAGATGAGCACCGAGGCCATGCAGTTGGCGGAATTGAACAGCACACCGTGGATAAAGCGGCGGTTCACCACATACACCACGGCGGTGGGCACGGCGATCATCCCGGCAAGGCGGATCAGATCCCGCTCGCCGGCGTACTTCCACAGCACCGAGTACAGCCCGCCTGCCAGGAAGCAGACGATATACACCGCCACGATCCACGGCAGGTTTTCGTACAGCAGGGCACGGTTGTGCGGCCACCACCCGGCCTCCACGGCACCGTCTGCCCGCAGCAGCAGGGCAAAATAAAAGCTGAATGCCACAATGGCTGCATCCAGCAGCACCAGCAGCGCACGGCGCAGCAGCACCTGCGGGGTATTCTTGGTTCTATCTTTCACTTACGATCCTCTTTTTCCCTCTCAGCGCCAAGGGTTTGCCCTGCGCTGCTTTTTCGGCAGTGTTCTCCCCCGGCAATGCCGGAAGGATACAACTACACGTTTGTATTATACTCACAATCCCCGCCTGTGTCCAGAAAATTTACGTTTTTATCACTTTCCCCTGTTTTTTCCCGGTCTTTGCCTGCCGCAGCACCGCCCGCAGCTCCTCCCAAAGCCCCAGCGGCAGCGCCGCCAGCAAAAACACGATGGCCGTCACCGTACCGCCCACTGTCAGCACTGCCAGCTGCCCCGGCAACCCTTGAGCCGGAAAGCCCGTCAGCGCCCGGCGCACACCCCGCCCTGCCGCACCGGCGGCAGCCGCCGCCAGCAGCGGCGCACCCAGCCACCGCCGGAAGGCGTGCCCTGTGCCGCTGGAAAGCAGCAGCCGCCCGGTGTTGGCTGCGCAGGTGTAAAAGCTGGAAAGTAAGATCACCGTCAGAAAGCCCCGCATCCCGTACCGGGGCAGCAGCACCGCCACCCCCGCCAGCCGCAGCACGGCGTCCCACACGCTGTAGCGGAAGGCGGCTTTCTGCTCCCCTACCCCCTTCATGGCACCGTCCACCATGCTTTCCAGATAGAGCAGCGGCAGCACCGGGGCCAGCACCTGCAAATAAAACCCCGCCTCGGCGCTGCCGTACAGCAGCCCCGCCGCATCCGGCCCCCAGCACCAGAACAGCGCCGCCGCCAGCGCCGAGAAGAACCCGGTGAGCCGCAGCATCCGGTCCAGCAGGGCGTTCAGGCGGGCGGTCTGGCCCAGCACATGGGCCTGGGTGATCTCCGGCATGAGCAGCACGGCCAGACTGCCCAGCAGCCCGAAGGGAAAGGTGAGCAGCGGCAGGGCCATGCCCTTGAGCACGCCGTATCGTTCCAGCGCCGCCGCCCGGCCCCCGGCCCCGGTCAGGTAGACGGCCAGGCAGGCGGGCACCAGCATGTTCTCTGCCGTGTGCAGCGCGCTGGCCAGCACCCGGCCGCCCTCCACCGGCCACAGGATGTCCCACAGGCGGCGGGAGGCCTCCGGGGGCGTTTGCGCCCGCTTCCCGCCGAAGCACCGCCGGGCCTCGCCCCGGCAGAACAGGGCCATGAGGGTGCAGCTCACCGCCTCGCTCAGGGCGGTGGCCCCCAGCACCAGCGTGCAGCGCTCCCCGGCATCCCGGCCCGGTGTGGCGTACAGGGCCGCCGCCACCGCCCCGATGCGCACCGTCTGCTCGGCCAGCTGGCTGGCCACGTTGGGGCCAACCCGCCGCCGGGCCAGAAAGAACCCCCGCAGCACCGCCGACACGGCCATCCACGGCAGGCCCAGCGCCGACAGCCGCAGCGCGCCCGCCGCCCGCACATCCCCCAGCCACCACTTGGCCGCCAGCCCCGCAAGGCCCGCCTGTGCCGCCATGGCCAGCACCCCCAGCCCGGCCCCCAGTGCCAGCAGACGCCGCAGCATGCCCCGGGCCGACGCCGCGTCCCGGCTCAGCTCCTCGGTGAGCAGGCGGGTGGCCGCCACCGAGATGCCCGCCGTAGCCAGCGTGACGAACAGCCCGTACACCGCCAGCACCAGCTGGTACAGGCCCATGCCCTCGCCGCCCAGCGCGTTGGCCAGCCCGATGCGCAGCCCCAGCCCCGCCAGACGCAGCACCACGTCCGACCCGGTGAGCAGGGCCGCGTTCTTCCAGTAGTTTGGCCGGTCTTTCTGCCCCATGCGCACCCCTCCCGCCGGTTTTCTGCCCTGCTGCCAGCCTATGCGGCCCCGACACAAAACATGAGCGGCGGCATGGGTTGTTTTGCCGCACTTTTTATGGTATAGTTAACAGTGGTCAGGCAGGGCACGCCCCTGCCCGCATATTGAGCAAGGAGGAAGCGCACAGCCCGGGTCCTGCCCCTGCCGTGCGCGACAAAGAGAATGAGCGAAGAATGCACCCATGACTGCTCCAATTGCAGTGCAGCCTGTTCTTCCCGCGATGCAGCGCCCCAGCACGACGCCCCCAACCCGCACAGCCGCGTCAAGAAGGTCATCGGCGTGGTGTCCGGCAAGGGCGGCGTGGGCAAGAGCATGACCAGCGCCCTGCTGGCCTGCGCCATGGCCCGCCGCGGCTACCACTGCGGCATCCTGGACGCCGACATCACCGGCCCGTCCATCCCCAAGCTGTTCGGCATCCATGGCCGCGCCATGGCCGACGACAAGGGCTGCTGGCCCATCCAGAGCCGCATGGGCATTGACGTGATGAGCATCAACCTGCTGGTGGAAAACGAAGAGGACCCCGTGGTGTGGCGCGGCCCGGTCATTGCCGGGGCGGTCAAGCAGTTCTGGACCGACGTGGTCTGGAAGGACGTGGATTTCCTGTTCGTGGACATGCCCCCGGGCACCGGTGACGTGCCCCTGACCGTGTTCCAGAGCCTGCCCGTGGACGGCATCGTGGTGGTGGCAAGCCCGCAGGAGCTGGTGAGCATGATCGTGGCCAAGGCCGTGAACATGGCTGAAATGATGAAGGTGCCCATGCTGGGCATCGTGGAGAACATGAGCTACATCGTCTGCCCGGACTGCGGCAAGCACATCAATGTGTTCGGCAACAGCCATGTGGACGAGGTGGCCGCAAAGCATCACCTGCCCGTGCTGGCAAAGTGTCCCATCGATCCCCAGCTGGCTCAGCTGTCCGATGCCGGCATGATCGAGACCTACGGCGGCGAGTATCTGGAAGGTGCCGCAGACGCCTGCGAAAAGCTGCTGAAATGATCTGACCCTCTGGCTGCTGCACAAACTGCTGTGCAGCAGCCTTTTTGCTGTCGGAAGCGACATCTGTGCAAAAGGCATTCTTTTCCGCTTTAAAAAACAAGGCGTCATGCGGTTTTTTTCTTTTATTTTTCGTTTTGTGAAGCGGTCTCAACTTTTCATCTGTTTTTTTGAAGCATTTTCTGCTTTCTCGCTATTGTCAAACCCACAGAAATGCTTTATAATAATAAAGCGGTCTGCAGCCATAAGCAGGCCGGTGTGTAAGAATGGAAATCCGGGATCGTCCTACAGCGTTTTAGCAGCGCGTCCGCTGTGCGGCGGGCCGGGCGGTCTCGTCTTTTTCAAATTTTATAGAGTAATTGGGAAAAGGAGTATTCTACTATGCTGACGAATGAATACCTGAAGCGCGTTTACGAAGGTCTGGAAAAGCGCAATGCCAACGAGCCTGAGTTCCTGCAGGCTGTGCGCGAGGTTCTGGAGAGCATCCAGCCCGTTGTGGAGAAGCACCCCGAGTACGAGAAGGCCGCTCTGATCGAGCGTCTGGTCGAGCCGGAGCGCATCATCACCTTCCGTGTGCCCTGGGTTGACGATCAGGGCAAGGTTCAGGTGAACCGCGGCTACCGTGTGCAGTTCAACAGCGCCATCGGCCCCTACAAGGGCGGCCTGCGCTTCCATCCCTCTGTCAATCAGGGCATCCTGAA
>ENA-UEQR01001896-UEQR01001896.1-human-gut-metagenome-genome-assembly--contig:-NODE-1896-length-11181-cov-5.515220_pt1 | contig 11181 bp, 8 predicted proteins | sample MGYA00242944_ERZ507941 | MGnify/ENA primary metagenome ERZ507941 (study PRJEB26167, sample SAMN06115398) | human gut metagenome | host: Homo sapiens | place: China:Chongqing | collected 2016-06-23...
AAGGAAAAATGACGCGGCGCACCGCAAAAAGGCCCGCTGTCCGGGTGCGTTGGGAGTTTTCAGATACACCCTAGTATCAGGTTTTTCCCATACCTGGCTAACAAATGGGGGTTTTCGCCGCGCCGGGCGGTTTTTCATGTGCGGTAATTCAGAATGTCGTTCGCGACCGGGGTGTAGAACAGGCGGTGGATCTGGGCGGGGTCTTTGGTCTGGCCGAGGATCCACATGAGCTTTCCCGTGATGGCCTCGGTCGTCATGTCGAACGCCTCAAGCACCTGCGGGCATTCGCGGATCTTGTGCCCGACCTGATAAACGCCGACGTTGCTGCCCTCGTTCTGCACCTGCGTGGTCAGAACGACGGTCTTGCCGCCCTGAATGCCCTCCTCCAGCACGGACAGGAAGTCATTCCCGTCATACGACGGGATGCCGCCCACGCCGAAGCTTTCCAGGATCAGCGCATCGTTGTGCCGGAGCATCCAGCCCGCAAGCTCCGCCCGCGCGCCGGGTATGAGCTTCAGGAGCGCAACGCGCTCGTCGAGCGTGTCATAGAAGACCGGCTCGGGCAGGCAGGCGTTTTCGATATACTGCAGAATGCAGCCGTCCTGCAAAACAGCCAGATACGGGTAATTGATGCTGGAGAAGGCCTCGTAGCTCTTTGTGCGCGTTTTGCAGGCGCGGGTGCCCTGAATGACCTTGCCGTTGAAGACGATCATGACGCCGTGCAGGGTGTCACTGCACGCGCATAAAAACGCGTCGGTCAGATTGACCTTGGAATCAGTCGAGTCAAAGCTGATGGGCTTCTGCGCGCCAGTCAGGATGATGGGCTTGCGCGCCCCCTGAATGAGATAGCTGAGGGCCGCAGCGGTATAGGCCATGGTGTCCGTGCCGTGGCTGATGACGAAGCCGTCGTAGCGGTCATACCGCTCCCGGATGGCCTTCGCGATCAGCAGCCAGTGCGACGGGGCAAGATTCGTGCTGTCCAGCGACAAAAGCTGTAAGCATTCCGCCCGGCAAAGCGCCGATACCGCCGGGACGAAGGACAAAAGCTGTTCGCTCGTCAGCTCCGGCATAAGGCCCTCCGCCGTCTTCCCGGACGCGATCGTCCCCCCGGTGCCGATCATCAGGATTCGTTTCATGGGCGTATCCTCCCGCGTTTTTTCATTATTCTTCCGTCTGCGCCGTATACGGCAGGAACCAGTCGAGGTAGCGTGTCGGCTCTGTTACGGCGCCGCGCGTGGTATAGAGCGCATAGCTTTTGAACAGGATGGGCGTAATATACCCGCGCTCGCATACACGCTTATAGAGATTATAGGTGTTGCCGCTGTTGACAAGCGCCATGCTGCACAGGTTCATCATCGTGCTGTCGGACAGGTTGCCGTAGTTGAGTGTGCCGGTCGCGCCGAAGAACGGCGAAAGGTCAAAGTTTGGAGACAGGCGCACCTCGCCGTAGTACAGGTCGAAATTTCCCTGTAAAAGCGCCTGCTTGTACTCGGTATATTCCATGGACTTGACTGTGATGTTGAAGCCCAGAGAATTGAGCATTTTCGCGGCCTCGTTTGCCGCCTGTACGCGGATGTAGCTCGACGAGCAGACGAGCATCGTGCCCTCGACCGGGACGGAATAGCCCTTGGAGGGGACGTAGAGGTCGAGGATGCCGTCGCCGGTCGCGTCCTCGACAGAGGCGCTGGCCAGCTGGTCGTAGTACGAGCCGGTGTCATAGGCGAAGCTGTTGGCCAGCTTCACGTCGTAATACCGGGAATTGGGTGAGCACGGCAGCGTCGACGCGACGGCAAAGCCGCCCAGCGTCTGCTCGACCAGCTGCTCGCGGTCGATGGCGAAGGTGATCGCGCCGCGCAGGCCGTAGTTGGAGAAGACGGGCGAGTTCATGTTGTAGCCGATGTACTGCATGATGGTCGTCTCCTCGTTCCACAGCTCGTAGTCGTTGTGGAAGCCTGCGAACGCGGAGGAGTTCGGGTCCGTCAGGACCATGTTGACCTTCTGATACTCAAAATTATCACGCACGTCGGCGGCAGTGGACGAGACGGTCAGCGCGATCTCGTCAAAATCGACCAGCGGCGCGGTATCGCGCCACCAGTTTTCACAGCGCGTGAGCTTCGTCTCGGCAAATTCATACGGGCCTGTGCCCGGCGGGCTGACCTCGTCCTTCGTGCCGGACTTGATGATGGGGATATCCAGCAGCAGCGGCAGGCACTCATATGCCTCGCTCGTCGAGAGCACGAGCGTCAGCTCGTCCTGCGCCTCGGCGGAGGTGATGAAGCGCAGGCGCGAACCGTAATATTCCGAGCCTGCGGCGGATTCGATGGAATATGCCGCGTCCGCCGCGGTAAGGGCGCTGCCGTCGTGGAAGGTCACGCCGGAGCGGAGCTTCACCGTGGTCGTGCGTCCGTCGTCAGTGACAAAATAGCTCTCGGCGAGAATCGGTTCTGCCTCGTAGCTGCTTGTCACGGCGAACAGCGGCTCGTAGAGGAAGGAAAAGATGATGCGGTTGTTGAGACTCTGGCAGTTATAGGGCTGCAGACCGTAATCCGGCTGGTAGGCCAGGCCGAAGGACTCAAGCGCCGTATACGTCTCGGTGACGACCTGCTTGACCTCCTGCTTATCCTCCGAGCCGTTGACCGAGCCGGTCTGCTGGGCGGCGACGGCCTCGTCGCCGACGGGGAAAAGATTCTGCATCCATTCGCTCGTCGCGATCGTCGTGCAGCCGCAAAGAAGGGCCAGACACAGCGCAAGCGCTGTGAGCATCAAAAGCTTTCGTTTCATGCCGGTGCGCCTCCTTTCAGCCGGATGATGGCGGCCTGCGAGCCGCGGTTTCCGCCGGTCACGCGATGCGACCAGAAGCGCTCCGGCTGGCATTTGGTGCAGTCCGGGCAGATGTCGATCACCTGCACGCCCGCTCTTTCCAGCCAGATGCGGTTCAGGCGCTTCAGATCGACGTGCGCCTTTTCGCCGTGCGGCTCGATGGCCGCTTCCGCGTCCGGGCCGAGCGATCGCCGCATGGCCTCCGGCACCTCCGGCCCGACCTCAAAGCAGCAGCGGCCGATACACGGGCCGATGGCCGCATGAATGTGCTCCGGCGCGCAGCCGAATTCCGCCTGCATCCGAAGGACGGCCTTGTACGCGATGCCCTGCGCCGTTCCGCGCCACCCGGCATGGACGGCAGCGATGGCCTGCCGCACGGGGTCAAACAGCAACAGCGTCGTGCAGTCCGCACCGAAGCAGACGAGCGCCGCGCCGGGCTCGTCGGTCAGAAGCCCGTCGCAGACGGCGGTCTGCTCCCGCTCCAGCCCTGTGCCGCAGTCCTGCTTGCCGACGCGCAGCAGAAGATCGGTATGCTCCTGCCGGGTAAAGATCGTTTCCTCCGGCGAAAAGCCAACGGCGGTGCCGAGAATGCGGTAATTCTCCCGCACGTTTTCCGGCCTGTCTCCCCGGTGCGTGCCGAGATTGAGGGAGGACAGCGCCCCCTCGCTCACGCCGCCGAAGCGCGTGGAGAAGCAGTGCACGCTCCCGGAAAGCGCGTCGGCGGTCAGATATTCAAGTGTTCCGTGGTGAATGGTGTGAAACATGGGCTTAATTCGCGTTCTGGCCGCGTTCGGCGGCGAGATCCTTGTCGCGGCAGCATTTTTTGTATTTTTTTCCGCTGCCGCACGGGCACGGGTCGTTCGGGCCGACCTTGATCTTCTTGACGACGGGCTGACGCTTGACGGTCTTGTCGCCGCCAGCCCCCTCGCCGGTGACCTTCGCCACGCGCTGGCGCTTGATCTCCTCGTTCGTCTTGATCCGGACGAGGAAGACGCGGCGGACGATCTCTTCTTTAATTGCGTCGTTCATGGCCTCGAACATATCAAAGCCCTCGCGCTTATACTCGATGACGGGGTCTGTCTGCGCGTAGGCGCGCAGGCGGATGCCCTGCCGCAGATCGTCCATGGCGTCGATGTGATCCATCCAGAATTCATCGACCACACGCAGCGTCACGACGCGCTCAATCTCGCGCATGACGGGAGATGTGAACTGCTCTTCCCGCTTGGCATAGGCGCGCTGCATGAGAGACAAAATCTTCTCTTCCGCCTGCTCCCGCGTGAGCGCGGCCAACTCCTCGTCGGAGAGAAGCCATGTGCCCGTGGGGAAGAAGATGGGCTCGAAATGCGTCATCATCTCGAAGAAATGCTGCTTGTCGGCCAGCTTCGGCTGCTCGCCGAAGGCGCTGGCAACGTAGGTATCCACATAGAACCGCATCATGGACTGGATGTTCTTCCGCAGATCCTCGCCGTCGAGCACCTGGCGGCGCTGCTCGTAAATGATCTTACGCTGGACATTCATCACGTCGTCGTATTCCAGCACGTTCTTTCTGGACTGGAAGTTGCGGCCCTCGACGGTCTTCTGCGCGTTTTCGATCGCGCCGGAGAGAATTTTGGCGTCGATGGGCGTATCCTCGTCGATGCCGAGCGTCTCCATCATGTTCATAATGCGCTCGGAGCCGAACAGGCGCATGATATCGTCCTGCATGGACAGATAAAACCGCGTCTCGCCGGGGTCGCCCTGGCGGCCGGAACGGCCGCGCAGCTGATTATCGATGCGGCGCGACTCGTGCCGCTCGGTGCCGATGATGAAAAGGCCTCCTGCCTGCCGGACAAGCTCTGCCTGCTTGTCCGTCTCGACCTTGAAGCGCTTATACGCTTCGGTATAGGCCGCGCGTGCGGCCAGAATTTCGGGATCCTCCGTCTCGGCGAAGGAATTGGACTCGGCGATCAGCTCGTCGGACAGGCCCTGCTTGCGCAGCTCGTTCTTTGCCATGTATTCGGCGTTGCCGCCCAGCATGATGTCGGTGCCGCGGCCGGCCATGTTCGTCGCAATGGTCACGGCGCCCAGATGGCCCGCCTGCGCGACGATCTCGGCCTCCTTTTCATGGTGCTTGGCGTTCAGGACGTTGTGCGGGATACCCTCGCGCTTGAGCATCTGCGAAAGAAGCTCGGATTTTTCAATGGAGATCGTGCCGACCAGAACCGGCTGGCCCTTGGCGTGGCATTCCTTGATCTGGGCGATGACGGCGCGGTATTTGCCTGCCTCGGTCTTATAAACAACATCGGGGTCGTCAATGCGGATGACGGGTTTATTCGTCGGGATCTCGACGACGTCGAGATTGTAGATGCCGGAGAATTCCTCCTCCTCGGTCAGCGCCGTGCCGGTCATGCCGGAGAGCTTGCCGTACAGGCGGAAGAAATTCTGGAAGGTGATGGTGGCGAGCGTCTTGTTTTCGCTTGCGACCTTGACGCCCTCCTTGGCCTCGATGGCCTGATGCAGACCCTCGTTATAACGGCGGCCGTACATGAGGCGGCCCGTGAATTCGTCGACGATGATGACCTCGCCGTCCTTGACGACGTAGTCAATATCGCGCTTCATGAGGCCTCTTGCCTTCATGGCCTGATTGATGTGGTGCGAGAGCGTGGCGTTTTCTGGGTCGGCCAGATTTTCTACATTGAAGAACTGCTCGGCCTTTTCAATGCCCTTCTGCGTGAGCGAAACAGAGCGGTCCTTTTCGTCGACGATGTAATCGCAGTCATACTGATCCTGCAGCTCCTTGCTGTCCGTCGTGGAGAAGACCTGCTTTTTCAGGCGGGAGACGAAATAATCCGCCATTTCATACAGCTTGGACGATTCCTCGCCCTTGCCGGAAATGATGAGCGGTGTGCGCGCTTCGTCAATGAGGATGGAGTCGACCTCATCAACGATGGCGAACGCGTGACCGCGCTGCACCATCTCCTGTTTGTAGATCGCCATATTGTCGCGCAGATAATCGAAGCCCAGCTCGTTATTTGTGCCGTAGGTGATATCGGCGGCATAGGCCGCGCGGCGCTGCTCCGCGGTCAGATCGTGGACGATGAGGCCGACGGAAAGTCCTAAGAAGCGGTAGACCTTGCCCATCCACTCCGAGTCGCGCTTGGCAAGATAATCGTTGACCGTGACGATGTGCACGCCCCTTCCGGCCAGCGCGTTTAAGTATGCGGGCAGGATCGCGACGAGCGTCTTGCCCTCGCCGGTCTTCATTTCGGCGATGCGGCCCTGGTGCAGCACGATGCCGCCCACGACCTGCACCCGGTACGGGCGCATGCCGAGTACGCGGTCAGCTGCCTCGCGGCAGACGGCGAACGCCTCCGGCAGCAGCGCGTCGAGCGTCTCACCGGATGCGTAGCGATCCTTGAATTCCTGCGTCTTCGCGCGAAGCTCCTGATCGGTCAGCTTTTTATACGGCTCCTCGAGCGCCATGACGGCCTCGACCTGCGGCTCGAGCTTTTTGACCTCTCGCTCCGAGCGGGTGCCGAATAGTTTTGTAAACAGTCCCATGGTAAAAACCCTTTCTGCGCCGCGCGGTACGCGCTGCGGTACGTATTCTAAAGTGAGATTATACCACATATATGGCGGCAAAAAAAGAAGAAATTGTGAATTTCGGCGGCTTGATTTACCCATGCTCTGCTGATAAAATGAGTTTGATTTTATGGTATCGAGGTAATCTGCTATGGCTATCCGTCTTGTGGCCGTCGATGTCGACGGCACGCTCGTTACTGCCGACCAGCGCGTTCTGCCGCGGGTGCAGGCCGCGGCGCAGAGCGCGCTGGAGCACGGCATCCAGCTCGTTCTGTGTACCGGACGCGCGCCGGGAGAGTGCTGGTACATTTTAGACGCGCTTCCGCAGATCCGCTACGCCGTCACGCAGACCGGTGCGATCGCACAGGATCTGAAGACCGGCGAAACGCTCTACCACTGCCCGCTGTCTCCGGACGATGCGCGGCTGATCTATTCCCATGTGCGCCGGTACGACGGGCTTGTCAATTTCTTCTCCGGCGGCATTGTGTATAACTCCAAAGAGCAGATGGCGCGCTTTGAGCGCTATTATCCCGCCGACTTCCGGTGGCTGTTTGAGCAGTCGCATGAATTTGTCGACGATCTGGACGCCATGGTCGCCGGTTGGGGTAAACCCGTAGAAAAGCTCTATGTGCCGTTTTCCAGTCAGGAAGAGTGTGAAAGGGCCATGGCCGATCTGACAAAGCTGCCGTATTTCGTGACAGGCGCGGGCTACGTTGATCTGGAGGTCATGAACCCGAACACCAGCAAGGGCATTGCGCTTGCTGCGCTGTGCAAAAAACTCGGCATCCCGCGCGAGCAGGTCATGGCCATCGGCGACAGCGGCAACGACGCGGCCATGCTCGACTTTGCGGGCGTCGGCGTCGCAATGGGAAACGGGGAAGAAGCGCTCAAACAGAAAGCGGATCTGATCGCGCCGACAAATGAAGAAGGCGGCGTGGCCGACATGCTGGAGCTTGCAATCAAAGGAGAGATATAAAATGGGCGTACAGGATCTGACGGTACAAATGGTCGTCATCGTCGTCATCGGCGTATTCTTTGCGTCGTTCATGGACGCCATCGCGGGCGGCGGCGGCATTATTTCCGTCCCGACGTATCTGCTCGCGGGACTTCCGATGCACTTTGCGCTGGGCACAAACAAATTTTCCTCCTCCATCGGCACCGCGTTTTCCACGGGCCGGTATATCAAAAACGGCTATGTCGACTGGAAGCTCGGCATTCCGTCCATCGTGCTGGCGCTCATCGGCTCGTTCTTCGGAACAAAATTGCAGCTGATGATCTCCGAGGTGTACTTACAATATCTGCTGCTGATCGTGCTGCCGGTCGTGGCCTTCGTCGTGCTGCGCCAGCGGCAGCTGCCGGAGGAGCGCGGCGATATCGAGCCCAAAAAGCAGATGGCCATCGTCTATCTGGCCGCGCTCGTCGTCGGCGCGTACGACGGATTCTACGGGCCCGGGACAGGCACGTTCCTGCTGCTCATTTTCTGCAATCTCGGCAAGCTCGACGTGCGCACGGCGGGCGGCAATGTCAAGCTCGTGAATCTGTCTTCCAACATTGCCTCGCTCCTGACCAGCCTGTTAAGCGGCAAGGTCTTCCTCGTCCTCGGCCTGATCGGCACGGTGTCGAGCATCCTCGGCCATTTCATCGGCGCGGGACTCGCCATCAAAAACGGCTCGAAGATCGTAAAGCCCGCTATCATCCTTGTCCTCATCCTCCTGGCCGCAAAGGTCGTCCAGGGGTTGATTGCGGGATGATATATCATAAAACTGCACTGCCGCTGCAGGGGCCGACGACTCTGTCGGCCCCTTAAATGTTGCAGATTTGCTGAAAATATCAGAGAATTCGCAGCGGGCGGACAGAGTCGTCCGCCCCTACGTACAATTCGGAAAATTGCAAAAACCTATGCCTTTGACTGCTTGTTTTGCTCCATTGCAAATCCCCACGGAATCTGCTATAATAAATCGTTAAGTTATGCAGTTCGGAGGAAACGTACATGGAACGCAAACCCGTTGTGATCGCGCAGGAGGCGCTGGAGAAGGAAGCCGCTGTCTGCGAGCAGATCAAAGCCCTTTGGGCCTCGCGCGGCAGGACGCCGCGGGCCTTTGTCGATACATACGGCTGCCAGCAGAACGAGGCGGATTCCGAACGCATCCGCGGCATGCTGCGTGCAAGCGGGTATGAGATCGTGGACACCGAAGAGGGCGCGGACTGCATCGTCATCAACACCTGCGCCATCCGTGAGCACGCGGAAACCCGCGTCTACGGCAACGTCGGCGCGCTGGTACACACGAAGGCCCGGCATCCGGAGCAGAAAATTTTCCTCTGCGGCTGCATGATGGGCCAGCCGCAGGTCGTCGACCGCATCAAAAACAGCTATCGCCACGTCGACGGCGTGTTCAATCCGCACGAATTATGGCGCTTCCCGGAACTGCTGCAAAGCGTGCTGCGCACGAACAAGCGCATTTTTGCCGTGGACGATTCCGCGGGCAATATCGCCGAGGGTATCCCCGTCGTGCGCTCGTCCGATCTCAAGGCGTGGGTGTCGATCATGTACGGCTGCAACAATTTCTGCTCGTACTGCATCGTGCCGTATGTGCGCGGGCGGGAGCGCTCGAGACGGCCCGAGGAGATTCTCGAAGAAGTCAAGGGCCTCATCGCGGCGGGCTATAAGGACATTACGCTTTTGGGCCAAAACGTCAACTCCTACGGCAAGGATCTGGGGCTGGGCGTTGATTTTGCCGACCTCATGGCCGAGATCGCACAGCTGCCGGGAGACTTCTGGCTGCGCTTCATGACGAGCCACCCGAAGGACGCAAGCAAAAAACTCTTTGATACCATTGCGAAATACCCCAGGATCGCCAAGCAGTTCCACCTGCCCTTCCAGTCCGGCAACGACCGGGTGCTGAAGGCCATGAACCGGCACTATAACCGCGAGGAATATCTGAAGCTGGCGCACTATGGCCGCCAGATCATGCCCGAGCTGGTTCTGACCAGCGACGTGATCGTCGGCTTCCCCGGCGAGACGGAGGAGGAATTCGAGGACACGATCAGCCTGATTGAAGACGTGCGCTATGACGCGCTGTTTACCTTTATCTTCTCCCCGCGCGCGGGAACGCCTGCCGCGAAAATGGACGACCCGACGCCCAAGGAGGAGAAAAACCGCCGCTTTGACCGGCTCTGCGCCGTGCAGAACCGCATTTCGCTGGAAATTCATCAGGGCTACGTCGGCAAGACCGTCCGCGTGCTCTGCGACGGCCGCGACAAGGACCTGCTCACCGCCCGCACCGAGGGCGGAAGACTCGTCCGCTTCGCGGGAGACGACAGCCTGATCGGCCAGTTTTTGGACGTGACGATCACAGGCTGCACAACATGGAGCCTTGTGGGCGAACTCCGATAACACAGCACCCTGGTGCGGGCTTTGTAGGGGCCGATGCCCACATCGGCCCGGCAGAATGCACCGTTTTTACGGTATTCTTCGGCGAATTTGCAACTTCCCAACGGGCCGATGTGTACCGGCAAGCGGCAGACCCACATCCGTAACGCTCCTTCGTCGCGAACGGCTGTGACCGGCATCGGACCCTACAAACGAATGCGTAAGTGCATATGGATTTGCCGAAAGCATAATTTCAGACGTTAAAAGAGAAAACCCGGAGGTTTTGATTATGGCCGAACTCACCCCCATGATGCAGCAGTATTATGCGGTCAAGGAGCGCAATCCCGACTGCCTGCTGTTTTTCCGGCTGGGCGATTTTTATGAGATGTTTTTTGAGGATGCGCTGCTGGTGTCCAAGGAGCTGGAGCTGACACTGACCGGTAAGGACTGCGGGCTTGAGGAGCGTGCGCCGATGTGTGGGATTCCGTTTCATGCTGCGGAGACTTATATCAAGCGTCTGATCGAGAAGGGGCATAAGGTGGCAATCTGTGAGCAGGTGGAGGATCCGAAGAAAGCCAAAGGTCTGGTAAAGCGTGAAGTTATCCGTGTTGTCACACCTGGAACGACTTTGGATGCGACTTCTCTGGATGAGTCCAAGAATAACTATCTGATGTCCATTGTATCAATGGAGGATCATTTTGGCTGCGCCATCGCAGATATTACAACCGGTGACTGTTTTCTGACAGAAGTAGACAAGCCTCAGAAACTTCTGGATGAGATCAACAAATTCGTCCCTGCGGAAATCATCTGCAATGACGCTTTTTTTATGAGCGGAATTGATACAGAAGATCTGAAAGACCGCCTTCATATCTGTATTTTCCCGCTGGATAACTGGTATTTTGATGACAGTCTGTGCAAGCGCACACTGAGAGAACACTTCCATGTAAATACACTGGAAGGACTTGGTATCCAGGATTATGACAGCGGCGTGATCGCAGCAGGAGCACTTTTTCAGTATCTGAATGAGACACAGAAGACAGCCTTATCTCATATGGCATCGATCCGTCCGTATTCCGCGGATAAATTTATGCTGATCGACAGTTCCAGCCGCAGAAACCTGGAACTGGTAGAGACACTTCGTGAGAAACAGAAACGAGGATCTCTTCTCTGGGTACTTGATAAGACAAAGACCGCAATGGGAGCCAGAACGTTACGAGGATATGTAGAGCAGCCGCTGATCGATGCATCTGAGATCCGTGCCCGTCTGGAGGCAGTGGAAGAACTGACCCAGAGGCCGATGCTGCGCGATGAGATCCGTGAATACCTCAATCCGATCTACGATCTGGAGAGATTGATCAGCCGCATCAGTTATCAGTCCGCAAACCCGAGAGATATGGTGGCGTTTGCTTCTTCACTGGCAATGATCCCGT
>ENA-UEQR01001898-UEQR01001898.1-human-gut-metagenome-genome-assembly--contig:-NODE-1898-length-11171-cov-6.786191_pt1 | contig 11171 bp, 10 predicted proteins | sample MGYA00242944_ERZ507941 | MGnify/ENA primary metagenome ERZ507941 (study PRJEB26167, sample SAMN06115398) | human gut metagenome | host: Homo sapiens | place: China:Chongqing | collected 2016-06-23...
GTGGACAAGCTGCTGGCTCTGGTGAACGAGGAAGCCAACAAGGCTCAGTAATTGCGCCACATGACAGGACGCATACGGGATACCGTATGCGTCCTGAACCATGCCTGGAACGAACGGAAAACGTTCATCGACGGGAAGGAAAGGTGTGTGCGGAAAACCCAGGAGGGGTTTTCTGCACGATTTCAATCAAACGGTTTTTCACATGAAAAACCAACCCCGCAGGAACGAAGTTCTTGCGGGGACGCATACGGGATACCGTATGCGTCCTGAACCATGCCCGGAACGAACGGACAAAACCACCGGAAAGGGGGAGAGACCATGCGGGCGCTGGAATTGCCGCCCCGACTGCGGCTGATTGCCGGGTGGGTGCCTGAGGGCGCGTATCTGGCCGACGTTGGCACCGATCACGGCTATCTCCCTACATGGCTGCGGCTTCAGGGAAAAATCCGGGGAGCAGTGGCCAGCGATCTGCGGCCCGGCCCGTTGGAGCGGGCCAAGGTGACCGGATCGCTCTACGGTACGGACAACATTGAATACCGACTCTGCAATGGCCTTGCCGGGATCCGCCCCTCTGAGGTGGACACCGTTACCATTGCGGGGATGGGAGGGGAGACGATCCTCTCGATCCTGAAGGCCGCACCGTGGACGGCGGATGGGCAGCACACTCTGCTGCTGCAGCCCCAGTCCCATGAGGAAATGGTGCGGCAATATCTGGCGGAAAATGGTTTTGCCATCACGCGGGAAGCACTGGTCCGCGACCGGGGAACCCTGTACACTGTGATGGAGGCCAAGGCGGGGAAAATGGAACTGTCCCTCAGTCAGGTCTGGGGCGGCATAGGGCTGGCCCACGATCCGCTGGCGGATCGATACATCGTTGAAAAAATCGTCCGCACGCAGATGGCACTGGCGGGAGCGAAGCGCTCCACCCGGCTGCAAGCGCGGACGGAGGAACTGCGGGAGATTTTGACCGCGTTATTACGGGCAAGAGAGGAGTGGCGCCATGCCAACCGTCGCACAAATTGAACAGGCGTTATTCCAGCTGGCCCCCAAGGAGCTTGCGTTCGATTGGGACAACGTGGGGCATCTGGAAGGCAGCCCCGATCAGGAGGTCCAGCGGGTGCTGGTGGCGCTGGACGTGACGGAGAATGTGGTCTCCGAAGCGGAAAAGCTGGGCTGCCAGCTCATCGTGTCCCACCATCCGCTGATGAACGTCCGCTGGCATCAGGCGGAGATGCAGACCCTGCGGCCCGACCGCTATCTGGGCCGTCTGCTGCGGAGATTGGTGAAAGCGGATATTTCTGTGATCTCCATGCACACAAATCTGGATATTGCCCCCGGCGGCGTCAACGACGCACTGGCCGAGGCACTGCGAATCGAGGACCCTGGGCCTATGCCGGGGGATGAGACCGGCCTCTGCCGTGTGGGACGGCTGCGAAACCCTGTAAAGCTATCTGACTTTGCAGCTGATGTATGCAAAGCGTTACACGCCAACGGCGTACGCTATGCCGGGGACCGGCCGGTAGAATATATAGCGGTGGGCGGCGGCGCCTGCGGCGACGAGATCGACGCGGTGATCGCGGCAGGCTGCGACACCTTTGTCACGTCGGATCTGACGTATCACCAGTTTTTAGACGCCGCTCCCAAGGGCATCAACCTCATCGACGCGGGGCATTTCCCCACGGAGGACCCGGTCTGCGTGAAAATCGTCGCCTATCTGGAGAAGGAATTTCCCCAGCTTATAATCATAAAATCGACTTCTCACAAGGAAGTCATCCAATATTTTGTTGAAGGAGAATAACTACTATGTCCGGACATTCTAAATGGCATAACATTCAAAAGACCAAGGGCGCTGCTGACGCTAAGCGTTCCGCCGCATTCACCAAGATCGCCAAGGAGATCATCGTTGCTGTCAAGGAAGGCGGCGGCTCCGGCGACCCCGCCAACAACTCCCGTCTGGCTACCGTGATCGCCAAGGCCAAGGCCGTCAACATGCCCAATGACAACATCAAGCGCACCATTGATAAGGCGCTGGGTGCCGGAAGCACCGAGAACTTTGAGGCTGTCACCTATGAGGGCTACGGTCCCGGCGGTGTGGCCGTCATCGTGGACGCCCTGACCGACAACCGTCAGCGTACCGCTCCCGAGGTTCGTCACGCCTTTGATAAGTGCAACGGCAATCTGGGCGCGCAGGGCTGCGTGTCCTGGAGCTTTGACCGGAAGGGTGTGATCGTCATCGACAATGAGGATCAGGAGCTGGACGAGGATACCGTGATGATGGACGCGCTGGAGGCCGGTGCTGCCGACTTTGAGGCTGACGGCATGGTGATGGAAGTCCGCTGCGAGCCCGATGACTTCAACACTGTGGTCAAGGCACTGGAGGACAAGGGCTACACCTTCCTCTCCGCCGACATCGCCATGGTGCCCCAGAACTACATCTCCCTCACCGATGAGGGCGACCTGAAGAATATGCAGAAGCTCATTGATATGCTGGAGGACAACGACGATGTCCAGAACGTCTGGCATAACTGGGAGAACGAATAACGGAATCTTTCTGTGACCGGACGGGCGTTTCCTTTCTGCCCGATAGAGGAACAGGGGAGGGGGAATGTCCCTCCGATGACCTCTGGAAAGATGTTGCATAAATTAAAAAACGGTTGACATAAAGCGGTGGTGTTCCATTCGGAACACCACCGCTTTTCTATTTCGGCAAATCTTTATGTAACAAGGGATAGCGTTGTTACTAATGCAACGCTTTTCGGGAGTTCACATAATTCCGGTATGAAAAAACCTACTTCTTCCCCAAGACCTCCCGCCGCACATAGTCGAAGGCGGCGTCCTCTCCCTGATCCCGGAGGACGATCAGGATGGTCTCCAGCAGTTCCGAGGTGGCCGGATGCATGAGCAGCCGCTTCTTTTTGCCATACTGGAAAAACTGGTAGGGGTCTCCCGGCTGAAAGTCCTGACCCCGGTAGACCTTGCTGGCAGCCAACCGGTCGCAGAACATCTCCGCTACATATTTTTTCGGCATCTCCACGCCGATGATGCCCTCACCGCTGACGCCGTAATCGGTCCAGTATTCAAAATGGTGGCGGTTGCGGCCCTTGTGGTGCATCCACGAGGCGCTGTATCCCTTGTCCCGGCGCTGGGCGTCATTGGGGCTGCGGTCTCCCTGAAAATATTTGACGCCGGCCCAGAACTCCACCGGAGAGAACTTGGACAGATCGTGGGTCAAGCCCTGCCAGTATAGCCCCAGACGGAAACAGTACTGCCGCACCAGATGCCGATGGCGCTGGACCGTTTTCAGATGCCGCCAGAAATCCACACGCTTCACCTCATGAACAGAATAGAAATACTATATCATATTCCAACAGAAAAAACGAGGACCTGTATGAAATTTTTCCCGCTGTTCAAACTATGGGCGAGGTGGTTTGATGGACGGAGGATTTTTTCTGTGTCCCGATGCGTGGGAATTTCTGCTGCCCGCAGAGATTTGCCATCTGCGGAACGCCGGGGCGGTCTGCCGAAAACGGTGGGATCTGCTGACGCTGACGCCGATGGGCTGTGCGCTGCTGCCGGAGCCTGCGGCGGTGACAGCGGGGATCCTGCTGCTGCCGGGGGACTGCCCCAGAAGCGATCTCCGGGCGGGAACAGTGGTGACCTACGGCCTGTCCCCACGGGACAGCATCACCCTGTCCAGCCTGCGGGAGCCGGTGCTGTGCGTCCAGCGGACGCTGCCGCTGCTGTGCGGCGGCGTATTGGAGCCACAGGAATTTCCCCTGCCGGGGGTAGAGGGGGCGGAGCGGCTGCTGCCCGGTGTGGGGACCCGGCTGCTGTGGACCGGCTCGCCCTATCCTCTGTGAGAAACAGGGCGTTTACCGGGAGTTTTTGGCGGCGGCCTGTAAGATCCACACGAAAACCGCCATGGCTGCAAGCTGCGTCAGTGTGAACAGGAGGGCGAGGCCGCGGGCCTCGTAATAGCAAAAGCTGTCCCAATTCAGGAGTACCTCCGCCAGTGTGGCCAACGGGAGACTGAGCCAGATGTATTTGCGGGCGATCAAGCGGAACAGGAGCGGGAGCAGGAAGGTCAGCGTGAAGGGGAGCGGCTGGAGCAGGTATTGCCCGAACAGCTTTGCCAGCGCAGTCACAGTGGATAGGGTCATGGTTATCACACCTCCGTCAGTACCGATTTTCGTCGATTCTATCCTATATAATAAAGGATACCAGATTTCTCCGGATGCTTCAAGATGAATGAAAATCCGGGGATGGGCTGCCGCCCCTTCAAAATCCGGGACAGGACATGGGGAAAAACCTTGACAACAGTCGGAAAAACGGTATAATGACTTCTGTATTCAATCTTTAAAAACGCTTGGATGAAGTCAGCTTTCCGAAACCGGATCAGCGAGAGGGAGATTTGGTGCAAGTCCCTTACCTACGCCGGGAAGCAGCCGCTTCGGAGCGGCCCGCGGTGAGCGGGACGGGTCACGCCGTTACCGGTGGCTAAGATGCCCCCAAGGATGGGGGATAATTAGGGTGGTACCGTGAAGCAATGCTTCGCCCCTATGTCCGGGGCGGAGCATTTTATTTTTCGGGAGAGAGCCGCTGCGGAACACCGCCGACGGCTCCGTTCCGGGCGGAAACCCGGTTTACAGTCAAAAATCAAGAAATTTACATAAAAATGGAGGAAATGATTATGTCTCAACCCAAGAACTACGGTCTCAACGAGCTGCGGGAAATGTTCCTGCACTTCTTTGAGACCAAAGACCATCTGCGTCTGCCCAGCTTTTCCCTGATCCCCCAGAACGATGCCTCTCTGCTGCTGATCAACTCCGGCATGGCACCCATGAAGCCCTACTTTACCGGCGAGCAGGAGCCGCCCCGTCACCGGGTCACCACCTGCCAGAAGTGCATCCGTACCGGCGATATTGAGAACATCGGCCACACTGCCCGCCACGGCACCTATTTTGAGATGCTGGGCAACTTCTCTTTCGGTGACTACTTCAAGAAAGAGGCCATTCACTGGGCCTGGGAATTCCTGACCAGCCCCGAGTGGGTGGGCCTGGATCCCAACCGTCTGTATCCCTCCGTGTTCGCCGGCAACGAGACCACCCCCGCCGACGATGAGGCCTTCCGCATCTGGCATGAGGAGATCGGTATTCCCGAGGACCGGATCTTCAAATTCGGCAAGGCGGACAACTTCTGGGAGCACGGCTCCGGCCCCTGCGGCCCCTGCTCTGAGATCTACTTTGACCGCGGCCTGAAGTATGGCTGCGGCAAGCCGACCTGCGGCGTTGGCTGTGACTGCGACCGCTTCATGGAAATCTGGAACCTGGTGTTCAGCCAGTATGATTCCGATGGCAAGGGCACCTATGCACTGCTGCCCAAACCGAACATTGATACCGGCATGGGCCTGGAGCGTCTGGCCGTTGTCATGCAGGATGTGGATAACCTGTTCGAGGTCGATACCGTTGCCGCTGTTCTGCACCATGTGGAGCGCATCTCCGGCAAACAGTACGGTGCAAACGAGAAGGACGATATCTCCATCCGCGTCATCACCGACCATATCCGCGCTACCGTGTTCATGGCTTCTGACGGCATCCTGCCCTCCAACGAAGGCCGCGGCTATGTTATGCGCCGCCTGCTGCGCCGCGCTGCCCGCCATGGCCGTATGCTGGGCATCGACCATCCGTTCCTGACTGATCTGGTGGATACCGTTATCGTCTCCAGCGAGGTTGGTTACCCCGAACTGCGCGAGCATGAATCCTATATCAAGAAAGTTATTGGCACCGAGGAGGAGCGCTTCTATAAGACCATTGACTCCGGCATGAACATCCTGAACGGCATGATCCAGCACCTGCACGAGACCCACAAGAAGATCCTGTCCGGCTTGGATGTTTTCAAGCTGAACGATACCTTCGGCTTCCCGCTTGATCTGACCAAGGAGATCGCTGCCGAAGCCGGCCTTGGCATTGACGAAGCTGCTTTCCATGTCGAGATGACCCGCCAGCGTGAGCGCGCCCGTGCCGAGCGCCTGGCCAAGGATATCTCCGGCTGGAGCGAGGACCTGTTCGGTGAACTGAACGCTGAGCCGACCGAGTTTGACGGCTATGATGTGCTGAAAGAAACCGCCAAGGTTCTGGCCCTGTCTGACGGCGAAGAACTGAACGATGCGGTTTCCACCGACTATGAAGAGCGCGAGAATGTGCTGGTCGTTCTGGACCGTACCCCGTTCTATGCCGAGATGGGCGGCCAGGTTGCTGACCACGGCTACCTGACCAGCGGCACTGCAAACCTGAAAGTCAACCAGGTCAAAAAGACCCCCAAAGGCTTCTATGTTCACACCTGCACCCTGCTGGACGGCACCATCCGCGTAGGCGATACCGTAACCGCTGCTGTGGATGAACAGCGCCGCGCTTCCATCTGCCGCAACCACACCGCTACCCACCTGATGCAGAAAGCCCTGCGCGAAGTGCTGGGCGAGCATGTCCACCAGGCCGGCAGCTACCAGGACGACAAGATCACCCGCTTTGACTTTACCCATTTCAACGCCGTTACCCCCGAAGAACTGGTGGAAGTGGAAAAGCGCGTGAACGAAAAAATCTTTGCCTCTCTGCCTGTTACCATCCAGAACCTGCCCATTGAGGAAGCCAAAAAGATGGGTGCTATGGCTCTGTTTGGCGAAAAGTACGGCAAGGTTGTCCGCGTTGTGGATGCAGGCGGCTGGAGCGTTGAGTTCTGCGGCGGCACCCATGTCAAAAACACTGCCCAGATCGGCTGCTTCAAGATCCTGTCCGAAGCCAGCGTTGCCGCCGGTATCCGCCGCATTGAGGCCACCACCGGTTACGGCGTGCTGAACCTGCTGGACGACCGTACCGCTGAACTGGCCAACACCGCTGTTGCCCTGAAGGCCAACAACATGAAGGATGTTGCCGCCCGTGCCCAGGCTGTGATCGCTGAGCTGAAAGAGGCCAACAAGCAGCTGGAGATCGCCAAGGCAAAGCTGGCATCCAGCCAGATCGACGGCCTGTTCCAGAATGCTGTCGAGGTTGACGGCGTGCGCATTGTTACCGTTTATCTGAACGGCACCACCCCTGATACCCTGCGCAGCATGATGGATAAACTGCGTGATAAAGAGCCCAACGCAGTCGGCGCTTTGATCGGCACCGATGGCAGCAAGACCACCCTGGCTGTCGGCGTTGGCAAAAACGCCCTGGCCCGCGGTCTGAAGGCTGGTGCCCTGGTTAAGCAGATCGCTGCCATTGCAGGCGGCAACGGCGGCGGCAAGCCGGACTTCGCCATGGCCGGTATCCGCGATACTTCCAAGATCGACGATGCACTGAACGCTGTGGAAGGCATTGTGAAAGAAAACCTGGAAAAAGCAAACTGAGCGTGCTATAATACAACTGTACAATTTTGGGGTGCCGGGCCAACCGCCCCGCACCCTGGGAAAGGGGGCAAAACCGATGGATGACTGCCTGTTTTGCAAAATCGCAGCGGGCCAGATCCCGTCCAATAAGCTGTATGAGGATGACACTCTGCTGGCATTTTATGATATTGACCCGCAGGCACCGGTGCATTTTCTGGTGATCCCCAAGCAGCATATTGAATCTGCGGCAAAGCTTACCGAAGCGGACGCTGCACTGCTGGGCCATATTTACGCTACCATCGCCAACCTGTGCAAGCAGCTTGGCGTGGACGAAAGCGGCTACCGCGTTGTGACCAACGTTGGCGCCGATGGCGGCCAGAGCGTGAAGCACCTGCACTTCCATGTGCTGGCAAAGCGCAGCCTTGCATGGCCTCCGGGCTGATGCAGGCTCCTTTGCGCCGAAATGTGAAAAGAGGTTGTTTACTATGGCAAAAACCTATACCCTGCATGTGGCAGGCCTGACCCGTGAATTGCCCATCTGCAAAATCAATGACCACCTGGACATTGCCGCATTCATCATGTTCAGCGATGTTGAGCTGACCATTGCCTGCGCCAAGGCCCTGCTGGAAAAGTGCCCGGATTTTGATGTTATCCTGACTGCCGAGGCCAAGGGCATCCCCCTGGCATACGAAATGTCCCGCCAGAGCGGCAAGCAGTGGATCCCCGCCCGCAAGGGTGTCAAGGGGTACATGGCGGATCCGGTCATCGTGGAGGATCAGTCCATCACCACCGCCGGCAAGCAGACCCTGGTCATTGACAAAAAAGACCTTGACTATATGAACGGCAAGCGCATCCTGGTTGTGGATGACGTGATTTCCACCGGCGGCAGCCTGCATGCGCTGGATGCACTGGCAGCCCGCAGCTCCGGCACCATTGTGGCCCAGGCAGCTGTTCTGGCGGAAGGCGATGCAGCCGAGCGCAAGGATATCATCTTCCTTGAACCGCTGCCCCTGTTTGCCCACTAAAAACTCATGACTCGTAAGCTGGCTGGCTTTGGTCTTGCCTTCGCATTGGCAGAGCTGGCCGCGGCGTACCTGCCGCCGTTGGCCTCGCTGCTGACGGCGGCACTTTTTATATCGCTGTTCCTCTTTGCTGCCTTTACCCAGCGCCGGGCGGCCCGCTTTGCGCTGCCCGCCGTGGCAGGGCTGCTGGCTGGCCTGGTGTGGAGCGCTGCTTACCAGCTGGCCGTGGTAAAACCGGCCCAAAGCCTGGCAGGGCAAACCTATGCCTGCACCGCCATTGTGCAGCCGGACGCCGAAACCTCCTGGCAGCCGGGCAATGTGCGGGCAACGCTGCTTATCACCCGGCTGGATGGCCGCAAAACCTCGCTTAAAGTATACTGCACAGACCTGCCGTATTCCGAGGCGGGGGATATCATTACCGGGCAGTTCCAACTGCAGCCCCTGCGGGCGGACTCTTACCGCATGTCCCACTATGCCAAGGGTACTTGGCTTGGGGCATCCTATCAGGCGGATTATATCTGGCAGGGAACCTCGGATGCGCTGCCGTACCGGCTGTACCACCTGCGGCGGGCGTTTGCCAAACGGTTAACCACCTACTTGCCACAAAATCTTGCCGGGGTGGAAGCTGCCATGCTGCTGGGCGAGAAAAGCGAACTGACGGACGAATGGAGTGATACCTTCCGCACGGCGGGCATTGCCCACCTGCTGGCGGTTTCCGGCCTGCATGTGGCGCTGCTGTGCGGCCTGTTTGCCATGGGGCAGGGGCGGCGCAGCCGGTTCTCGGTTCCGCGGGTCCTGCTGCAAATCACGGTTCTGTTGCTCTATATGGGGCTGACAGGGCTGCCGTTCTCGGTGTTCCGTGCGGGCGTTATGTTCCTCATCATGCTGGTGGGCAGCCTTTTGCTCCAGCCGCCGGATTCCCTTACCGCGCTGGCGTTGGCCGCCATCATCATTGGGGTGCAGCAGCCTTTTGCCCCGTGTGATATCGGCTTCCAGCTTTCCGTTTGCGGGGTATTGGGCGTGCTGGCAGCTTCGGCGCTGGCCAAACGGCAAACACAGTTTGCGCAGGTGCGCTATGCGGCCCGCCATAACCAAAGGCGGCAAACCGCCCTGCCGCTGCCCCTTGCCATCGTGCTCCGCGCGGTGGATGCGGTGCAGACTGCGGTACTGGCCACTTTGGCAACCTTACCGGTCTTGCTGCTGCACGGCATGGCAGCCAGTGGTGCCGCAGTGCCCGCCAACCTGTTGGTGGTGTGGCTGCTTGGCCCGGCGCTGCGGCTGGGGATCCTGGCGCTGGTGCTTTCCTTTGTGCCGGTGCTGGACCCGCTGTTCCACGGGGCAAGCCTGCTGCTTGGCATTGTGCTGCGCCTGATGACCACCCTGGCCGCCTGGTGCGCGGCTCTGCCGGTGGCACACATTGCCCTGCCGGTGCGGTATACTTTGTGGGTGCTGGCTGTTTTTGCTGTGCTGGCGGCGCTCTTCTGGCGCACCCGGCAGCTGCGCCGCTTTGTGCCCGTTGGCTTTGTGTGCGCAGTGGCAGCCGTTATGTTGGGCGGCACCATGCAGCGCGATGTGGTACGCCTGGCCATGGTGGGCACCGCGGGCAATGGCTGCGTGGTGGCGGTGCAGAATAACCGCGCCGTGGTGCTCTACCGCGGCAGCGCCGTCAATGGCCGTGCGGTGCAGCAGTACCTGACCCAGAACGGCGCGCCGGAACTTGCCGCGGTGATCGACCTGCGCACCGAACCCGGCGAAATGCCCCTGCAGGCCGCGCAGCTGCTGACCATTGCCGACCTGCCGCAGGGCCTGACCCATCTGCAGCTGCTGGATACCGTGGAAGTTGATTTGCTGCACACCAACGCCGCAGCCCTTGCGGTACTGGATGTCGGCGGCTGGCACGCCGCGGCCAGTGCGGGCAAGCTGATCCTGACCGATCCGGTGGCAGTGGATCTGTACTGCGCGGGTGGCAGCTGCCCGGAAACCATTCAGGCAAAGGCAATTTTGTGCAACCAGCAAACACCCAAATGGCTGTCCAAAGCGGGGGATACCCCTGTTTATTACGATGCCGAAACCCCGACTGCCGTGGTGCGCCCCGGCAAAAGTGTTGTGTATGAGGAGGTGCAGCCCCTTGCTGTACAGTGAAACCGAACTGAAAAAACGTCTCAAGTCCGGCTGCCCGGTATTTTACTTTTATGCCAGTGATGAAGCTCTGGTGCGCAGCGCCGCCGCCAAAGCCGAAAAAATTTTGAGCGAAGAAGCCCCCGATACCACCACGCTGGACGGCCCCACCCCCAGTGTGGAGGATATTGTGCTGGCGGCGGGCACCATCTCGTTCTTTGGCGGCCGCCGGCTGGTTATGCTGCCGCTCATTCGTCCGTCTGCCTATTCGGATAAAGATTTGCAGGAGCTCTGCGATACCCTTTCCGATACCGAGAACGCCGTCTTTGTGCTGACCAGCCTGCTGGAAGAAAAATACGGCAAAATCAAGCCTGGCAAGCGGGAGCAAAAGCTCATCGCCGCATGCGAAAAACTGGGCTACTGTGTACAGATCGCTAAACCCGGCCGTGCCGCCTTGCAGGAGATGGCCCGCACTTGGGCAGGGGAGTATCACACCACCTTTGCCCCCGGTGCCGAAGCCGCCCTGCTGGACCGCTGCGGCGATGACCAGTTTTTGCTGCAAAATGAGATCGCCAAGCTGGCAGCGCTCAGTGGCTATACCACCATCACTACCCAAATGATTCAGCAGCTTGGCACCGTCACGCTGGACGCTGATACCTTTGATATGG
>ENA-UEQR01001903-UEQR01001903.1-human-gut-metagenome-genome-assembly--contig:-NODE-1903-length-11168-cov-5.541520_pt1 | contig 11168 bp, 10 predicted proteins | sample MGYA00242944_ERZ507941 | MGnify/ENA primary metagenome ERZ507941 (study PRJEB26167, sample SAMN06115398) | human gut metagenome | host: Homo sapiens | place: China:Chongqing | collected 2016-06-23...
CAATAAAGGCATTATAAAAAAATGCACCGGTATGCATCCCAACGAAGGAACATGCCGAGAGAAAACTCCTTCGGGAAAGAACCTCCACCATAAATACGATCCCACAGGATATCAACATGTGGAACAGCAGGGAATATTTATTCAGAAATGAGATCCGACGCAGGTAAGCTTCGGAATGTTGTTTTTCAACTCTGGTGAATAGTTTTTCTTTGATAATACTAAAAAATTTCTTCATCTTTACCTCTCCTTTACTCGAACTATAGATTACTAAAAAAGGATAGTAAAGACAAGAGGTAAAATTTATAAAAAAACCCCGTTAAAAACGAGGTTTTTTTGCAATATGAATAAATTGTGAACAAACGGTGTTCTTATCGGTTGGAACGTCTCCAGATGTGCATCTGGTCTGCCTCTTTGATCAGATCATCACGGAAGTCCGGATGTGCAATGGAAATCAGAGCCTCTGCCTTCTGCCAGGTAGATAATCCCTTTACATTGACCATGCCATATTCGGTAACGACATAGTGGGTATTTGCACGGGTGTCTGTGACAATAGAACCTTCTGCCAGGGTCGGGCGGATGCGGGAATGCATAACACCTTTCTTATCCGTGAATGTGGAAGAACAGCAGATAAAGCTCTTTCCACCTTTGGACATATAAGCACCGAGAACGAAGTCAAGCTGTCCGCCGGCACCACTGATGTGTTTGGTTCCGGAAGACTCGGCACTGATCTGTCCGAACAGGTCGATATCTACACAGTTGTTGATGGAGATGAAGTTGTCCAGTGCTGCGATGGAGCGGATATCGTTGGTGTAACTGACAGGTGCGCTCATCAGTTCTGGATTTTCATCCAGATAATCATACATCTTCTTGGTTCCGGCACCGAAACCATATACCTGACGGTAGCGGTCAATGTTTTTGCAGGCACCGGTAATCTTTCCGGCTTTGGCAATGTCTACGAATGCATCTACATACATTTCTGTGTGAACACCAAGATCCTTTAAGTCGGACTGTGCGATCAGGGAACCGACTGCGTTTGGCATACCACCGATACCAAGCTGCAAGCAGGCACCGTTTGGAATCTGGTCTACGATCAGCTGTGCAACTTTCTGGTCTACTTCGGTAGCAGGACCGCCGGCACCGAGTTCTCCGATTGGAGGATTGGAGCCTTCTACGATTGCATTGACTTTGGAAATATGTATACCGTTTTCTGTTCCGCCAAGGCAGCGCGGCATATTTTCGTTGACTTCTACGATGATATGTCTGGCTGTCTCACACATCGCACCAAGATGGGAAGCACTTGGCCCGAAGTTGAAGTATCCATGCTTGTCCATTGGAGCAACCTGGAACATTGCCACATCATCCGGACAATCCAGCTCACGGTAATAACGAGGGAGCTCGGAATAACGGATCGGGCTGTAGAATGCACAGCCACGTGCGATCATATGACGTTCGATTCCGGACATATGCCAGGAATTCCATGTAAAATGCTCGCCGGCGTCTTCGCGCTCAAATACGGCAAGCGGTTTTAAGAGGATTCCGCCACGCAGGTTGATATCCTTCAGTTCATCGGTACGCTTGGCAAGTGCTTTGTCCAGTGTATCTACGGTGTTGGTACACCAGCCATAGTCTACCCAGTCACCGGATTTGATTACTTTTACGGCTTCGTCTGCTGAAACGAGCTTCTGTCTGTATTCTTCTGAAAAATCCATTCGTATAAGACCTCCTTGTATGTCTTAGCGTGAAGTTGTGAACAGAAATGCAACAACTTCGTTAATTTATTAACAACATTATAACATTTATGGATTTCAAAAACAATGGGGAGTGCTGGAAAACGTAATTATTCTGTGGTACACTTTAAGGGAAAAAGTCCTGAGGTAGACAGGGAGAGGGCATATAGAAGATATTTGAGAGAAAAAATTCTAAGATAGACAGGGCAGGGATATATGGAAGATTTTTAAGTTGAAAAGTCCCGAAGAAGAGTCAGAGTGGGATATATAGAAAAAGTTTCCACTGATATGTCCCGGAAAGCGTTAAAAATGGGATATAGAAGTGCAGATATTATGTATATGTCCCGAACGAAAATAAAAGTGGGACATAAAAGAAGAAATATTGTGCATATGTCCCAAACGAAAACGAAGCCGGGACATAAAAGAAGAAATATTGTGTATATGTCCCAAACGAAAACGAAGCTGGGACAGCGAAAAGAAGATATTGTGTATATGTCCTCAAATGTTCGACATCGCACATGGTATCTCTATGAAGAAAATATTTACAGGAAGGAAAAGAAGATGGAGAATCATACAATTGTTACTTTAAAAAAGGGAGAAGGCCGCACGATCAAGGCGGGTGGCGCATGGATTTTTGATAATGAGATTGATACGATTGTGGGGACATTTACCAATGGAGATGTGGTGACGGTACATGATTTTGATGGATATCCGATGGGAAAGGGATTTATCAATCAGAATTCGAAGATCCGCATCCGGATGCTGACCCGTCATGCGGATCAGGAGATTAACGAGAATTTTCTTCGTATGCGTGTAAAGAATGCCTGGGAATACCGGAAGACAACGGTGGATACATCTTCCTGTCGTGTGATTTTCGGGGAAGCGGATTTTTTGCCGGGACTGGTGGTTGACAAGTATGAGGATGTGCTGGTGGTGGAATGTCTGGCACTCGGTATGGAGCAGTTCAAGGAAACAATCGTTTCATTATTAAAAGGGGTACTGAAAGAGGAAGGTATTTCTATCCGTGGAGTCTATGAGAGAAGTGACGCCAATGAGCGCAGGAAAGAAGGACTTCCGAAGGTGAAAGGATTTATTGGGGAAACATTTGATACAGAGGTGGAGATTACGGAAAATGGCGTGCACTATCTGGTCGATGTGGTAAATGGTCAGAAGACGGGCTTTTTCCTGGACCAGAAGTATAACCGGCTGGCAATGCAGCGGATCTGTAAAGGAAAGAGAGTTTTGGACTGTTTTACACATATGGGAACGTTTGCACTGAATGCAGGAATCGCAGGTGCTTCCGATGTGACGGGACTTGATATTTCGGAATATGCGGTGCAGCAGGCAAATGCCAATGCCGTGCGTAATCATCTGGAAGATACGGTACATTTTCGCTGTGCAAATGTACTGGACGAGCTTCCGAAACTGGCAGAAGCCGGAGAAAAGTATGATGTAGTCATTCTCGACCCGCCGGCATTTACGAAATCCCGTGAGGCCACGAAGAATGCCATCAAAGGTTATCGGGAGATCAATATGAAAGGGTTAAAGCTGGTAAAAGACGGCGGATACCTGGCAACCTGTTCCTGTTCCCATTTTATGACACAGGAACTGCTGGCAAAGACGGTGAAGGAAGCTGCAAAGGCGGCACACAAACGGCTGCGTCAGGTGGAATTCCGTACGCAGGCGCCGGATCATCCGATTTTGTGGGCAAATTCTGCGAATGTGCCGGAGAGCTATTATCTTAAATTTTTTATTTTTCAGGTGGTGGATGAGAAATAATCCGAAGAATGCTTATTTATAGGGGTTCCGGAACAATTCTCTGATATGAAATAAAAGACTGACACACCTTTTGACACACTTTTATAGAAAAATATCTCGATATAAGCAAATCCTCTTAGTTCATTTGCACCCTTGTTGGATTGTGCTACACGATTTTCAAGGGAAAACGAAAATAGCCGCCATTACTGCGAATAATGACGGCTGTTGATAAAACAGTTACTTAATATATTCGGGTAAGCCGCTTCTCTGGCTTTCCCTTTTTCTACGCATAATATAACATATCTTAAAGGGAAAAACTGGAACAAATGAACAGTTTTTCAGATCAGTGATGACTTATTTCGGTTATAATAAAAGGAGAAAGCTCTCGATTGACTAACCGGGTATAAACTCCATATAATAGTGGTAACCGAATGGAGAAGCTATAGAAGGAGGGAGCATTATGCAGGCATTATCAAAAGCAGAAGTTGGTGGAAATTATACCATTCAGTGGTTATTCGGATTACCGGAAGTTGTAGAATTCCTGCACCGCCATCATGTAGAAGAAGGTGGCAGCGTACAGGTGATTCAGAAATTATCCAATGGACTGATCATCGGTGCCAATGGAGAACGGTTTGCCATGGGAAATGAGATTGCAGATCGTATTCAGGTATAAGTACACCCGGCTATAGAAAACAGACACCCCGGTATCCGTTATAAAAACGGCTGCCGGGGTGTTTTGGGTAAAAAAATGAAAAGGGCAGTATACTTGCATTTTAGAGAGCATTATGGCATAGTTGAAAAAGAAAATCGAAAGCGAAGGATGAAAAGCATTCCAGGCGTGACCGGCGCAAGAAAAAAGGTGGAATCATCAGTACGGTCATTTTGATCGTTGCAATCTGTGTGTTTGCATTTTCTGCCTTTCAGCTGTATAAAATCTTTAACGGATATCACAAAGGGGAAAGTGAGTATGATGATCTGGTAAAGCTTGCGGTTACGGAAGATAAGGGGGAACAGGAGAACGGGACGGACGATCAGGATGGAAGCAGATTTTCCGTGGATTTCGATGCACTCAGACAGATCAATCCGGATGTGGTTGCATGGATCCGTTTTGACGAACCGGCGGTGATCAATTATCCGGTTGTGCAGGGAAGTGATAATTCAGAATATCTGAGTAAGACATTCAAAGGATATGACAATACCGTAGGAACGATTTTTGTAAATGCTTATAATCATGCGGATTTTAATGACAGAAACACGATCATTTACGGACATTATATGTATAATGGAACGATGTTTAATGAGCTGGAGCAGTATCACGAAAAAAGTTTCTGGGAAAAATACCCTTCCTTCTATATTTATACACCGGATGGCAATGTGGCTACTTATCAGATTTATTCTGTTGGAGTGGTAAAAGATACTTCCGAAGGCTATACATATCAGTTCGCAGATGATGCGGCGTTTGCATCCTTCCTTGAAGCAACGAAGGCGTCTTCTTTGTATGATACAGGTGTGGAAGTGGGGAATGATTCGCAGATCGTGACGTTGTCCACCTGTACACGGGAGGGAAATGATGACAGAACGATCGTACACGGTGTCAGGGTAAATGTACAGCCGGCAGGAGAATAAAAGAGGAGTAAAGAGATGGCAGCAGAAGTAAAATTTGAAGTCGGAGATGTGATCCGGATGAAAAAACCGCATCCGTGCGGAAGCTCAGAGTGGGAGATCCTGAGAGTAGGGGCGGATTTTCGTCTGAAATGTCAGGGATGCGGACACCAGGTAATGGTACCGCGCAGACTGGTTGAAAAAAATACAAAAGAAATAAGAAAAAAGGCTTGAAACAAGGCCTGAATTATGATATCATACCAACTTGTGATATATTATTTATCCTTGTTCCCGGCGGATCCGGGAGCCAAAAGACCATAAGGAGGTGCAGGACATGAGCAAATATGAATTAGCAGTTGTTGTCAGCGCAAAACTCGAAGACGACGCCAGAGCAGAAGTAATCGAAAAGGTGAAAGCACTTGTTACTCGTTTTGGCGGTACAATCACAGATCCAGGCACATGCGAGAAGAAGAAGCTTGCTTACGATATCCAGAAGATGAGCGAAGGTTTCTACAACTTCATTAAGTTTGAGAAAAAGGCAGGTATGACAGGTACTGCTCTCACAGAAGAAAAGGAATTCCGTGAAATTTATAACATGGACGTTGTTGAAGTGCCAACTAACAAGCCTGTTATAAGAGTTGATTATAATGACGCTGTATTTAAGACTAAGAAAGGCAAATTTAATGCTGTTGTACAGTCTGTTATTGAATCTCATGAAAAAGGACAGCCTGTTCTTGTCGGTACAATAACAATTGAGACGTCTGAGCTTCTTAGTGAGATGTTAAGAAAGAAGGGCATACCTCATAATGTACTTAATGCGAAGTATCATGAGTTAGAGGCACAGATAGTATCAGAGGCAGGACGTCATGGTGCAGTTACTATTGCTACTAACATGGCTGGTCGAGGAACTGATATTAAGCTTGATGATGAGGCTGTTGCTGCAGGTGGTCTTAAGATTATTGGTACAGAAAGACATGAAAGCCGTCGTATTGATAACCAGTTACGTGGACGTTCTGGACGACAGGGAGATCCTGGTGAATCAAGATTCTACATTTCTCTTGAAGATGATCTTATGAGACTGTTTGCACAGGAAAGACTTATGAATATTTTCAACAGTCTTGGGGTATCTGAGGATGAGCAGATTGAGCATAAGATGTTAAGCAAGGCTATAGAGACAGCTCAGAAGAAGATTGAGACTAATAACTTTGGTATCAGAAGCCATCTTCTTGAATATGATCAGGTTATGAATGAGCAGAGAGAGATTATGTACGCAGAACGTAGAAGAGTTCTTGATGGGGAAAGCATGCGTAATTCTATCATGAAGATGATAACTGATTATGTAGAGAATGTAGTTAACCGCTGTGTAAGTGAAGATAAAGATGCTAACGAATGGGATTATGATGAGATTAATGAGCTTCTTCTTCCAACTATTCCTATTGAGAGAGTGGAATACAGAGAGAATATTAAGAATAAGAATGAATTAATACATGATCTTAAGGAAAAGGCTGTTAAACTCTATGAGGATAAAGAGGCACTCTTCCCAGAGGCTGAGCAGATAAGAGAAATCGAGCGAGTAATCCTTCTCAAGGTAATTGACAGAAAGTGGATGGATCATATCGATGATATGGATCAGTTAAAGCAGGGTATCGGTCTTCAGGCACTTGGACAGAGAGATCCTGTTGTCCAGTATAAGATGATGGGTTATGACATGTTTGATGAGATGACTGCAGGAATTACAGAGGATACCGTAAGACTTCTTATGCATATTCAGGTTGAGCAGAAGGTTGAAAGAGAACAGGTTGCCAAGGTAACAGGTACTAATAAGGACGAAGGACCATCTGTTAAGGGACCAGCGAGAAGAACAGAGAAGAAGATATATCCTAATGATCCATGCCCATGCGGAAGTGGCAAGAAATATAAGAATTGCTGCGGAAGACAGGCATAAGTTTATAAGAGACATCAGGGCGCGGAATGCTTGAAATATCAGCGTCCGCGCCTATTATTTTGGAGGACATATGGTAGAGTTAGACCAGTTTAGATACAGAATTTCAGGATACGATAAGCCTATGGCTCAGATTAAGAATTCTCTGGATCTTGACAATAAGCAGAAAAGGATTGAAGAATTAGAGGCTGATATGGAATCTCCGGGATTCTGGGATAATCCGGATAAATCACAGAATGCAATGAAAGAGCTTAAAGGCTTAAAGGATGCATTTGAAAGATACAATGAGCTAGAAACAGGACTTGATGATGTTAAGACACTTATTGAGATGGCAGAAGAATCTAATGATCAGTCGCTTATTCCAGAGATAGAAGAAGAGATAACGGGTCTTGAAGACAAGATGGAAAGTTTAAGGATTGAGACATTGCTTTCTGGAGAACATGATGCATGTGATGCCATTCTTACACTTCATGCGGGAGCAGGCGGAACAGAAAGCTGTGACTGGTGCCAGATGCTTTTCAGAATGTATACAAGATGGGCGGAAAGTCACGGATATACAACAGAAACACTTGATTATCTTGAAGGTGAAGAAGCAGGAATTAAGTCGGTTACTATAGAGATAAGAGGAGAGAATGCATATGGACATCTGAAATCTGAACATGGTGTTCACAGACTTGTAAGAATATCTCCATTCAATGCGGCAGGTAAGAGACAGACTTCTTTCGTATCATGTGACGTAATGCCTGATATTAATCAGGATATAGATATTGAGATTAATGATGATGATTTAAGAATTGATACATATCGTTCAAGTGGTGCAGGTGGACAGCACATTAATAAAACGTCATCAGCAATCAGAATTACACATCTTCCAACAGGAATTGTTGTACAGTGTCAGAATGAAAGATCTCAGCACCAGAATAAAGATAAAGCTATGCAGATGTTAAAGGCTAAGCTCTATCTTTTAAAGGAGGCTGAGAATGCAGAGAATCTATCTGGAATCAGAGGAGATGTCAAGGATATTAATTTCGGAAGCCAGATAAGAAGTTACGTTCTTCAGCCATATACAATGGTTAAGGATAACAGAACTAATAAGGAAGTTGCTAATGCGGGCAGCGTACTTGATGGCAATATCGATCCGTTTATCAACGCGTATCTTACATGGATAAGCACAGGAAAGACTGAAGAATAATGAAAGGTGGTATATCAGTATGGCAGATTACATAAAACCAGTAATTTTCAGATTAGGGAATCAGCAGTTTGGAGTGGATATTAATCTTGTTCAGTCTATAGAAAGAGAGATTAATATTGTAAGAGTTCCCAATGCAATGAAATATATAAGTGGAATTGTTAATCTGAGAGGGGAGGTTATTCCTGCATTCAGTTTAAGAAAAAAGTTTGGCACAGATGACAATGTTGGCGTGATTGGAGAAGACAGTACAGTAATTGTAAATATACCTGGTGTTGTCAAGCTTGCTCTTGAGGTTGATGAGGTGCTTGAAATAGGTGATATTGATGCTCAGAGCATTGTACAGATGCCGGCGCTTGCGAAGACTGTTGATACGGAATATCTTGACAGGGTTGCCAATGTTAATGGACAGCTTGTTATTCTTCTTGATGTTGAAAAATTACTTACGCAGTCAGAAGCAGAGAATGTTAAGAAATTCACAGAAGATATGAATGATAATGACGGAGGTGCTGCTAATGTCTGATACTAAGTTTGAGAGAAATGCAGGCATACTTATGCCTGTAAGTTCATTACCATCACCATATGGTATAGGAACATTTGGCAAGGATGCATATGATTTTGTTACATTTGTTAAAGAATGTAATCATAAGTACTGGCAGGTACTTCCGTTAGGACCAACTACTTATGGTGACAGCCCATATCAGTCATATTCTGCATTTGCAGGTAATCCGTACTTTGTTGATCTTGATATGCTTATTGAGGCTGGATTCTTGTTAAAGTCAGAGGTTATTTCAAGAGACTGGGGTGATGGAATTGTGCCTGTAAATGTTTCTGAAGATGACGCTGTTAATGGAAGATTCGGAACCTACAGAGATGGAAATATTGGTGACGAAAGATATGTCAGTTATGAAAAGATATATAATAACAGATTTGACATATTAAGAATTGCTTATAACAGATTTAAGGCTGCATGTGCAGAAAGCAAGAAGACGCTTGCAAAGGGGCTTCCTCTTTATAAGCAGTTTGATAATTTTGTTAAAGATAATGCAGATTGGCTTGAGGATTATGCTCTGTTTATGGCATTGAAGTCCCATTTTAACAATGTCTCATGGGGTGAATGGGAAACTGACATAAAGTTCAGAAAGCCTGAGGCAATGAGCCGATATGAAGAGCAGCTTTCTGATGATATAGGATACTGGAAATTCATACAGTTTGAATTTTACTTACAGTGGAATGCGCTTAAACAATATGCTAATAGTAATGGTATAGAGATTATAGGTGATATACCTATTTATATGGGATATGACAGCGTAGATGTATGGGCTAATCAGGGAGAATTCCAGCTGGATGAGAATCTAACACCAATAAAGGTTGCGGGTGTACCACCTGATGCATTCTCTGATGCGGGACAGAAATGGGGAAATCCTCTTTATGATTATGATAAAATGGAAGCAAATGGATTCAGCTGGTGGAGAAAGAGAATGGCAGCTTCAGCAAAACTATATGATGTCATAAGAATTGATCATTTTATAGGAATTGTGAAGTACTATACAATTCCAGCAGACATGCCTGATGCAAGACAGGGTGAGTACAGACAGGGACCAGGACAGAAGCTGCTTGATGTTATTAATGAATCTATCGGTGATAAGAAGATTATTGCTGAGGACTTAGGTGTTGAAGTTCCTGAAGTAGCAAAGATTCTTAAAGAAAATGGATATCCGGGCATGAAGGTTCTTGAATTTGCATTTGGTGGAGACAGAAAGAATCCGCATCTGCCATATAATTATACACAGAATCTTGTATGCTATGGTGGAACTCATGATAACGAAACGCTACTTGGTTTCTTTGAGGACAGAGGTGACTGGGAGTTAGGATATGCTTATGACTATCTTGATACAAGAGATAAGGGAAGAATGGTTGATCAGGTATTCAGGGCTGCGTATTCAAGTGTTGCTGTTCTTACAGTATTTGCAGTTCAGGACATTCTCAAACTTGGAAATTGGGCAAGAATGAATCTGCCATCAAGCATGGGCAATAACTGGAAATGGCGAATGCAGAAAGGACAGTTAGGCCAGCACGAACTGGAATGCATGAGATATCTTGCAAGTGTATTTGATAGAGAAAGAAAGTAATATTAGACGGGGCAGGGAATTATCAATATATTTCCTGCCCCTTTTTTGAAGAAAAAACAAAAAATAGTATAATAGTACTATTTACATATTCCTGATTAGTGGTATTATATTCATATAAAGAGACAAGTTAATATATTGGCAAAGTAGTCGAAAGGCTATGACGCAAAGCCAAGGGTCTTAACTGATTTTATCAGAATGACAGCCGGTTGCATTACAATCAACGCAAATGATTCGTATTATTCAGGCATCCGGTAATCGGATGTTTTTTTATTATATGGTTCAACGGGGGAACTGATTATGAAAAAGAATAATTCTAAAAAGTGGATCAAAACAATAACAATAACAACAGCGGTACTTGTATTTGCAGCTGGTGCGGTATTTGCATTAAAGTCAGCAGGTACAGCTAATACAGATAAAGATAGTGCTGATACAGTAGTTGCGGCAGCTAATGAAGCAACAGATTTAGTGGTTAAAGAAACAGTTTCAGAGAAAAAAACAGAAGTTATTACAGAGACAGCCGCTACAGAGGCAACAACAGAAGAAGCCACTGAGGCAGTAACAGAACAGAGCAGTACAATTGCAGAGATTCAGCCACAGACAGAGGTTGCAACAGAATCAGTTCAGGAGCCAGAAGTTACAGAGGCTGTTACAGAGTTACCTGTTGTACAGACTCCATCAGATGCAAGAGTTGCACAGGTTATAGCAGGAATTAATGCTGAGCGTGAGGCAGCTGGTGTGGCAGCGGGGAGTTCTTCATGCTCATCCAGAGATTTATCCCAAGCGGAAATAATTTCATCATAATATTGTGCTACTGCATC
>ENA-UEQR01001913-UEQR01001913.1-human-gut-metagenome-genome-assembly--contig:-NODE-1913-length-11123-cov-4.622759_pt1 | contig 11123 bp, 9 predicted proteins | sample MGYA00242944_ERZ507941 | MGnify/ENA primary metagenome ERZ507941 (study PRJEB26167, sample SAMN06115398) | human gut metagenome | host: Homo sapiens | place: China:Chongqing | collected 2016-06-23...
TGCCACTATACAGTATATCATAGATGGAGTGGCACTTGTGGGACACGTTGGAACGATACCCGAGGAGCGTGGAAAGTTCCATGCAAGACAGCTTTTGTATTGGATAGGTGAAAAGCTCACACAGGACGGCTTTCAGGTCAGATTATTTGCAAGACCCCATAGAGTGAGCTATTATGAGGAGATAGGCTTTAAAGCCTGCGGAATAGATCTTGTATTGGAGAGAATAGAAAATGAATGAATGTATATTTGATATAGACCCAAAGCTTTTATCTCTTGCCTCCGAGGCAGAGAATGAGTGCAGGGAGATGTTTAAAAAAATAGACAGCAACGCCGAGTATAACGGACAAAAAGTGCTGAAAGCTTTTATCGACAATCGTGTAAGCGAGGGCTGTCTTAAAGGCACAACAGGTTACGGATACGGCGACATGGGCAGAGATACTATAGACAAGGTGTTCGCTCAGGCGCTTGGCGGTGAGGACGCTTTGGTAAGACACACTTTTGTGAACGGCACTCATGCACTGTCAACAGCGCTTTTCGGAGTGCTTAGAAGCGGAGACACAATGCTTGCCTGTACTGGAAAGCCATATGATACCCTTGAGGAGATAATCGGTATCAGAGGTGAAAAGGGCAACGGCTCACTTATTGATTTCGGTGTAAAGTATGAGCAGGTAGACTTGGTGGATGAGATGTACCCTGATTATGACGAGATAGCAAAGAAAGCCGTTGGTGCAAAGATAGCCTATATCCAGCGTTCAAGAGGCTATTCTCTCAGACCGTCACTGACAGTGGAGATAATCGGAAAGATAGCAGAAACAGCAAAGAAAGCTAATCCTGATATAATCGTCATGGTGGATAACTGCTACGGCGAGTTTGTTGAAAGAAAAGAGCCACTGAGCGTTGGCGCAGATATCATCATAGGCTCGCTTATCAAAAATCCGGGCGGTGGAATTGCTTCTACAGGCGGATATATCTGCGGCAGAGCAGACCTTGTGGAAAAGTGTGCCGACAGGCTCACCTGCGTTGGCATGGGCAAGGAAGTTGGTTGTTCACTTAACCAGAACAGAGAAATGCTCCTTGGCTTTTTCTTAGCACCGCAGGTGGTTGCATCAGCACTGAAAACTTCCGTTTTCGCCTGCCGTTTCTTTGAAAAACTTGGCTACAAGACCCTTCCTGAGAGCGGAGAAACAAGAACGGATATAATCGCATCTATTCTTCTTGAAAACGAGGAAAACCTCGTGGCTTTCTGTCAGGGAATACAGAAAGGCTCGCCTGTTGACAGCTATGTTACTCCAGAGGCATGGGATATGCCGGGTTATGACAGCAAGGTTATAATGGCGGCAGGAGCATTCACAATGGGTGCGTCCATAGAGCTTTCAGCAGACGCTCCTATAAGACCGCCGTTTGCCGCATGGCTTCAGGGCGGAATCACATACCCAACAGGCAAAGCAGGCGTTATGCTTGCCGCACAGGAGATGTATAACAAAGGTTTACTTAGAATATAAAATTTGACTGGAAAGGAATGATATTCAATGGCAGAGATATTCAGCGTTACTGTCGAGGAGATAATCAAACAGCTTAATATGGAGATAATCTATGCTCCTGAGAACATCAGCAGCCTTGTTGTTACTGAGAATGATTGTAACAGACCTGGACTTCAGCTTATGGGATTTTATGAGTATTTCAATGCAGAGCGTGTTCAGATATGCGGAAATATGGAGTTTGCTTATCTTGCTTCACTTGACGAGAAAACAAGATATGAGAGGATAGACGCTCTTTTTGCTACAAAGATACCGCTTTTTATCGTGGCAAGAGGTCATGAGCTTTATCCTGAAATGGTTGAGATAGCCAAGAAATACGGCGTGCCTATCGCAAGAACTCAGGACAGCACAACAGCATTTATCGCCGCACTTATCGGCTATTTGAACGTTGAGCTTGCTCCGAGAATAACACGCCACGGTGTTCTTATCGAAGTATACGGCGAGGGTATCCTTATCGTGGGAGAGAGCGGCGTTGGTAAGAGCGAGACCGCTATCGAGCTTGTAAAGAGAGGTCACAGACTTGTGGCTGACGATGCCGTTGAGATCAGGAAGACATCAAACAGAACGCTTGTCGGCTCATCGCCTGATAATATCCGTCACTTCCTCGAACTGAGAGGTATCGGTATCATCAACACAAGACGTCTGTTCGGTATGGGTGCTGTAAAGGTAAGCGAGAAGATAGACCTTATCGTAGAGCTTGAGCCTTGGGACAGCACAAAGATATACGACAGAATGGGTGTAGACAATGAGTATACTACAATTCTCGGCATAAAGATACCGAGCCTTACAATTCCTATAAAGCCGGGCAGAAACCTTGCTGTTATTCTGGAAGTTGCGGCTATGAACAACCGTCAGAAGAAAATGGGTTATAACGCTGCCGCTGAACTTTTGCAGAATCTTGGTCTGCAAATGGACAAGAAAGACAAGGTCAAGAACTGGGATAATTTCTAAAAACACGCATATACTTTTTTAAATAGGAGATAGATCATAATGCACTTACAGGGAGATATGCACACGCACACTATAGCTTCAACTCATGCTTACTCCACCATAACAGAGAACTGCCAGTGGGCTGAAAAATACGGAATGAAAGGCATAGCAATGACAGACCATGCCATGAAAATGCCTGACTCGCCACATATCTGGCACTTTGTGAACCTTGGCATACTGCCGAGAAAGATAAACGGGATAACCATCCTCAGAGGTATAGAGGCTAACGTTGTGAGCGATGACGGAGAGCTTGATACCAGCGAAAAGCTGCTTTCAGGACTTGAATGGGTGGTGGCGTCTATGCACAGTGCCTGCTATACTCCCTCGACACCTGAGAACCACACTAAAAGCTGGCTGAAAGTCGCACAGAACCCTCAGGTGGATGTCATAGGTCACTGCACCACCGCACCTTTTATGTTTGATTATGAAAAGGGCGTAAAGGCGTTCAAGGAGTACGGTAAGCTTGTGGAGATAAACGAAAGCTCATTTGCGTGCAAAAGGTCGCCCAGAAGAAACGTAGTGGGGCTTTTGAAGCTTTGCAAAAAATATGAAGTGCCTGTGGTCTTTGATTCAGACTGCCATTTCTGTCAGCTTATCGGTCAAACACCGAAAGTGGCAAAGATAGCGGAGGAGCTTGATTTTCCTGAGAAGCTTATCATGAACAGTGATTGGGAAAAGATAAGGGAATATGTTCTTGCGAAAAGACCAAACCTCGATATTTAAAACGATGAAAGGAGAAGCCCTCACAAGGGCGTTTTACAGATATATATGAATACACAAAAGCTGCTTGATCTTGCCTCAGAGCTTGAATGTAATGTTGTCTACAACGAGCCGCTTTCAAAGCATACCACATTCCGCACTGGCGGAGCGTGTACTGCAATGGTGGATATAAGCTCAGAGGAAAGCCTTGCAAAACTTGTTAGAGCCGCACACGAATGGAACGTAAGATATATTGTTGTTGGAAATGGCTCAAATCTTCTCTTTGATGACAGAGGCTATGAGGGCGTGGTGTTCCTCATGGGTCAGTCAGTGGACGAGATAAAAATGATGAACGAAAACACCATATACGCCGAGGCTGGGTGCAGCCTTATAAAGCTGTGCAGATTTGCTCTTGAGCATAACCTCACAGGACTTGAGTTTGCCTATGGCATACCGGGAACTGTGGGCGGTGCTATATATATGAACGCAGGTGCTTATGACGGTGAGATCAAAAACGTTATAACCTCTGCGAACTCCGTGAGGGCAGACGGTACTGTACATACTACAGAGGCAAATAAAATGGCTCTCAGCTATCGCAGCAGTTGCTATCAGAAAAACGGCGAAGTCATAACCTCAGGAGTGTTCAGACTTGAGGCAGGAGCGTATGACGATATTCAGGACAAAATGGTGGAGCTTATGGGCAGACGCCGTTCAAAACAGCCACTTGAATATCCAAGTGCAGGCTCGACCTTTAAAAGACCTGAGGGACAGTTTGCAGGAAAGCTCATTGAGGACTGTGGTCTGAGGGGATACACAGTGGGAGGAGCACAGGTGTCTGAAAAGCACTGCGGTTTTGTGGTGAACAAGGGTGGTGCAACAACTGAGGATATTATGTCGGTGATAAGACACGTTCAGCACGTTGTCAAAGAGCAGACAGGCTATCTTCTTGAATGTGAGGTAAAGATAATACCTTACAAGGAATAATTTAAATAGGGATCAATAAGTGATGATTTTTTTCAGCTTTGTAAGAAAGGAATGAACGTTATGCAGTTTGTGATAATTACTGGTATGTCAGGATCGGGAAAATCAAGTGCCGTGAATGTGCTTGAAGATATAGGATATTACTGCGTTGATAATATGCCGCCTGAGCTTATCCCAAAGTTTGCAAACATATGCAGTCAGTCTGACGGAAAAATAGACAAGGTAGCGTTTGTTGTTGATATAAGAGGCGGCGACCTTTTTCTGAAGCTTCAAGACACAGTAAAGCAGCTTCAGGGCGAGGGCGTGAGTCTTAAAATACTTTTCCTTGACAGCTCAGATGACGTTATCGTGAGAAGATACAAGGAAACAAGAAGAAAGCACCCTCTTGACGAGGTGTCATATGGAAACATAAGAAAAGCTATTGAAACTGAGCGTGAGATATTAAGACCTATAAAAGCACAGGCTGATTTTTATATAGACACGTCCAGAAGCTCAACAGCTCAATTTAAGGAAAGGCTTTATTCCATATTTCTTGGAAACAACGAGTTTATGCATATTGACGTTCAGTCGTTCGGGTTCAAGTTCGGTGCAATGAGCGAGGGCGACCTTGTATTTGACGTAAGGTGTCTGCCTAATCCGTTTTATGTACCTGAGCTTAAGAACAAAACAGGTCTTGACAAAGACGTTTATGATTATGTTTTGAGCTTTGACGAAGCCAAAGTGCTTCTAAGCAAGCTAACAGATCTTATCGACTATCTCATACCTCTTTACGAAAAAGAGGGCAAGTCACAGCTTGTTATAGCGTTCGGCTGTACGGGCGGAAAGCATAGGAGCGTTACCTTTGCAGAAGCAGTTGCGGAGCATCTGAGAAAGCAAGGTCACAGGATAAGAATAACACACAGAGATATAAATAATCAGTAAGGCGGTTTGAAAGTTGGAGGACGTATCCTTTTCATACAGAGCAAAAGAAGAAATAATCAGCAAGATAAATTCAAAGCCAAAGGCTGACGTGTGCATGATGGGTATGCTCACGTACTGTAACTGCCTGTCAGATGATGAGATATCTTTTCTCACTGAAAACAAAGCGGTAGCAGACTTTTTCGTGTTGAACACTGGCAGGATAACCGGTAATGAAAACGCAGTGTTAGTCACAGAGCAGAAAAAGCGAAACGGCGTTGTGCTTTATGCTTTGGATATTCCTGAGCGTGAGGACAGGCTCACACTTCTTGACTATTTCAGAATGGATAAGAGCAGGCGTTTGGAAGAAGCTGACCTGCCTAAAGAGAAGTTTTATCCACAGCTCGTGGCTGGTATATTTCTTGCCTGCGGTTCGGTGAACAATCCTGAGAAAAAATATCATATGGAGTTCGTTATGCCAACGATAGAGCTTTGCAATGATTTTGGTATGCTGCTTATAGATAATTACGATATCACTCCAAAGCACGTTGAACGTAAGAATGCACAGATAGTTTACATAAAAGAGTCTGAGAATATCATAGATATGCTTACTCTTATGGGTGCGCCTATGTGTTCGCTTGAACTTATGAACGTAAAAATGATGAAAGATATGCGCAACAAGATAAACCGAGCGGTGAACTGCGATAACGCCAATATAGAGAAGTCGCTGAAAGCAGCGGAAAAGCAGATAAGCGATATCGAGCTTATAGACGAGACAGTGGGGCTTTATTCTCTTCCTGATAATTTGCAGGAGATAGCTGAGCTTAGATATAATAATCCTGACTTCAATCTTAAAGATCTTGGTGCAGCCATAGATCCTCCTATCTCACGTTCGGGGGCAAACCACAGATTGCAGAAGATAGCAGAGATAGCTGACAGGATAAGAGTTGAAAAAGGTCTTGCACTGAAAGAGGAATAAAAATGCCTGAGTTTGTACATCTACATCTTCATAGTGAATATTCGCTCCTTGACGGCGCCTGCCGTATCAAGGAGCTTGTTTTGCGTGTAAAGGAGCTTGGACAGAAAGCTGTTGCGGTCACAGACCATGGAAATATGTTCGCGGCGGTGGAGTTTTACAACGAATGTCTTGCTCAGGGCATAAAGCCTATAATAGGCTGTGAGGTGTATGTTGCACCAAGAACACGATTTGACAAGCTAGCGAAGATAGACAGTTCGCCTTACCACCTTGTGCTTCTGTGCGAAAACAATGAGGGTTATCAAAATCTTATAAAGCTTGTGTCGGCGGCATATACAGAGGGCTTTTACAGCAAACCGAGAGTAGATGTTGAATTGCTTGAAAAATACCACAAGGGGCTTATCTGCTTGTCGGCTTGTCTTGCGGGTGAGATACCTAGAAAGCTGACAAATGGCGATTATGAGGGCGCGAAGCAGACTGCTCTTAAATATCGTGATATATTTGGCAGGGATAATTACTTTATAGAGCTTCAAAATCATAAGTTTGCAGACCAGCAGAGAATATTGCCTATGCTTATAAAGCTTTCACGAGAAACAGGAATACCGATGGTCTGCACTAATGACGCACACTATCTCAGACGTTCAGACGCTAATGCGCAACGTGTGCTAATGTGTATCTCAACAGGCACGACACTAGACGACCCAAGCAGGCTTGAATTTCCGACAAACGAGTTTTATGTAAAGTCAGCAGAAGAAATGGCGGCGCTTTTTCCCTCTCAGCCTGAGTCGCTGGAGAATACAGTAAAGATAGCTGACAGATGTAATGTAAGCTTTGAGTTTGGCAAAACAAAGCTTCCGTATTTCCATATAGACGGTGTTTCAGATAATGAAAAGTTTCTTCGTGATATGTGCATGAAAGGGCTTTATAAACGTTATGAAAATCCTACAAAAGAGGCTTTGAAACGTGTTGACTATGAGCTTGACGTTATAACGAGAATGGGATATACTGACTATTATCTTATAGTATGGGATTTTGTTCACTATGCAAAGACCCACGGTATACCTGTTGGCTGCGGACGTGGTTCAGGTGCAGGAAGTCTGTGTGCTTATTGCATAGGCATAACGGGTATAGACCCGCTGAAATATGATCTGCTTTTTGAACGTTTTCTTAATCCAGAAAGAGTTTCCATGCCTGACTTTGATATAGATTTTTGTATGGAAGGCAGACAGCGTGTTATTGATTACGTTGTGGAGAAATACGGCTCTGACCATGTGGCGCAGATTGTCACCTTCGGCACCATGGCAGCCCGCAACGCCATCCGCGATGTCGGCCGTGTAATGGGGATCCCGTATCAGCAGGTGGATGCGGTGGCAAAGCAGGTCCCCATGGAACTGAAAATGACCCTGAAGCGCGCGCTGGAGGTCTCGACAGAGCTGAAGCGGATGTACGACACCGATCCGCAGGTCACGGAGCTGATCGACACGGCCCTGAAGGTGGAGGGAATGCCCCGCCATGCATCCACGCATGCGGCGGGCGTCGTCATTACCCCGGAGCCTACGGACTACTATCTGCCACTGGCCACCAATGATGGTCTGCCCGTGACCCAGTTCAACATGACCGAGATCGAAGAACTTGGCCTTTTGAAGATGGACTTTCTGGGCCTGCGCACGCTGACCGTCATTCATGACGCGGAAACTGCTGTGCAGAAGCACCACCCGGAGTTCTCCATCCAGAAGCTGGATTACGACGACCCGGACACCTACAGGATGCTGGGACAGGGAGACACCGAGGGTGTGTTCCAGCTGGAATCTTCCGGCATGAAGCAGGTGCTTGTAGGCCTGCAGCCGCAGAACCTGGAAGATGTCATCGCTCTGATCAGCCTGTACCGTCCCGGCCCCATGGACTCCATCCCAACCTATCTGCGCAACCGCCACGAGCCGGACAAGATCAGTTACAAGACCCCGCAGCTCGCCCATATCCTGGATGTGACCAACGGCTGCATCGTCTATCAGGAGCAGGTCATGCAGATCTTCTGGCGGGCTTCTCCTTCGGGCAGGCCGACAACGTCCGCCGTGCCATGAGCAAAAAGAAGCACGCTGTGATGGAGGCTGAGCGAGAGCACTTCGTGCACGGCTGCACCGAGCCGGGCCACGAGTGCCCCGGCTGTGTGGCCAACGGCATTTCGGAAAAGGTCGCCAACGAGATCTACGATGAGATGTCCAGTTTTGCTTCTTACGCATTCAACAAGAGCCATGCGGCCTGCTATGCCTATGTGGCTTTCCAGACCGCTTACCTCAAGTGCCATTACCCCAGCGAATTCATGGCCGCTCTGCTGACCAGTGTGCTGGACAACACGGACAAGGTTATTGAGTATTCCGGCGAGTGTGCCCGCCTTGGCATCAAGGTGCTGCCGCCGGATGTGAATGTTTCGGGCGGCGGCTTTACGGCGGACGAGAACGGCCAGATCCGCTTCGGCCTGAACGCGGTCAAGAACGTGGGTCGTAACCTGATCGAGAATGTGGTGCGGGAGCGCCGGAACAAGCCCTATACCAGCCTGTATGACTTCTGCAAGCGGATGCACGGCAACGAATTGAACCGCCGGGCGGTGGAGTGCCTGATCAAGGCCGGTGCCTTTGACCGGCTGGGCAACAACCGTCACAGCCATGTGGAAGCCGTGGAGGGCATCCTGAAAAGCATCGAGACCGACACCCGCCGCAATCTGGACGGCCAGCTGGACCTGTTTTCGGTGATGAGCGGGGGAGAGCAGGATGCCGCACAGGAGGACCGCTATGAGATCCGCCAGCTGCCGGAGTACAGTCACACCGAGCTGCTCCAGCAGGAAAAAGAGGTCAGCGGCCTGTATCTGTCCGGTCATCCGCTGGATGCCTACCGGGAAAAATCGGCCCGCATCGGTTCCCACACCATCAAGGACCTCACCGGCGAGGACGCCCATGTGACGGACGGCGAGCGGGTGCGTGTGGTCTGTGCGGTGGTCAAGAACCGCATGATGACCACCAAGTCCAACAGTGTGATGGCCTTTACCAGCGTGGAAGATCTGACGGGCACCATGGAAGTGATCGTGTTCCCCAAGGTGCTGGACACCTTCCGCGATGCCATCCGTGAAAATGCGGTCGTGGTCATCGACGGGCGCCTGTCGGTGCGGGAGGACGAAGCCTCCAAGCTGTTGGCGGACAGCATCGTGCCCATTGACAGCTACGATCCCACCCGCCCGCAGAACGGCCGCCCGGACCCGGTCAAGGCGGCGGCAAAGCGGCTGTATATCCGTCTGCCGTCCCGCAGCTGCCCGCAGTATGCCAAGGTGATCAATCTGCTGGGAATCTTTGACGGCAATATGCCGGTGATCCTGTATCTGGAAGACACAAAACAGAAGCTGGCGGCCCCCCGGCAGCTGTACACTTCCGGGCATCCGCTCTTCTTTGAAGAACTGGAAAGACTGGTGGGCACAGAGAACATTGCAACAAAATGACATTTCTGTGCACGAATCTCTATAGGCCGGAAGGGCTCAAAATAGGCCCAAAATATTTTCAAATGGCTGAGAATGTGTTATAATGTTGAAAGGCAAGTCTTAACAATTCTTTACGATGCAAACACTGAGCGGCGTAATGAAGAAGGGCGCTGGCTCATGGGTGAATGAAGAAACAAATTGGAGGGAATCTCTCGTATGGAAAAGCAAATCAAAACGGCGTGCTCACAAGCGGCGGCGATGCTCCTGGCATGAATGCTGCCGTGCGCGCTGTGGTCCGTACCGGCTTGCACAAAGGTTACCGCATGATCGGCATTCAGCGTGGTTACAACGGCCTGCTGAACGGCGAATGCTTTGAAATGAACCTGCGCAGCGTCTCGAACATCATTTCGGCCGGCGGTACCATTCTGTACACTGCCCGCTGCCTGGAGTTCAAGACCAAGGAAGGCCAGGACCGCGGTGCTGCCAAGTGTCGTGAGCTGGGCATTGACGCACTGGTCGTCATTGGCGGCGATGGTTCTTACCGCGGCGCACGCGAGCTGGCACACCGCGGCATCCCGATGATCGGCCTGCCCGGCACCATCGACAACGACATTGCCTGCACCGAGTACACCATCGGCTATGATACAGCCATGAACACCGCTCTGGAAATGATCGACAAGCTGCGCGACACCACCCAGAGCCACGACCGCTGCAGTGTGGTCGAGGTCATGGGCCGTAACGCCGGTTACATTGCCCTGAACGTTGCCATCGCCTCCGGTGCTATGGCTGTCCTGCTGCCGGAGAAGGAATTCGATATGCAGCATGACATTCTGGACAAGATCGCTGAGACTCAGAAGACCGGCAAGCGTCACTTCATCATCATCGTTGCCGAGGGCGTGGGCCACGCACAGGAGATCGCAAACGAGATCCAGGCCCGCACCGGCATCGACTCCCGTGCCACCATTCTGGGCCATGTCCAGCGCGGCGGCTCTCCCACGCTGCGGCTGGGATACTCCTTGGCGTCGATCAGCGCCGCGCCGGACAGCCCCTCCATCACCAGCAGGCTTTTGCCCATCAGCACGGAGGTGACGATGTCATCCCGGTCATAGCTGACGTTCACCTCCATAAAGGTCACATAGCGGTCCGCGAACTGCTGCATCTCCGTCAGGCCCTGCACCGCCTCCGGCTGGAGCGACAGCCAGAAGGCCCCCATCCGCTCCAGGATGGCGTCCCCGCCGAAGCCGTCGATGACCCAGAACCGGGCCCGCCGGCCGCCCACATACAGGTCCCGACATACCATGTCGCAGCTGCGGCCTGCCCCTAGCACGTCGTTGAACCATTGCACATTTTCCTCATAATTGGATGAAATCCGATTCATGCTCCACCTCCGTGATCCCCGCTAGTATGTGCCGCGGCGGCGCGGTGTATGCCCGACAGCGAACACAAAACGGAATATCATCCGTCAAAAATCCACATCATTTTCAAAAATCCGGCAGGAAAACAGCGCATCCAACGCCGGATGCGCTGTTTGTTCCGTTCTGTCTTACGGCTTGTTCTCCGACTCCTTGGAGGCGGC
>ENA-UEQR01001914-UEQR01001914.1-human-gut-metagenome-genome-assembly--contig:-NODE-1914-length-11120-cov-58.647560_pt1 | contig 11120 bp, 13 predicted proteins | sample MGYA00242944_ERZ507941 | MGnify/ENA primary metagenome ERZ507941 (study PRJEB26167, sample SAMN06115398) | human gut metagenome | host: Homo sapiens | place: China:Chongqing | collected 2016-06-23...
CACGTCGTCCGTGCGTGACTTTATGGCGTGTTCCACCTTCTCCAGCTTCGCTTCAAGGTTGTGCTTGCGCTTCTCCAATCCTTTCAGCATCGCCCGCGACACGTTCTTTCCCTGCTGCCGTAGCACTTCGAGGTTTTCCTCCACCGTGTCAAGCTCTGCTTGCAGGATGCGCTGCTGCAATTCCGGCGACTGCGGTATCTTGCCGAACTGGTCGTGCGACATGATGACGCAATCGTAGTCGTTGTTCTTTATATTATTGAAGAAGCGCACACGGTTGGCGGTCGAAAAGTCCTTCTCCGAAGCGTACAGAATACGTGCGTTGGGATATGCCGCCTGATAGGTGGCTGCAATCTCCGCAACGTTGGCTTTCAGCCCGATAATCATCGGCTTGTGTGCCAAATTCAGACGCTTCATCTCATGCGCGGCGATGCACATTATCAGCGTCTTACCGGTTCCACAGGCTAAGCGCAAAGCGCCTTGCCGTCCTTTCGGACGGTAGGTTTCTAAACGCTCGCCACCGAACCGTACGTACACGTCTCCATGTATACGGCTCTCCATGGTTATTTTCAGTCTATTTCTTTTCATGAATCTTACGATAACAATTTTCACATACTGCTATTGTTTTTCTCTGTCTGGCAATCATGAAGCGTTCCCACTCCTGTTTGCCTTTCAGGTCTTTTAGCTTGCGGACATGCACCATTCTAAGGTTGTCCTCCGCTCCGCAATATTCACATTCACGGGCTTTCAACCGAGCCATAAGGCTGGTACTTTCAGTCCCGCGATAATTGGGCATGATATGCGCATTGTCAATACGCGCGTCTTTTCTCTGCTTGAACCCTCCATGATAAATAGTACGTTCCAACATTTCGCCCTTGTTGTTTTCATACCTTACTGTAAAGACTTTATTCCGGCAATATTTACGGATTATTTTCCTTACGGTTGATTCATACTTGGATGATAATGTTTTATACATACTCTCTTTCATGTAGTAATAGAAACTATTGAGAATGTTGACATTGTTTGCAATACAGTAGTAGTTATAGATTCCCCGAATTTCCGAATTGTATCGGTTGAGTATTTCAAGGTCATCATTACTACGGAGATACGGGCGTGAGGTCGATTCCCATGCTTCCTTGCCATTCTTGATTATTATGCGCATCGCATTATAGTCAAGCAGTTTCTTTCTCATAACCTCATAAGGCAGGAGAAGAACCACTTTATGGTCAAGTGAGCGTATGGGGATTCCTCTGAAATCCTTTACCGTTTGGTTGAGGGCGAGCAGTTAGGCACGCTTTTCTATGCTGAAAATGTCCACCCGCAGCTGAAGAAGCGCGATATCATTATCGGTACCGCTGTTAAAGGAAGAATTTATGTGGATAAGGGATGCAGTGAAGCCATCCTCCAAAAGGGATCGAGCCTTCTTCCTGTAGGAATAGTCAGCGTTGAAGGACAGTTTTCTGATGGGGATACTGTTGCCGTATATTGCGGCGATACAGAATTGGCCCGCGGCATAACGCACTATAATAACGCAGATATAGAAAAGATCAAAGGCTGCCATTCAGAAAAATTAGAAAGTCTCTTGGGATATGCACCGCCATATGAAACAGTCATTCATCGAGACAATTTGCTGATCATGAGATGATAAGATGAGTATATTCACGAAATCAAAATGGCTTTTGTTTTATTACACGAAGCACCCAAAGGGAAAATTTGAACTGCGCCATATTTTAGAACTAATCATTACATTGCTGATATTCATTTCACTTTCGGAAGTGGTGTTGTATATATGTCTAAACGCATAGGGATATTCGGCGGCTCTTTCAATCCAATACACATCGGTCATCTTGTCATAGCAGAAGCTGCATGGCAGGAGTTCGGTCTTGAGAAAGTGCTTTTCATCCCATCTGGTGATACGCCTAACAAAGACATGCACACCGTCGCGTGCAAGCTCCTTTGCCCATGCACGGGTCATGGTATATACAGCCGATTTCGAAGCGGCATAGTTCGCCATCGTTGCGATAGGATTGGTCGTCATCGTGGTGGTGATGTTCAGAATGTTTCCTTTCGCCGCCTTTATCATCGGCAGGCAGGCTTGGGTAAGTATCACGACGGCACGCACGTTGATGGCGAACACCTTGTCGTATTCCTCAATCTTCATTTCGGCAAACGGTGTGACGGGTGCCCACCCGGCATTGTTGACAAGAATGTCAAGACGGCCATACCGCTCGCCAACGACTTGAACCACCGTCTGTATTCCGGCTTCCGATTCAAGGTCGGTTGTCAGGTAAGTTATCCGTTCGTTGCAGGCGGCAGTTTCCTTCAGGGTACTCGCCGTGCGCCCTACAATCATCACGTATGCGCCTTCGTCTGCCAGACGCTGTGCAATGGCCCGTCCGATACCTGTTCCGGCTCCGGTGACGAGGGCGACTTTGTTGTTTAAGGATTCGTACATAATTATTGTTTGATAATTGGTTTGCTTAATCATTCGTTCTCATCGCTCCGCCTTTGCCACTTTCTGTTGGTTTCCCTCAATAGTGCCCAACTTGGCGATGTCTTCGTCCGTCCGATTTCCATGTATGGTGATATGAGCCAAGGCCTCGTTCATGGCGGCGTATTCGGCATCGGTAAGCATCACTTCCGCCGCTCCGAGGTTTTCGAGGATGCGGGCATCGGTGCGCATACCGGGGATGGGGACTACGTGTGCAGAGTGCATCACCCAAGCCAGCGACACTTGTGCGGCGGTGCAATGCTTCGCTTCGGCATAGCGGTTGATAAGGTCGAGCAAAACCGCGTTGGCCTGCATGTTTTCCTCCGTATAGCGGGTGATGACGCGACGCACGTCGTCGCCCTCGAAAGCGGCATGGCGATACTTGCCGCTCAGGAAACCGCCTGCCATCGGCGAATAGGCTACGAAACCGATACCGTTCTTTCGGCAGAAGGGAATCACGTCGGCCTCCCACTTGCGTTCCATGATGGAATATTCGCTCTGCACGGCGGCAACTGGTGTAACGGCATGAGCTGCTTTGAGTTGTTCGAGCGTAGGCTCGGATTGTCCCCATGCACGGATTTTGCCTTCCCGTATCAGTTCGCCCATCCAATAGGCCACTTCTGCGAGGTCGCTTTCTTTTGGTACGCGATGTTCCGTATAAAGGTCGATGTAGTCGGTCTGTAACCGCCGTAGCGATCCTTCCACCGCCTGCCGGATTCCTGCTCGGCTTAATTTGCCTTCCGCCCTTTCCTGTCCGGGCAGAGTTGAAGGAGTGAATTTGGTGGAAATTACCACCTTGTCTCGGAACAGTCTGAGTGCTTTTCCAACAAGCTCTTCGTTCTTGTAACAACTGTATATTTCCGCCGTGTCGAAGAAAGTACATCCTTCCTCGTATGCCTTGCGGATAAGACGGACAGATTCTTCTTCACTCGGACAAGTACCGTAACCGTGCGTGAAGCCCATGCAGCCGAGACCGATTGCCGATACTTCCAAGCTGCCAAGTTTTCTTGTTTTCATGTTCTTCTCTTTTAGTATTTATCTTACGAGCTTAAAGCCCCAATCCATATTCCCCGTGGCATTCAGGGCTGCCACCCAGAACGCACCGAGCATTTCGGTATAGCGCGACATGCTTATGCCGCCCAAATCAAGGGTATCCGCCCAACCGAAATCCTTTAACAGAGCCGCCACTTCGGCTTTTGCGTCAGCATCATTGCCACAATAGAAACCTGTAATGGAAGCGGGTAAGCAGTCGGGGCAGACCATCAGGTGATTGCAGAGATAGTTCAGTGTCTTTACGACTTTTGTATCCGGCAGAAGGTTTTGTGTTTCTTCTCCCAAGCTGGTCGTTCCGCTCCACCTCGAATCGAGCGCGATATGCCCGTCTTTGTAGATGTATGGATTTGCTAAATCAATCAACAATTTCCCGTTCAGATTTTCTTTTCCGGCAGCGTTCAGAGCTTCGAGCGAGTGGATGCCCTGCACGCAGTTGAATACTCTTTCACCGAATCGGGCAGCATCGGCAAAAGTGCCGTTAAAAGCCCGTTCACCATTGCTTTTTGCCCAACTTAAAGCTTTTTCATTGGTAACACTGCGTGCCCCCATCATGACTTCGTGACCGAGTCCGATCAATTTCGTGGCGATAGCATGAGCCACATCTCCCGTTCCCAAAATTCCATATCTCATGCGTTTATTTTTTGTTGTTCGGGTTAAACTGTTTGCCGTAATTCAATAGAAACTTCACCAATTCCGGGTTACGGTGCGACCAACGGAAGTCGGCAGGTTTGTCGAGCGGACGGATGCTTTCCATATCCTCCGGCGTAAGCGAGAAATCGAATACATCCAGATTCTGTTTCATACGCTCGATATGCGTAGTTTTCGGAATGGCAATAATACCGCGTTGTACCAAGTAACGCAGGGCGACCTCTGCGCCGTTTTACCGTATTTTTCCGCAAGACCTACCATCACGGGATGAGTGGTCAAGTCGGGGTCTCCCTACGCAAGCGGCCCCCAAGCCATGATACGGGTTCCGTAAGGATTCATTTCCGCTTCCACATCCCACTGCTGGCTGAATACGTTCGTTTTCATTTGGTTCACGGCAGGTTTGATTTCGGCGTATTCCGCCATATCCACAAAGCGGTCGGGATAGAAGTTCGAGAGACCGATGGCACGTACCTTTCCGTCCCGCACGGCTTTCTCCATAGCCCGCCACGTGCCCGGATAGTCGCTAAATGGCTGGTGGATAAGCAGCAGGTCGACGTAGTCGGTGCGCAACTTGCGGAGCGATTCATCGATGCTACGGGCGGCTTTTTCCTCTCCGGCATTGGTAATCCATATTTTCGTCGTGAGGAACAGTTCGCTGCGAGGCACACCGCATTTGGCGATGGCTGTGCCCACGCCCTCCTCATTGTAATACGCCTGCGCCGTGTCAATCAGCCGATAACCTGCGCTGACAGCGTCAAGTACGCAACGCTCGCATTCCTCGGGTGATACTTGAAACACTCCGTATCCCAATATCGGCATTTCGATGCCGTTGTTCAATTTTACAGTTTTCATATAATTCTGTTTTATGGGTTATATTCTATTTGGGCAATGTCGGCACTCTGCATATCGAAAGCCTCTCCGGCTTTTTCCGCAATGCCACTGTGCGTCCGACTGTGGAGCAGTGTATCAAAAGCCGCCCTGTCTTTCAAGTCGATAACCATCATTACGGCATCGAGCCGTCCGAACAATCCGCGCGTGCGGCCTACCGTGATGTCTTCGATTACCGTTTCCTTTTCTTTCATGGCACGCATTTCGGCCATCTTTCGTTCTACCATGTCATCGGGAATCCCTTTCTTGACATTGATGATAAATACATGACGTAACATATTCTTCTATTTTACCGGTTCTGCTATTATTTTCTATTCATGGATTCTATGCAGTCCTATCCCTTTCACGGTAGGCAAGTCCATGTCGTCGTAAATGGGGCTTTTCCCCGTTTCCAACAGGGCGATAGCATCCATTTCTTCTTTGGACAGTGTAAAGTCGAGAATGTTGAAGTTCTCTACCATCCGTGCCTTGCGTACGGTCTTGGGAATGACCACGATGTTGCGTTGATTGAGCCAACGGAGTATGACCGTTCCCACGCCTTTACCATGCCGTGTGGCGATTTCTTTCAGTACCGGATGGTTGAAAATGTCGTTCTGCCCTTCGGCAAACGGTGCCCATGCTTCATGCTGGATTCCCTCTTGTTGCAAGAAGGCATTGGCGGCCTGTTGTTGGAAAAACGGATGTGTTTCAAGCTGGTTTACGGCAGGTTTTATTTCGTTGTGCAGAAACAGGTCTTGCAACCGTTCGTTGGAAAAACTCGTAACTCCGATAGCCCGGATGCACCCCTCTTTATAGAGGCGTTCCATTGCCCGCCATGCCGCATAATAATTCCCGTAGGGTTTGTGCATCAGATAGAGGTCAAGATAATCTAATCCAAGCTTCTTCATCGAAAGGTCGAACGCCTTCAGCGTATCGTCATACTCGTAGTCCTGCACCCACAATTTGGTGGTGATGAAGAACTCCTCACGCTTGATACCGCTTTGCCGGATAGCGTTGCCCACCTGTTCTTCATTGAAATAGGCGGCTGCCGTATCTATCAGCCGGTATCCCGTTTCAATGGCATCGGTCACGACCCGTTCCGTTTCGTTTTCAGGAATCTGGACAACGCCGAAGCCTATGGCCGGCATCATCACTCCGTTGTTCAGTCTTACATCCTTCATCTCTTTTATAGTTTTAATTTCTGATGCAAAATTACGGGATACCTATTATTTAGTTGTTACATAATTCGAGGAGGAATTTTCACTTTTCGTGGTTTTTGGTTATTTTTGCAACAAAAGAAAGAGCGTTATGGAACAGACAGGCTTCGATGGGATTGCTTTTGCCGACACATTGCAGGATTTCAATACTTTGCACTATGCAGGACAGATAGTACATATCTTATGTTGCGACGGAAGTATGGGATTTACTTTTCAAGATACGCGCTACGACATCTCTGTGAATGATTATGTCATCCTGCCCAATGCTGAACTCGGCTCCGGATTCTCCGCATCCAATGATTTCAGAGGTATCTTAATGAGCCTTTCGGAAGCATTTGTCGCTTCCATCGCCATTCGGAGCAATTACGGCATCATCGGGCATCTGTCTCTCCTGCAGAATCCCGTAATGAAACTCTCTGCCCGTGATTTCCGGATATGCGAAGCTGCCCTGCGGTACCTCCGCATGCGCATGGAAGAAAAAGAGTACCTGTTCCGCGAGGAATTATTGGGCAGTCTGCTGACCGCACATATCCTCGACCTTTACGACATCCATGCCCGTTGCCGGAACGCATCGTCACTGTCGGAGCACACCGCCTCGCTGTTGAGGAGCTTTATCGAACTGCTGTACAACGGTGAATACATGCGTAACCGCGACCTCAATTTCTATGCCACTCATCTCTGCATCACTCCGCACTACTTGTCGGAAATATGCCGGAAGGCAAGCGGTCGTCCGGCTACCTATTGGATAGACCGCTTCACCATTCAGGCAATCACTCGCCTGCTTCGCCAAAAGGAACTGTCGCTGACAACGATTGCCGAACGGATGAACTTCTCGTCCGTTCCCTATTTCAGCCGTTACGTGCAAAAACGGATAGGAGTGCCGCCGTCGGAGTACAGGAACAATCTTACATCAAAGCCATTCAAATTTTGACATCAGTTTATCTTGTCGGGGCAATATCACATCTTATTAATACAGACAGCTTATGGTCATCTTGATTACGGGCGCAACCCACTGTGGCAAAACACTCCTGGCTCAAAGACTTTTGGAAAAGTACAAATATCCCTATTGGTCCATTGACTTATTAAAGATGGGACTTATCAGAAGCGGCTGCACCTCCCTTTCTCCCGAGGAAGACTCAGAATTGACCCGTTACCTTTGGCCTATTCTCAGGGAAATAATCAAAACGGCTCTCGAAAACCAACAAAACCTCATCATCGAGGGAGCCTATATTCCTTCCCAATGGACAAAAGACTTCGACAGCGACCAACTGAAACAAATCTGTTTTTGTGGTTTAGTCATGTCTCCTTCATATATTGAAAATCATTTCCAAGACATAAAAAAGCACGCCAATGCCATCGAGAAGCGTATGAACGACGACTGGTACACCCAACAATACCTTATCGAAGAGAATTTAAATTATCTGACGATATGCCGGAAATACGGTTATCGGTATATTCTGATAGACCATGCATATCCGACCGATTGGGATTCTCTTTTTCAGGAAGCTTCTGATAACCTTATACATTGGGCTGCTTCTGAAAAAGATTAACCGGTTTTGCCCTTTTTTACTCATAAATCACTATTTTTGTAAAAACATCCAATGACACGCCCGATGAATCATTTAGAAACAGAACGACTGATATTACGTCCTTTCACGGATCCAAGAACTGAACCGTCAGAGCCGGACAGAGCTGGAGAACAGCCTGCTGAAGGAAGCCTTAGCTTTGTCGAGCGAGAGCTGCGAGGAATTGATGAAGCAGTCAAATCAAGGACAAGCAAGGGCAGAGCAGAACAGGCAGAGAGACGCCGAGCTGAGCAGGCAGCTCATCAGCGAGCTGAAGAAGCAAGTCGAGCAGTTAGAGAACAGCAACGAACTACTTCAGAACGCCATATCAGCCGGAATTGGGAGCCTGAGAGATGAGGTCAGAGAAAGTACCGTCCAAGAGGTAAAAAAGGCGTTACAGGCGAATATAGAGGCGGTACAGAAGGCAACAAAAGCTCTTGAAAAGCAGTCTGATACGCTTACAAGCGTAATGAAGCAGAAAGTCCGGGAGCTGGAGGAAAGCAAAAACAGCTTTTTCAGATATGAGGGCTTGAAGATATACCTGTTTTGGGGCGGTATGGTCTGTAATATTGGGACGTTTTTGATAGTGTTATATTATTTATTTGTCAAGTAAAGTTTTATAAAAATGTTATATATAATTAATGTTTTTTTGTTGAAAATATAGTATAGTAAAACAAAAAGGAGGGGATGCCAATGTACTTGTTGCTTTAGATGCTATAAAAATACATTGACATAGGAGGAAAATTAATGAGAAATATTCGCAGATCTGTAGCGTTAGCTTTGGCAGCAATAATGATGATGGCTATGAATATGGTTAGTTTTGCAGCAGATACAGCTCCTGCTGAAACCGAGGCGGTAGAATCGGTGACTCGTTCAACTAATGGAGAATCTGTTTTGCTGGATAAAGTATATTTTGCGTGTGATGGAAAAAACACAATTTCTTCTCGAGAACCTATTCCTGCTACAGCTTTAGATATTGAAAATAGAATTTTAGGAAGTATGGAGTATTTTTATGATGGTTTAGATTCATCTGGAAGACCGCAGTACACAGTTAAGGCATCTATGACGTCTAATCCATTAAAATTAAAATCCAGTAAACTTGTAACAAGAGCTGAAGGAGTAAATAGTTGGCATACAAATGAAGAAGATCATAATGGGTATACAGGAACTAATTCTCGAAGCTATGTATATACGACTCCGAATCCACCATCAAATCCATATTGTGAAGCAATATTAACCGCAACTGATGAGAAAGGTGACGAATACGCAGTATGGAAAGGAACTCTTCGTGATGCTAAGTAGAAAATACTGAAATATTGGTAAGAGTAGTGATGAAAATAAGAGGGAGTGAAGTGAGGATGAGATATTCTTAATTCACTCCCTTTTTTTAGAGGTCAAAAAGGTGCAATAAATTCATTGATAAGATAAGCGATAAGGGCGAGAGGGAGTGAGGTGTAGATATTGACACCAAAAAGGCACTCCCTTATACTTGATGGAAAAAGGTAAAATACTTCATTGATAAGATAAGCGGTGAAGGCGAGAGGGAGTGAGGTGTAGATATTGACACCAAAAAGGCACTCCCTTATACTTGAGAGAAAAAGGTGCAAAAATCTATTGATAAGATTAGCGGTCAGGCGGAGTAAGGGCAGTATATTATATAATATATCTAAGTAGGAGAAAAATATGCGTAGAAATACAAAAACAATGTATGAGTGGAGAAAGGTATATAGGGATAAAGAGGAGCTGATGTTGGAGAGAGGTTTTCCAGAGGTCAGCCCCCATGAGTTCTATCGTGACTTGTTCCCAGAGGGGAGCTTACAGAGTGCAGAGCATGACGGAAAAGGAAATGTGATTGCAACCCAGATAAGACCATCTGGAAAGGGAAGAACGAAGCAGTGGGTTATAGATGATAGTCTGAATATGCTTGATAAGGTCATAGGGGACGAGTTCGGACTGATACCGCCTATCACGTTCTATGGCAAGACACACACGAAGCAGAACGCACATGAACTGTATGCGGTTGCAATAGATATTGATTATGTCGGAAAACAGCAGTTGAAGAACCTCTTGAAGCAATTCGGGAACGGAGTACAGCTCCGACCGACCTACCTTGTGAGTTCTGGAAAGGGTGTCCATGCCTATTACTTTTTGAAAGAGCCAGTACAGTTGTATCATAATCTGGAAGATACCCTTGCGGAGCTGAAAGAAGCATTTATCCGCAGACTATGGAACGATACGAGCAGTATCAGACCAGACAGCCCAGATATAACAGGTATCTATCAAGGCTTTAGGTGTGTTGGGAGCCAGAGCAAGCTGGGGGCAGACTTCCCAGTGAAAGCCTATAAGATGTCGGATAACCGCTATACTCTGGAAGATATAAAGGACAGCATACCGAACTGTAAGGTTGATTTATCGGTACTTACAGAGAAGCCGAAGAAAGAAAAGAGTAAGCTGTCACTGGACGAAGCAAAGAAGCTGTACCCAGAGTGGTATCAAGAGCGAGTTGTAGAGGGCAGACCGAAGAAAAAAGGCACATGGGTGTGTAATGAAGCCCTTTATGAGTGGTGGAAGAACAAGATTTTTACCGAAGTAAAGGTAGGCGGTAGGTACTTCTCAATCATGGCATTGTGTGCGTATGGCTTGAAATGTGGCATATCTGAAAGACGAATAAGGCAAGATGCCTATTCATTTTTGGAGCATCTGGAGAGCCTTACAGATGATGAGGACAACCATTTTACAAGGGAAGATGTAAAGGACGCATTGAAAGCCCTCAAAGCTGATAACAAGCTACTTTCGACTATGGCAAGCCGAGAATGGATAGAGAAGCAGACGAAAGTTGTCATACCGCCAAATAAGAGGAACGGCAGAAAGCAAGCCACGCACTTAAAAATCGCACGTTTTACCCTTGAAACAATGAATGAGGACAGGGGCAAAGCTCTACAAGGGAGACCAGACAAGGCGAAGATTGTCGAAGAATGGAGAGAAAGCAACCCTCTGGGAACAAAAGCGGACTGCATCCGAGAGACAGGACTTGCAAAGCATACGGTTTATAAGTGGTGGAAGTAGGGCATACTTGAAATGCTGAAAGGCATATGCTATAATGCCAGTAGGCAAGAAAGACGAAAGTGCTCATTGTGGCACGCAAAAAGCCCCGGAGTTGCGACCTCCGGGGCTTTTCTATTCCGTTGTGGCAAGGTGGCTTATGCCTTAGGCTGGCTACCGCCTATTTATCTCCGTCCAGCCATTTGCAGATGTAGTAGGCGACTACACTTGCCAAGACAG
>ENA-UEQR01001920-UEQR01001920.1-human-gut-metagenome-genome-assembly--contig:-NODE-1920-length-11093-cov-3.944535_pt1 | contig 11093 bp, 9 predicted proteins | sample MGYA00242944_ERZ507941 | MGnify/ENA primary metagenome ERZ507941 (study PRJEB26167, sample SAMN06115398) | human gut metagenome | host: Homo sapiens | place: China:Chongqing | collected 2016-06-23...
AGAATACCATTTTTCGGCGCACTTGTCAAGGTGGAAAAACGGTGGTATAATAGAAAGGAAGTTGATTTTTGTCGGAGGATGTGCCATGAGTTTCACCCACCTGCATCTGCACACGGAATATTCCCTGCTGGACGGCGCGTGCCGCATTCCAAAGCTCGTCGAGCGCATCAAGGCGCTTGGCATGACCTCCTGTGCCATCACCGACCACGGCGTGATGTACGGCTGCATCGACTTCTATTCCGCCATGAAGGATGCAGGCATCAAACCCATCATCGGCTGCGAGGTCTACGTCTGCCGCGACCGGCTGGACAAATCTGCCGCGAACCGCGAGTACAGTCACCTCATCCTCCTGTGTGAAAACAACACCGGCTATCAGAACCTGATGAAACTGGTCAGCGAGGGCTTCCTGACCGGCTATTATTATCGCCCGCGCATTGACTACAACCTGATTCGCCAGCACAGCGAAGGGCTGATTTGCCTCTCCGCGTGCCTGTCTGGCGACCTGCCGAAACTGCTGCTGCAAGGGCGCTACGACGACGCGGAAGCGTATGTGCGCGAAATGCAGGATATTTTCGGTGAGAAGAACTTCTATGTTGAAATCATGGATCACGGCATCCGCGAGGAGAAAATCGTCATGCCGCGCCTGATTTCGCTTGCCCGCGAGATGAATGTGCCGCTGGTGGCGACGAACGACTGCCACTACTTGGAGGAAAAGGACGCCGACGCGCAGGAAGTGCTGCTGTGCATCCAGACGGGCAAGACGCTTGATGACGCGAACCGGATGCGCATGGACACGCGCCAGCTCTACGTCAAGAGCGAAGATGAAATGCGCACGCTGTTCGCCGCCTGCCCGGATGCTGTTGACCGCACGCAGGAGATTGCCGACCGCTGCAATGTGGAATTCGAGTTCGGCGTGACGCGTCTGCCGCATTATCCCGTGCCGGAGGGCGAAACCGCGCTGTCGATGCTCACGCGCCTGACGCATGAGGGCTTGCGCGAGCGCTATCCCGACGCAAAGGAGGATGACGAGCCGTGGCAGCGGTTGAATTATGAGCTGAACGTCATCTCGTCGATGGGGTATGTCGATTACTTCCTGATCGTCTGGGATTTTATCCGCTATGCCAAGAGTCAGGGCATCATGGTCGGGCCGGGACGCGGCAGCGGCGCTGGGTCGATCGTCGCGTACTCGCTGGGCATCACGATGCTGGATCCGCTCAAATACCAGCTGCTGTTTGAACGCTTCCTGAACCCGGAGCGCGTCACCATGCCTGATATCGACGTGGACTTCTGCTACGAGCGCCGGCAGGAGGTCATCGACTATGTGGCGCGCAAGTACGGCGCAGACCATGTGAGCCAGATTATCACCTTCGGCACCTTGCAGGCGAAGGGCTGCATCCGCGACGTCGGGCGCGTCTTAGGCATGAGCTATCAGGATACGGACGCGGTCGCGAAGGCGATTCCCTTCGACCTCGGCATGACGCTGGAAAAAGCGCTGACGCTCTCGCCGCTTCTCAAAACCATGTACGACGAACAGCCGGAAGTGCATCGGCTGATTGACACTGCCATGACGCTGGAGGGTATGCCGCGCCACGCCTCCACCCATGCGGCAGGCGTGCTGATTACGGGCAAGCCGGTGATGGAATACGTCCCCCTGCAGCGCAACGACGAGGTCATCACGACGCAGTACCCGATGGGGACGATTGAGCGCCTCGGCTTGCTGAAGATGGACTTTCTGGGCTTGCGGACGCTGACCGTCATCCGTGATACGCTGGATATGCTGCGCGAGCAAGGCATCGACATGAAGCCGGAGGACATTCCGCGCGACGACCCGGCGGTGTACGAAATGATTTCCGCCGGCGACACGGACGGCGTGTTCCAGCTCGAAGGCGGCGGAATGCGCACCTTCCTGACGAACATGAAGCCCACCTGCTTTGAGGACATTATCGCCGCGATTTCACTCTACCGCCCCGGCCCGATGGAGTCCATCCCGCGCTACATTCAGGGCAAGCAGAACCCGTCGAGTATCCACTACGAGACGGAGAAGCTGCGCCCGATTCTGGACGTCACCTACGGCTGCATGGTCTATCAGGAGCAGGTGATGCAGATTGTGCGCGATTTGGCAGGATACAGCTACGGTGGAAGCGACCGTGTCCGCCGCGCGATGGCGAAAAAGAAGCACAAGGTGATGGCGCAGGAGCGCGAATACTTCATCCACGGCAAGCTGAACGATGACGGGACAATTGACGTGCCGGGCTGTGTGCGCAACGGCGTGCCGGAGGAAGTCGCGTCACACCTTTACGACGAGATGACCGCGTTCGCGTCCTACGCCTTCAACAAATCCCCTGCCGCCGCGTATGCCGTCGTCTGCATTGAGACAGCGTGGCTCAAGCGCTATCATCCCGTGCCGTTTATGGCGGCAATTCTCAACAGCGTATACGGCAATCCGGCGAAAATCGCGGCATACATCCAGTACTGCCGTTCGCGCGGCATTGCGATTCTGCCGCCGGACGTAAACCGTTCGCAGTGGAAATTCACCGTCGCCAAAGCCCCGGACGGACAGCTGGGGATTCTCTTCGGCTTGGGCGCGGTCAAGACGGTCGGGCAGGGCGCGGTGGATGCCATCATCCGCGAGCGCAAGAACGGCGCGTACCGCGACATCTTCGACTTCTGCCGCCGCATCGACACGAGCGAATGCAACAAGCGCGTCGTCGAGAGCCTCATCAAAGCGGGCGCGTTCGACGGCATGGGCGGCAATCGGCCGCAGCTGCTGGCGGTGTTTGAATCCGCGATGGATGCGAACTCTTCCCTGCGCAAGCAGATGGTAGACGGGCAGATCAGCCTGTTCGACATGGCATTCGGCGGTGCGCCGCTGGTTCAGGAGAATCACACGCTGCCGAATCTGCCGGATTATCCCCTGCGGCAGCGGCTGGCGCTGGAGAAGGAGATTGCGGGGGTGTACATCACCGGGCATCCGCTGGATGATTACCGCGACGTGCTGGGCAAGCTGCCGTTCTCCACCGCCGATTTGGATGGGCTGGAGGAGCGCGAGGACCATGGCTTATCCCTCGATGGGCAGATTGTCGACATGGGCGGCATTCTGACCGAAGTGAAGGGCAAGGCGACGAAAAAGGGCGCGTACATGGGCTTCATCACGCTGGAAGACCTGACGGGGCAGATTGAGTGCCTTGTGTTCCCGAAGGTGTACGAGCGCTATCAGGGCATGATGGCGGTGGATGATTTGGTGGTGCTGCACGGGCGGCTGTCCATCCGCGAGGAGGAAGCGCCGAAGCTGCTGGTGGAGAAGCTGATTCCGCTGGAGGCGTGGCATCCGGAGGAATCCGCCCCCGCCGCGCCGATGGGGCAGAGCACCGCGCGCCCCGTGCCGCCGCCGAAGCGCCACACATCCGAAGCGCCGAAGCTGACCGACGCGCAGGCAGCGGCAAAAGCCCCCCGGAAGCTGTACCTGCGCCTGAATCGCCCGCAGATGGACGCGGCGTCATCGACTTTGTCGCTGTATCCGGGTTCTGTGCCGGTGTATCTGCACCTGCCAGCAGAGAAGATGACACTGCTTGCGCCGAAAACCGGCTGGTGCGACGCAAGCGACGGGTGTTTGAATCGGCTGAACGCGCTGCTGGGCGCGGAAAATGTGAAATTGTTGGAAAGCAGGTGATTGCATGAGTGAACAGCAGAAAAAAGATCGTCTTGGCGAGGTGATTCGCTTCGTCGTGACGGGCGGCGTGTGCTTTCTGATTGAACAGGCGGTTTTGTCGCTGCTCAAGGAGATTTTCGGGCTGGATGTAAATATCGGCACGCCGATTGCGTTCTTGGTGTCGGTGGTGGCGAACTATCTGCTGTGCGTCAAGTGGGTATTCCCCGGCGCGGACGGCAGCGGCGGCTAAACGAATGCGGGCTTTGTGCTCACAAGCGGCATCGGTTTCTTCCTGAACTGGGGCATCATGGCGCTCCTGACCGCGCTTTTCGGGCAGGACGGCATTCTGCTGACCCTCTTCGGTATCCAGCTGAAAGTCTACCACCTGAACAAGGCAATTGCGACCCTATTGGTGATGATCTGGAACTACTTCACAAAGCGGCTGATATTGAAGAAGAAGTGACGCAAGGGGCGTTGCCCCTTGACCCCACCAAAGGGTCTTCGCCCCTCTGGACTCCCTTTCTCGCGATTGAGTTGGTGATGCTATCATACTTCTTCCGCGTGTTTATCCGTAAAAAAATTCGGCACTCCGACAGGATTCATCCTCCTGTCAGAGCGCCGTTTTTCATTTATTCCACCCATTTCCGATACTGTCCCGACAGCATCAGCAGCGAGAAAAAATACAGGCAGTTGTCGTAGTACCGCCGCTTTCCTGTCCGCATCGGCAGCTCCCAGAACCGCTTCAGCCACATGTCTGCCGTTTCGCTGTCACTGGCGATGCTCCCCGCCGCGTTCACCGCCGTAATCGCTACCGGGTGCATCGCGGGTTCGTCCCAGCGCGTGCCGTCCAAATCATACGCGCGGTAATTCTCTTCCGGCAGCTCCTTCGCAAAGAAGTCCTGCACATGCGTCGCAATGTCGCACAGCGCCTGCGTCCGCCCATTCCAGAGCGTATCCAGCGCAATGTTCATGATGACGCGGTACGCATCCGAATAGTAAGCGTAATTCTTCCCGAACATCAGCACCGGCGTGCCGTCATATGCCGCATATTCCGGGCTCAGCCCCGTTACCGGGTGCGCACACAGCGCGATATACCGCCGGGATGCCGCTTCCGCCTCTGCCCAGAAGGCATGGTCGCGCTCGTCGCTGAATTTCGCGAACAGGTGATAGAAGTGCGGCAGATGATACGACGGGTCGCTGATTTCCATCCCCGGCACGAACTTGATATAGTGATTTTCCGGATTCCACATCGGCTGACCGCCCTCGACCATCTCCGCTTGATGCACGCAGTGGCGCAGAATATCCTGCGCCCAGTGCCGATATGCGAAAATCCCCTCGCCGTCGCCCCAGCGTGCCGAAGCCATCAACAGCGCCATCGCGAAATACTCTTCTCCATCCGGCGCAGGGCCTTCCGCATTGTGCTTGCCGTCCAGCTGCACCGACCATGCGAAGTATCCCTGATGCACGCCAGACGATAAGTGCATATAGCGCATAGAAAACGTCCATAGCTTGTCAAAGAGATCTTTGCGGTTCATTTGGACGCACATCATCATGCCGTAGCTCATGCCCTCGGTGCGCGCGTCGTTGTTGCCGGTATCGACCATGCAGGCAGCATCGGGGTCAGTGGGGTGCTGGTGGTAAAAGTTGTTTTCGGGGGAGAAGAAGATGGTGGAGAAACAGTCGGAGAGACGGGAGAGAACGGCGGCATCGGAAATGCCGATGCGGGCGAATTGGTTGGGGTAAGTGGACATAGAAAAAGCTCCTTTCAGGCAAAAATTAACAATTAGCAATGAGCTGTTAGGAATGAAGGGCAGTATGCAGCGAACAGCAAAGTTCAATGCAGGTTCTTCACCGGAATTGGTTCTGCCGGAACACCGCCGAAGTTCCCCAGCGGGAGACAGAGCCAAATCACATCGTGCCAAGCATTGTGCTTGTAGCCGGTCTTTTCCCAGATGCCGATGTCGCGGAAGCCCAGCGAATGATGCAGCCCGATGCTGCGATCGTTTGGCAGCGTAATGCAGGAGTAGGCGTTCATGTAGCCCTGCCGCGTCAGCAGCTGGATGCACTCGGTCATCAGCGCCTTGCCTATGCCGTGTCCCTCAAAGCCGGGGCGCAGGTAGACCGTCAGCTCCACATCCCAGCGGAAAGCCCCGCGAGAACGCAATTCATGGGCAAAAATAAAGCCGGATAACTGACCATCATCTGTTTCTGCGACCAGAAAGGGATATTTTTCCGCTACAATCATATTGGCGTAGATTTGGGGAGTGGAATGCTCCAGCGCAAATGTGATGCAAGTGTTGTCCACATAGTAATTGTAAATGTCCGCAATCAGCGGCGCATCGGTAACTTTTGCGGATCGAAGCATGAAATTCGCTCCTTTCCGATGATTTTGCCATATGATAGCACGGAAAGAGGAAAAGTGCAAGCCGCCAAAAGAAGAAATCTCGTTATTTTCCGAAATAGCTTGCAGGAAAGTGCTCAAAAGTGTCGAATGTTCTTATATAAGTATGATTTTTGGAGGGCAATGCGGCGATGACGCTGAATGATACGATTCGTGCGCTTCGGCGGGAGCGGGGCATGACGCAGGAACAGCTGGCGGAAGCCATGAATGTATCTGCCGCCGCCGTGTCGAAGTGGGAGAACGGGCAGAGCGTGCCGGATATTCTGGTACTCACCGCGCTGGCGGATTTCTTCGAGGTGTCGCTGGATGCGCTTGTGGGTTACACCGTTCAGGCGCACCGCCGGGGCGACATGGTCGCGCGAATCCGCCAGCTGGTTGTGCAGAAGAAGCACACCGAAGCGACGCGCGCGGCACGAGAAGCGCTCCGCCGCTATCCCAACAGCTTCGATGTCGTCTATGAAGCGACGCAGGCGTACGGTTATTCCGGCATGGAGCAGAACCGCCCGGAGGATTTGCGCAAGGCGCTTTCGCTTGCTGAACGCGCGATGGTGCTGATTACTCAGGATCAGGAGCGGGAGAAGCATATCCGCCCCGAATCCATCTGGTCGCTCATGGGCAATTATCATGCGCACCTGAATGAGTATGATGAGGCGATTCGCTGCTATGAAAACGGCAATGTCGCGGAAGTGAACGACATTGCTATTGCCAACAGCCAGACGGAACTGGGCTGCTATGACCATGCGCTGCCGAAGCTCTCGCGCGGGCTGGTCGTCAGCGTGATTCGCCTGTTCAATGCCGCGACGGGCGCTATGAACTGCCTGATAGCTTCCGGTCGGCAGCAGGACGCGATTGCGCTGGCATCGTGGCTCTGCCGCGCGCTTGATGGCATGGAAAGCGCGTCGGGCAGTTATATTTGGAAGATGAAAACAATTCTGTACACCAATTCCGCACGGGCCATGGTGCGCATGGGGCGCATGAACGACGCGGAATTGCAGCTGCGGCAGGCGATTCACTGCGCTCGCCGCTTCGATGCCGCACCGAGTTACAGCGTTAACGGCTTCCGCTTCTACTGGGGCGAGGAAAAGTCGATTCTGGACATTGCAGGCGAAACGGCAATGAGCGCGATTGCACGGTGCATTGACCGCTATGATGATGCCCGCGCGGAGCTGCGGGAAATCTTTGCGCGCTTACAGGCATAATTTGAATTGCACTTTTGATGCAGAGGGTTTTGCCTCTGTGGAGGCGCGGAGAGGACGTCCTGTTCATCCCGCGCCGCCCCTTCGGAACTCGCAATGCTTGGGGGAAAATTCAAATAAAATTCCCTGCCGGATGAAAGGAGAATGTTCATGCTGCACGCGAATCCGCTGCTGCGGGATATCAGCTGCGACAAGAAATTCATTACCGTGGGTGAAATCATGCTCCGCTTGACGCCGCCGAACTACGAGAAGCTCCGCATGGCGAACAACTTCGAGGCATCCTACGGTGGTTCGGAGGCGAACATTGCGCTGGCGCTGGCGAATCTGGGTATCGACAGCACGTTCTTCTCGGTTGTGCCGAATAACTCGCTGGGCAAGTCGGCAGTGCGTATGCTGCGCTCCAACGATGTGCACTGCACGCCGATGATTCTCTCCACGCCGGAGGAAACGCCGTCGCACCGGCTGGGCACATACTATCTGGAGACGGGCTATGGCGTTCGGCCGAGCAAGGTGATTTACGACCGCAAGCATTCCGCTATGGCGGAATATGACTTTTCGGATGTGGATTTGTCCGCGCTGCTGGATGGCTTTGACTGGCTGCACCTGTCCGGCATCACGCCGGCGCTGGGCGAGAACTGCGCACAGCTGACGCTTGATTTGCTGCGCGTGGCGAAAGAAAAGAACATGACCGTCTCCTTTGACGGGAATTTCCGCTCGGCGCTGTGGACGTGGGAACAGGCGCGTGATTTCTGCACGCAGTGCCTGCCGTATGTGGACATTCTGCTGGGGATTGAGCCGTATCACCTCTGGAAGGATGAAAGCGACCACAGCAAGGGCGACTGGAAGGACGGCGTACCGCTTCAGCCCTCTTACGAGGAGCAGGACGAGGTGTTCCAGCACTTTGTGGAGCGTTACCCGAACTTGAAGTGCATTGCGCGGCATGTCCGCTATGCGCATTCCGGCTCGGAGAACAGCTTGAAGGCGTTCATGTGGTATGATGGGCATACGTTTGAGTCGAAGCTGTTCACCTTCACGATTCTTGACCGTGTCGGCGGCGGCGACGCGTTTGCGTCCGGCCTGATTTACGCCATGCTGCACGATTACAAGCCGATGGACATGCTGAATTTCGCCGTTGCGTCCAGCGTCATCAAGCACACCATCCACGGCGACGCGAACATCACTGACGATGTGAAGTCCATCCGCAATCTGGCGGACATGAATTACGACATCAGAAGGTGACGCAAGGGGCTTCGCCCCTTGACCCCACCAGAGGCTCTGCCTCTGGACTCCGGCAGGGCGCTGCCCTGCACCCGCGAAGGGTCTTCGACCCTCTCGACACCCATCTCGCGATTGAGTTGGTTTCACTTTCATGCTTCTTCCGCGTGTTTATCCGGGAGCGGAAACGCAGCAGTTGCAACCTACAAAAAAATCAGCAAAAAAGGCAGGAATCACACCATGCAGGAACTTCAGCAGCGCATTCTTCAAGACGGTGACATCCTCCCCGGCGGCGTTGTCCGCGTCGAGCGCTTCCTCAACCACCGCGTTGATACCGCCCTCGCATGCCATATTGGGCAGGCGTTCGCGGACGCTTTCCGCAATGACCAGATTGACTGCATCCTCACCGTCGAAGCCAGCGGCATCATCTTTGCCATGACCACTGCGCTGGCGATGGGTGACCTGCCCGTCATTATCGCCAAAAAGGGTCAGCGCCGCAATCTTGGCGACGATGTGTATACCGCTGATGTGTTCTCCTTCACCCACCAGACGACCAGTACCATCCACGTTGGCAAACGTTGTCTGGAAAAGGGACAGCGTGTGCTGCTGATTGATGATTTCCTTGCCAACGGCGAAGCGCTCAAAGGCTTGATGGACATTTGCCGTCAGGCGGAGTGCCATCCTGTTGGTGCGGGTATCTGCATCGAGAAGTGCTTCCAGCCCGGCGGCGAAACACTGCGTGGAATGGGCTTGAAGGTGGTTTCGCTGGCAGCAGTGGAAAAGACGGAAAAAGGTGAAATCCGCTTCCTCGGCGAGGAGTAACGCAGCAAACGCCGCCATACGCCCACAAAGGGCATCGGGAGCGCTTGCAGACACAGAATCAAGGAAATAGCCCTCCACAGCATCATTGCCTGTGGAGGGCATTTCTGTGTGCTTATCACTATTCCGCTTCTTCGGATAAACACGCGGGCATAGCCTGATAGCGTCACCAACTCAATCGCGCGAAAGGGTCAAGGGAGGGGACTTCGTCCCGTTTCATTCTCCCTTGCAGGGTGCAGGGACAGCGTCCCTGCCGGGGTCAAGGGGCAGCGCCCCTTGGGTTCCCCCAATAAACACGCGGAAGCAGTATGCAGAAGTTACCAACTCAATCGCGCGAAAGGGTCAAGGGAGGAACTCCCTTGCGGGGTCAAGGGGCAGCGCCCCTTGGGTCTCCCCTACTCCCTTTCGATTTCGTCCCGTAATAAAGCGACGGCTTTCTTTTCGACACGGGAGACGTAGCTTCGGGAAATGCCTAAGCGGCGCGCAATTTCGTGCTGGGGATGCTGACGGCCGTCGGTCAGCCCGTAGCGCAATTCCAAAACGAAACGCTCACGCGCGGGGAGACGGTGCAGTACCTGCTGTACTTTTCCCGCTGTCACGCGGCGGATGACCGTGTTTTCCAACTCGTCCGCGTCCGTGCCGAGAATGTCCTGATAGGTGATGTCGTTGCCTTCGCCATCGCTGCCTACCGGGTCGGAAAGCGACACGTCCCCGCGCCGCTTCCGGCTTGCGCGCAGCGTCATCAGGATTTCGTTCTCGATGCACCGTGCCGCGTATGTTCCCAGCGGCGTTCCCGATGCGGATTTGAAGCTGTCCACCGCCTTAATCAGCCCAATCACGCCGATGGAAATCAGGTCGTCCGCGCCGTAGCCGGGAATCTGGTACTTCCGCGCAATGTGGCTCACCAAACGCAGGTTGTGCGTAATCAGCTCCTGCCGCGCGTTGTGGTCGCCCGCATCCAATTTCCCAATCAGCTCGGCTTCCTCCGCCCGATTCAGCGCCGGCGGAAACTCCGATCGCCCGGTGATGTATCCCAGAACAAACAGACATTGCTGCATCAGCAGCGCAAGCAGCTCCAGCATATGCATCCCTCCGCGAAAAGCGTATGTGCCGCGCCGGAAAAGTATCACCCGTGCATTGACAAGCGCCCTCTTTCGCGGCTATAATGGAAGAAAGCTGGACAAATCAGGAAAGGCGGAAACAACGATGAAGCAGATTGGAAAATGGCTCGTGACGGCAGTGCTGGCGCTGCTGATGATGATTCCGGCGGTGCTGGCGGAGGAAACGGCGTCCTTCATGACGCTGACTGTTCCCACGACGGCGCAGGAGATTGATTTGGGGCAGAATGTCGTGACGGATTACGACGCGCTGTGCAGCTTCCTGGAGGAACTGCCGGACGTGAGCAAGGTAGATATGTTCGCCACAAAAATCAGCCGCAAGGATATTGAAATGCTGGCGGCACGCTATCCGCAGGTGAAGTTCGGCTGGACGATGCGCGTGGGCGACCACCTCGTCCGCACCGATGCCACCGCGTTTTCCACGCTCCATAACAACAAGAGCGCAACGCACACCAGTGCGGAGCTTTCGGTACTCAAATACTGCACGGAGATGCTCGCGCTCGACATCGGGCATAATCAGGCGACGGATATTTCCTTCCTCGCGGAAATGCCCCAATTGCGCGTGCTGATTATCGCCTGCAATAAGGTGGAGGATATCTCCCCCTTGGCGAACCTGACGAATTTGGAGTATCTGGAGGTTTTTAAGAACAAGATTCGCGATATTTCTCCCCTTTCCGGGCTGACGAATCTGATTG
>ENA-UEQR01001935-UEQR01001935.1-human-gut-metagenome-genome-assembly--contig:-NODE-1935-length-11044-cov-7.708671_pt1 | contig 11044 bp, 10 predicted proteins | sample MGYA00242944_ERZ507941 | MGnify/ENA primary metagenome ERZ507941 (study PRJEB26167, sample SAMN06115398) | human gut metagenome | host: Homo sapiens | place: China:Chongqing | collected 2016-06-23...
TATTATCCTAATATCGAACTTTCATCTATGGAAGTCTGTTTTTTAACATGCTATAATATATAAAAATTTATTAGGATGAGGTAACCAAAAATGTATCATGACTTGACCGAGGGGAAAATCTCCCGCTCACTGCTGCTGTTTGCGCTACCTATGATGGCCGGCAATCTTCTGCAGCAGTTCTATAATATTGCGGATACACTGATCGTCGGGCGTGTGCTTGGAAGCAATGCGCTGGCGGCGGTGGGATCTGCTTATACTCTGATGACTTTTCTGACTTCTATCTTTCTGGGACTCAGTATGGGATCGGGGGCTCTTTTTTCTATTTATAAGGGAAAAAACGATCAGGATTCTCTGCGCAATGCGATCGTACATGCTTTTGCACTGATCATGGCTGTCACAGTGCTTTTGAATGTCCTGGTGTACATAGGAATTGATCCGATCCTGCATTTCCTGCGTGTACCTGACGAGGTATGGGATGGCATGAAAGCTTATCTGCTTGTGATATTTGCGGGTATCATTGCCACTTCACTGTACAATTACTTTTCCTGTCTGCTCCGTGCACTTGGGAATTCCACGATTCCGCTGGTATTTCTTGCGGTCTCTGCTGTCCTGAATATCGGACTGGATCTTTTGTTCGTGGCTGTACTCCCATGGGGTATCCGTGGTGCCGCACTGGCAACGGTGATCGCACAGTATGTTTCAGGCATCGGCATTACGCTCTATGTACTGCTGAAATGCCGTGATCTGCTTCCTTCCAGAGAGGATCTACAATTCAACCGCCAGATCCTTGGTGAGATTGGAAATCTGTCTTCTATGACCTGCGTCCAGCAGTCTGTCATGAACTTTGGTATCCTGATGGTGCAGGGACTGGTAAACAGCTTCGGACCGGTCGTTATGGCCGCTTTTGCCGCCGCTGTCAAAATTGATACGTTTGCATATCTTCCGGTGCAGGATTTCGGTAATGCATATTCTACCTTTATCGCACAGAATTACGGTGCAGGCAGGAACGATAGGATAAAAAGCGGATATAAAGCAGGACTTGTTATCTCGGCTATCGTGGCAGTGCCTTTTATACTCTGCTTTTTCTGTATGCCAAAAACTATGATAAATCTGTTTCTTGACGACGGCGGAACAAAAGCCGTTGAGATAGGCACAACATTTTTGAGAATAATATCGCCTTTCTATGTGTTTGTGGGCATAAAAATAATGTCAGACGGAGCACTCCGTGGTAAAGGCGCAATGCAGTATTTTATGATATCAACTTTTACGGACTTGATACTCAGAGTAGTGCTTGCGTTCGTGTTGGCAAGACCATATGGGTCAACGGGAATATGGCTGTCATGGCCGATAGGTTGGCTTGTGTCAACAGTGTTGTCAGTGGTGTTTGCGAGAGTGAAAGTGATGAAAAAGGAATTGAATGAGGAATGAGGAGTGAGGAATGGCAAAGCCAAACTGAGCTAAGCACCAATACAAAGTAAAAACACCCCCGAGCGAAGCGAGCAAAAGGTCCAGGGGCACGCCCCTGGTCAGGGTCAAGGGGTGAAACCCATTGTGGGTACAGGGCAAAGCCCTGTCGGAGTTTGAGGCAGAGCCTCAATAGGCGCAAGCCTACTAAGCGGTGCAGAGAGAAAAAGACAAATTGCAGAGTTGCAATCTGATACAAAGCTAATATCGAAGCACAAAACTGCACCGCTTATACTATATCTTTATACAAAGTAAAATCCGCAAAGAGCGAAGCGATTTTGCGGCATAACAAACCTTGGCTAAAACAACGTAACTCCGATTAGCAAAGACTAAATTAAAAAAAAGTTCTCAATAATGATGTTGACAAGTTTAATTAAATGTTGTATGATTATAAGAATAATAAATTAAGAATTCAAAATGTTTGCGGGAGGTTAATTTATGCTGGATACTAATGTAAACAATAAGTTTGGTAAAGAGGGTCTTACCTTTGATGACGTTCTCCTTATCCCAGGCGAGTCGGATTGTACACCTGATATGGTGGATATCCATACACACCTTACTAAGGATATAGTCCTCAATACACCTATAATGACATCTGCTATGGATACAGTCACAGAGTCAAAAATGGCTATCGCTATCGCAAGAGAGGGCGGTATCGGTATTATCCATAAGAATATGACTATCGCTCAGCAGGCAGAAGAGGTGGATAAGGTAAAGCGTTCTGAAAACGGCGTTATCGTTAATCCTTTCTCTCTTACAGCTGACAAGACTGTTGCTGAAGCTGATAAGCTCATGGGCAAGTATAAGATCTCCGGCGTGCCTATAGTCGATAAGGATGGCAAGCTTGAGGGTATCCTCACTAACAGAGATCTTAGATTTATCACTGATTTTGAAAATATCAAGATCGGTGACGTTATGACTAAGGAAAACCTCGTTACTGCTCCTGTTGATACGGATCTTGAAGGCGCTCAGAAGATACTTATGAAGCATAAGATCGAGAAGCTTCCTCTTGTTGATGCAAACGGCGTTCTTAAGGGTCTTATCACTATCAAGGATATTGAAAAGGCTGTTCAGTATCCAAATTCCGCAAGAGATAAAAAGGGTAGACTTCTTTGCGGTGCTACTATCGGCATGACTAACGATATTCTTGAAAGAGTTGCCGCTCTCGTTGAGGCTCAGGTAGACGTTCTCGTTCTTGACTCTGCTCACGGCCATTCTATGAACGTTATAAATTGTCTTAAAAAAGTTAAGGCCGCTTTCCCTGATACACCGGTTATTGCAGGTAATATCGCTACTGCCGAAGCTGCCAGAGCGCTCTGCGAGGCAGGTGCTGACGCTATAAAGGTCGGTATCGGCCCTGGTTCTATCTGTACTACCCGTGTAGTCGCTGGTATAGGTGTTCCTCAGGTCACTGCAGTTTATGACGCTGCTTGCGCTGCTGCTGAGTATGGCATTCCTGTTATTGCTGACGGCGGTATCAAGTATTCAGGCGATATCGTTAAGGCTCTTGCCGCTGGTGCGAACGTTGTAATGCTTGGTTCACTCCTCGCAGGCTGTGACGAAGCTCCAGGCGAAACTGAGATCTATCAGGGCAGACAGTTCAAGGTATACAGAGGCATGGGTTCTCTTGCTGCAATGAACAAAGGCTCAAAGGACAGATATTTCCAGACAAACTCAAAGAAGCTCGTTCCAGAGGGCGTTGAGGGTCGTGTGGCTTATAAGGGTCCGGTTTCAGATACTATCTTCCAGCTCGTTGGCGGTATCCGTTCAGGTATGGGCTATTGCGGTTGTCATACTATTGCAGAGCTTGGCGAAAAGGCTAAGTTCATCAGGATAACAGGCGCAGGTCTTAAGGAGTCACACCCACACGATATTTATATCACAAAGGAAGCTCCAAACTATTCCGCAGGAATCTAATAGAATTTATATACAAAAAAAGAGCAGAGATCTCGTTTCTCTGCTCTTTTTTGCATTATTTTGTAGGGAAAACAGCGTTCGCCCACAGTTTCAAAGTTTTTTTCTGAAAAAAACTACTCCATAAATTCTCCCAAAAGACCACTTGCAATTGCTACAGTTTCAGGACATGGACGCTTCTGATAGTATTCTTTTGTGCGCTTTGCAGGGTCAGGGTCACTAGGTCCGCTCAGACCAAGAAGCTCACGGCAGATGATAGTGTCAGAGCCAAGCTCTTCCTTGAAACGCTTTGCAAAAAGCTGAACACGCTCATAATCCTTGCCCTTTGCCGCCCTGTCACTGCCTATGGTGTTGCCAAATTTCAATCCAAGTACCATGACTGCACCTGTAATTGCTGCACAGACCTCTCTCATTCTGCCTATTCCACCGCCAAAGCCCGAAGCTATCTTGTATGCAGTTTCGCTGTCAAGGCCGATATCCTCAGCCCATGCGCCTACTACCGCCTGTGAACAGTTGTAGCCCTCCATGAAAAGAGCCTTTGCTGCCGCTGCTTTTTCCTTATTCATTTAAAAAAACTCCTTTTTTGTCATATATTGATCTTCATTATAGCATAGCTTTAAGTTTTTTTCAAGACGTATTATTGGTTAGTATAGTCTACGTCAAATTGCATAAAAAATTGCCATAAAATTTTGCAATATTTTTATATTGTTAGACAAAACTAACCTATTGACAAATGTACACTAATGTGGTATACTTTAATCACAGCAAGGGAAAAGCTGCAAAGAATAACGCAGATAAAGCGAAAACGCTGGTCTGTGGAAAAGTAAAAAAATGATATTAAAATAAGGAGGACAAAAATTATGTCAAAGTTTGTATGTTCAGTATGCGGTTACGTTTATGAGGGCGAGGCTGCTCCAAAGGAGTGTCCTATCTGCCACGCACCAGCAGAAAAGTTCAATAAAGTAGAAGAAACAGCTATCACATGGGCTGACGAGCACAAGGTAGGCGTTGCAGAGGGTCTTGATGAGGAAGTTGTTGCAGGTCTTAGAGAGAACTTCAACGGCGAGTGCTCTGAGGTAGGTATGTATCTTGCAATGGCAAGAGTTGCTTACAGAGAAGGCTATCCTGAGGTAGGTATGTACTATGAGAAGGCAGCTTACGAAGAGGCTGAGCACGCTGCTAAGTTCGCAGAGCTTCTGGGCGAGGTAGTAACACCTTCTACAAAGAAAAATCTTGAGATGAGATATATGGCTGAGAATGGTGCTTGTGAGGGCAAGATGAAGCTTGCTAAGAGAGCAAAGGAGCTTGGCTATGACGCTATCCATGACACTGTTCATGAAATGGCTAAGGACGAAGCAAGACATGGATGCGGCTTCAAGGGTCTGCTTGACAGATATTTCGCTAACAAGTAATTTATCTTAAAATAGTATAAATTAAAGATTACGACGAATTTTTCCCGAAAAAGGCGGAGGTATTTGAAAAAATACTTCTGTCTTTTTGTTTTATAAAGCCGTTATAAAGGCTCAAATCTATTGCAAATGACGTAAAACTGTGGTATAATATCTTAGTATGATAAAATAATGCTTTAGGAGATGATAGTGTGATAGAAACACTGGCGGCGGAAACTGCGACCTTGCAGAACGTTTATGCCCCCTTGCCTTTCAAGGTGCATATGATATTTTGCGTTATCGCTACGCTTTTATATATAACTCAGTTCATAAGGAAAGGCTCTTATCATTATCTTACATTAATGATAGCTATCGACCTTACTATAGTTACTCAGTTTACCACAAAAAGCTTTGTTATCGGTATGCTTTTCGGTGCAGAGGTAGCGCTTCTTGCGGCAACAGCTTTTATTTCCCATAGGTTTGCTAAAAAGCAGAAAGCTTTGGAGAATGCCGGGGAAAATTCGGAAACTGCTCAAAAGGAAGATGAAGAATGAAAATAGTTATACTTGACTCTGAAACAGTTTCAAGAAACGATGTGTCGCTGGAGGGTATAACAGTCCTTGGTGAAAGCATTGTTTATGGTTTTACACCAAATGAACAGGTCGCAGAAAAGATAGGTGCCGCTGACGCTGTTATATGTAACAAGTGCCTTATAACAGAGGAGGTATTCTCAAAGTGCAAAAACCTGAAATACGTCGGTCTTTTTGCAACGGGATATAATAATGTTGACCTCTCCGCCGCAGACAGGCATGACGCAGTGGTCTGCAATGTGCCTGCATATTCTACAAACGCAGTGGCACAGCATACTTTTGCACTTATCCTCAACTATTTCAGCAAGATAAGAGAATATGCCGAGAAAGTTGACGAGGGTGGCTGGGTGAATTATAAGCTGTTTTCATATTTTGGTATTCCTACCTATGAGCTTGCAGGAAAAACCATTGGTATAGTAGGCTATGGCGACATAGGAAAGAAAGTTGCTGAGATAGCAAGAGCGTTCGGCATGAAGATCATCACCTTTACACGCTCACCCCAAAAAATAACTGACGGCACGCCTGCGGTAAGCCTTGAAGAACTTCTAAAGACCTCTGATATAGTGACGCTCCATTGTCCTCTTACAAAGGATAATGAGAAAATGATAAATGCCGAAAGCCTTGGCATGATGAAAAAGTCAGCATTTTTCGTCAACACTGCAAGGGGCGGTCTTGTGGACGAAAAGGCTCTTGCACAGGCTCTTGAAAATGAAGTCATTGCAGGGGCAGGAATTGATGTTCTCACAAACGAGCCAATGAGTGAAGACTGCCCTCTCAGAAACGCAAAGAACTGCACTGTTACCCCTCACATAGCATGGGCGCCAAAGCAGACGAGAGAAAGGCTTCTTGAAACTGTTGCGCAGAACTTGAAAATGTGGATAGAGGGTACGCCGCAGAATGTTGTCAACGGAAAATAACAATAAGGACATGATAAAAATGATAGATATGACAAAAAAGAAAAGAGTTGTGGTAAAGGTAGGAACTTCTACTCTTACTCACAGCACGGGGCTTCTTAATATACGCCGTGTGGAACAGCTCGTTAAAACTCTTGCCGATCTGCAAAATGCAGGGCATGAGATAATCCTTGTATCAAGCGGTGCGGTGGGTCTTGGCAGAGCAAAGCTGGGCATAAAGGAAAGACCCAAGGACACTCCCACAAGACAGGCTTGTGCGGCGGTGGGTCAGTGTGAGCTTATGTATCTTTACGATAATCTTTTCTCTGAATACAGCCTTAATGTGGCTCAGCTTCTGCTTACAAAGTATATTCTTCTGGAGGACAGACGCATAAATGTGCAGAACGCTCTCAACCGCATCATAGAGCTTGGTTCTATCCCTATTGTGAACGAGAACGATACGGTGTCTATTGATGAGCTGGAGCTTGAAATGGGTGAGAACGATTCTCTTGCGGCAAATGTTGCGGTGCTTGCTAATGCAGATCTTCTTATAATAATGTCTGATATCGAGGGACTTTTTGACAAAGACCCTCATAAGTATGACGACGCTGAGCTTATCCCTGTTGTGCCTGAGATAACGGAGGAGATAAAGGCTATTGCAGGGGGTGCAGGTTCTTCACTTGGCACAGGCGGAATGGCGACAAAGATAAAAGCCGCTGAGATATGCAAAAATGGCGGAATAGATCTTATCATCATGAATGGCAGAGATCCAAGACATTTGTATAAGGTATTTGAAAATAAACCTATAGGAACACTTTTTACAGCTAACGGGGAGGTATAGTAAAAATGAGTTACATCGATATTTTGGGACAGAAAGCAAAAGCTTGCAAAAAGGATATCGCCTTCGCTTCAACAACACAGAAAAATGACGCACTTCTTGAGATCGCACATATCCTGAGAGTTTGCAAGGACGATATTATCGAAGCAAACAAGGTGGACCTTGAAAACGGCAGAATGAGAAAAATGTCTGAGGCAATGCTTGACAGACTTGCACTCAATGACAGCCGTATCGAGGGCATGGCAAAGGCTTGCGAGGAGCTTGCACAGCTTGACGACCCTGTGGGCGAGGTAGTTTCAGGCTCAACAAGACCTAACGGCATGAAGATCGAGAAAGTAAGAGTGCCAATGGGCGTTATAGGCATTATTTTTGAAGCCAGACCTAACGTTACTGTAGACGGCGCCATACTTTGCCTTAAAAGTGGAAACGCTGTTATACTCAGGGGCGGAAAGGAAGCAATAAACTCAAACAAAATGCTTGCTGACCTAATGAGAAAGGCTGTCGAAAGGGCAGGCTTCAGTCCTGATATCATTCAGCTTGTGGAGGATACTGACAGAGGCATCGCTCTTGATATGATGAAAGCTAATGATTATATTGATGTCCTTATCCCAAGGGGAGGCGCACAGCTTATAAAGGCTGTTGTACAGTCTGCCACTGTGCCTGTTATCGAGACCGGCACAGGAAACTGTCACGTTTATGTTGACGCAAGTGCGGATATAAAAATGGCTGTGAACATTGTTGATAACGGCAAGACCTCACGTCCGTCTGTATGCAATGCAGTTGAAAGCTGTCTTGTTCACAGGGATATCGCAGAGGATTTTCTCCCGAAGCTTAAAGAAAGACTTGACAAGCACCACGTTGAGATAAGAGGCTGTGAGCTTACAAGGCAGATACTTGGTCCTGAAAACGTTACTCCTGCTGATGATGACGATTATGCAACAGAGTTTCTTGACTATATAATCTCTATCAAAGTCGTTGACGATATGGCGGAAGCCCTTGAACATATCGACAGATTTTCTACAGGACATTCTGAGTGTATCGTTACGGAAAGCCTTTTTGCCGCACAGGAATTTCAAAAGCGTGTTGACTCAGCGGCAGTATATGTAAACTGCTCAACAAGATTTACAGACGGCGGAATGTTCGGTCTTGGTGCTGAGATAGGCATTTCCACTCAGAAACTTCACGCAAGAGGTCCTATGGGTCTTAGGGAAATGACCACCACAAAGTATCTTATCTCTGGCAACGGACAGATAAGAGAATAGATATTAATGAGGAGTTAGGAGTGAGGAATGAGGAATGAAGGTATCGCCTGCGGCGATGATATTTCTCTCTGTAGGGGCGAACAGTGTTCGCCCGTTTACTCTATAATTTGATATATTACAAAAAGAGGTAATTATAATGATAAAAGCTATGAATATTTCTTATGAGATAGGCGATAAGCTTTATCTCAACATCACAAACAAGTGCCCATGCAACTGCACTTTCTGTATTCGTCACAATGGTGACGGTGCTTATGGCTCTGACCCACTGTGGCTGGAACATCAGCCTACTGCCGAAGAGGTAATAGATGACATCAAAAAGCGTGACCTTGACAGCTACAAGGAAATTATTTTCTGCGGCTATGGCGAGCCTACCTGTGAGCTTGAAATACTCAAAGAAACTGCAAAGTATATAAAGTCTGTTACAAAGACACCTATAAGGATCAACACAAATGGTCTTAGCGACCTTATCAACAAGCGTGAAACTCCTGCTGAGTTCAAGGGACTTGTTGATATAATCTCAATAAGTCTTAACGCTTCTGATGCAAAGGCTTATGACGAGGTAACAAGACCCTCATTCAAGGGCGTGAACTGCTTTGAAGAAATGCTCTCTTTTGCAAAAAGAGTGAAAGAGTTCGTGCCGGAGGTAATGCTCACTGTGGTTGATATAATCGGCGAAGAGGAGATAAAAAAATCTCAAGCGGTTGCTGACAGCGTGGGTATACATCTCAGAGTCAGAGAATATGTTGATTAATATTTTGTAAACAATGTATTAAGTTTTATATTTGCTCAATATTCCGTTTTCAGCAAACATCTAAGTGATGTCGGAACAATAACCGAGTGCTGAAAACGGATATTTTTTGTTCGATAATAAAAAGAAAGCTTGGTAGAAAAAATGGAAAAGGAAAAGATAAGACGTCTTGTTTTGCAGGCAGAACAGGGTGACAGAGCAGCTTTCGGCGAGCTTTACGAAGAAACGGGCAGGTCGGTATATTTTAACTGCCTGAAGCTTCTTGGAAATGCTCAGCAGGCAGAGGATATAACTCAGGACACTTTCATGAAAGCTCTTGAAAAGCTTGACAGTCTTAAAGAGCCTGAGAACTTTTCGGCTTGGGTAAACCGCATTGCCATAAACAACTGCAAAATGGATTTCAGAAAAAATCCCCGCACTGCGGAGGAGGAGTCGGAAAAGATAATCGACGATACGCCCGACAGCGAGCTTATCCCTGACGATTATGCCGACAGCGAAGAAAAACGCAGGATAATAATGAACATTATCGACACCGCTCTCACTGACGAACAGCGTCAGACAATAATACTTTTCTATTTTGATATGATGAGCGTGGCTGAGATAGCAGAGATAATGGAATGTTCCGTTGGCACTGTCACTTCCCGTCTTAGCGCTGCAAGAAAGAAGATAAGGGAGGCGGTGCTTATTTACGAAAAGAAAAACAATGACAGGCTTCATGCTGTTATGCCTATACCTGTTCTGTCAAAGATATTTATGCAGGAATGTCAGCATTTGAAGCTGCCTGAATTATCCGTTTTCAGCAAGGCGTCAGCCACGGAAGTTGTTCCCGATAAAAATACTACAATAAGTAAATCGGGAGGAAAAGGAATGTTTTCAACAGTAAAAGCAAAGGTAATAGCAGGAGTAGTCGCATTGGCAGTAGTTGGCGGAGGTATCACAGCAGTGGTGCTTGCAAACAGAGATAAGACAGCAGATGCTGATAAGCCAAACACAGCCGTTCAGACAGACGCACAGGGGGAAGTGAACGAGCAGGAGATAGAGGACAAGCTAAACGAACTTGATGAAAATACTGATAATGAAGATGATGTTACTGGCGATGATGCAAGCGGTACAAATTCAAACAGCGAGCTTGAAATGGCTGTTTACACTGTTTCTGATGAGATAAAAAATGCTGATCTTTCGTCAGGTCTTGTTCAGCTTAACGGTGACATCATGCAGGTGGGCGGATATATAAAAACGTCTGATTTCTATGCAAAATATGCTGACGAGTATAGCTTTGTATACTGCGACGGTGGTCACTATGAGGATAAAAAGGGCGAAATGCTCAATTATCGTGTAGGTGCTGACAACTATTTCGGTGGTGAATGGTGGGATAGCTATTACATGACCCTTATACCAAAGGTCGAGCCGCAGGGAGATGAGATAACGGTCTATGTTGCAAATCTAACAAATCCTGACGGACAAGTATCTCTTGCAGACAGCTATGTGGTATGGGCAGAGGAAACGCCTATGTCAAACGATATTTACACCCCTGCTTGGATACCGACCGGTATGCCAACAAGGCTTTGCTATGATGTCACAAGCACAAAGAAGCTTGATGAGATATATGACAACATAGATGATTATTCAGCACAATCAGTGCAGGATATGCTTGCTTCTCAGGGCATCTCAAAGGGCGAGAACAGCATTTCAGGAAACTATCTTTCCTATGTTTACTCACAGGGCGATATGTCAATGAGCGAAACATACTGTGTGAACAGCGACACTGACCCTGATGTTTTCGTTGCATATGTTGCAGGTGAGAAAAATGCGGCAGGGCTTACACCTCTCTACAGATATCATTTTGCCTTCGATACAAATTCAAAAAAGCTTTATGAAAGCAGAATGTATTTTGCAGGTATGTTCTGAAAAAACTATCCCTCACATCTGTGGGGGATATTTTTTGCT
>ENA-UEQR01001939-UEQR01001939.1-human-gut-metagenome-genome-assembly--contig:-NODE-1939-length-11032-cov-6.170151_pt1 | contig 11032 bp, 10 predicted proteins | sample MGYA00242944_ERZ507941 | MGnify/ENA primary metagenome ERZ507941 (study PRJEB26167, sample SAMN06115398) | human gut metagenome | host: Homo sapiens | place: China:Chongqing | collected 2016-06-23...
TGAAAATCTAAGTACGGGTATTTTCCGATAAGTCGTTCTATTTTTAACACTATTTGTCCTAAAAAGCGTTGATACGCTTCCGATTCGGGATGAAAGGGTTTATGCGCCATATCTTTGCGGATATCCTCCACTTCTGTCATAACCTGCTTTGTTTCAGCAGAAAAAAAGGAATCAGAAAAGCATTTCCACAGGTAGTTCACGGCCAATGGAGACGGATGCAACATATCATCGGCATAAAACCGGTAATCGCGCAATTCGTCAAGTACTATCTCGTAAGCAGGAAAGTAGAAAACCTGCTTCGGAAACAATTGCTGCAAGCGGTCGATTGTAAGCAACAGGGTCGATTTACTAAGTTGATTGGCATGCATTCCGTCACGAATATGCCGGATCGGGCTGACTGTAAAGAGAACCTTCAGATTCGGATTACGTGCCGTCATACCGGCAATCAATGAAGTGTATTCGTTCACAATCTCGTCGACTGACAGGAGCCGGCGGTTAAAATTGCTTTCCGGCAGCTTGTGGCAGTTGGACACTACCCTCCCCGTTTCTTTCTGTTCATAGACGTAGGCGGTGCCGAAAGTCAACATCAACCAATCCAGTTGATGAACCGTCTTATGGGCCTGCTGCAAACGATGATTTATATTCCGGATGACCTCGCCCGCCGTAGCTGCGGAGAATGAGCCATGATGCATCGGGCTATGCCAACACTCCTTATAAGCAAATAAATCTTCCTCCTGATACACCTTCCCTTTTAATATTTCAACTAAGGCTGTTGAAACAGAAAAGGGATTGTATAGAATACCAAAAGGATTCACATCTACCCTGAATTTGTTTTCTGCCAGTTGCCTACTCATGTTTTCTGCATAACAGGAGCCCAGCAGAAGTATTTGTCCGGCATGAGTAACAGGCGGCAAGCTTGCGGGCAGTTCAACCTTCGTTCGAAAATCCATATATTTTTTCTCCTTATTAATTCCTTTTCACGAAGCAAAAGTACAATAAAGATGTGTATTCCATTTCAGGTTCCACATTCTTTTCGTATTTTTGCACTAAATTTCCTAGAATCATGAATAATGAACCGATATATAACTTGCTAAACACTATTGATTACCCCGAAGATCTACGGAAACTAAACGTAGAAAAACTACCGGAAGTATTCCATGAACTGAGGCAAGACATTATTAAAGAGCTATGCTGCAATCCGGGACATTTCGCTGCGAGTTTGGGGACAGTGGAATTGACCGTAGCCTTACACTACGTCTACAATACGCCTTATGACCGTATTGTGTGGGATGTGGGTCATCAGGCATACGGACACAAGATTCTTACGGGACGACGGGAAGCTTTCTCCACCAACCGGAAGTTGGGAGGAATCCGTCCTTTTCCTTCACCGGAGGAGAGTGAATACGATACTTTCACCTGCGGACATGCATCCAATTCTATTTCTGCTGCTCTCGGCATGGCAGTTGCCGCTGCTCAGAACGGAGATTCCAACCGTCATGTCATAGCTGTCATCGGTGATGGTTCGATGAGTGGCGGACTGGCTTTCGAGGGACTGAACAATTCATCAACCACCTCGAACAACCTGCTCATTATCTTGAATGATAACGACATGGCAATCGACCGTAGTGTTGGCGGTATGAAACAGTATCTTTTCAACATGACAACTTCCAACCGCTACAACCAGCTACGTTTCAAGTTGTCACGAATGCTGTTCAAACTCGGTATTTTAAACGAAGAACGCCGCAAAGCCCTTATACGTTTCGGCAACAGCCTGAAATCAATGGCTGCACAACAACAAAACATCTTCGAGGGAATGAACATCCGCTACTTCGGTCCTATCGACGGACACGATGTGAAGAACCTCGCCCGCATATTACGAGATATAAAAGACCTGCAAGGACCTAAAATCCTGCACTTACATACCATAAAAGGAAAAGGATTCGCCCCGGCAGAGATGCACGCTACCGAATGGCATGCGCCCGGCAAGTTCGATCCTGTCACCGGTGAGCGTTTTATTGCCAATACGGAAGGAATGCCTCCTCTCTTTCAGGATGTTTTCGGAAATACGCTTGTGGAACTGGCCGAAGCCAATCCTAAAATTGTAGGCGTTACCCCGGCCATGCCCAGTGGCTGTTCGATGAACATACTGATGTCTAAAATGCCTAAACGGGCTTTCGATGTAGGAATTGCCGAAGGACACGCCGTCACCTTCTCCGGAGGTATGGCAAAAGACGGTTTGCAACCTTTCTGCAACATCTATTCTTCGTTCATGCAGCGGGCTTATGATAATATCATCCACGATGTAGCTATCCAGAACTTACCTGTTGTCTTTTGTCTCGACCGTGCCGGACTGGTAGGCGAAGACGGGCCTACTCATCACGGAGTTTTTGACATGGCTTATCTGCGTCCGATACCTAACCTGACGATTGCATCGCCTATGGATGAACATGAATTACGCCGTCTGATGTACACAGCCCAACTGCCTGACAAAGGTCCGTTTGCCATACGTTACCCCAGAGGTCGCGGAGTATTAGTCGACTGGAAATGTCCGCTCGAAGAAATTCCCGTAGGTAAGGGACGGAAATTGAAGGACGGTAAAGACCTCGCAGTTATCAGCATAGGTCCTATCGGAAATAAAGCGGCTACTGCCATTGCCCGTGCCGAAACCGAATCGGGCAAAAGCATTGCACATTACGATTTAAGATTCCTCAAACCACTGGATGAAGGACTGCTGCACGAGGTAGGCCGGAAGTTCCGCCACATCGTTACCATAGAAGATGGAGTGATTCAGGGAGGAATGGGAAGTGCCGTACTCGAATTTATGGCCGACCATGAATATACTCCGACCGTGAAACGTATCGGAATCCCGGATAAATTCGTTCAACATGGCACAATAGCACAACTATACCAACTCTGCGGAATGGATGAAGACAGCATCACTAAAGAACTTTTAAAGCAATGCGCACTTCAGCTAAGCATGAGTGGAGTTAAAGAATTAACCAACTGAAAATGAAGATTATTATTGCAGGGGCCGGTAACGTAGGCACCCACCTGGCTAAATTATTGTCCCGGGAAAAACAGGATATCATCCTAATGGACGATGACGAGGAAAAACTAACCGCACTTAGTTCCAACTTCGATTTGCTGACGGTCACCGCCTCCCCTTCTTCTATTTCCGGTTTAAAGGAAGTAGGTGTGAAAGAAGCCGACTTGTTCATTGCCGTCACCCCGGACGAGAGCAGGAACATGACCGCTTGTATGCTGGCTACCAACTTGGGAGCCAAAAAGACCGTTGCCCGCATCGACAACTACGAATATCTTCTGCCCAAAAATAAAGAATTCTTTCAGAAACTGGGCGTAGACTCCCTGATTTATCCGGAAATGCTTGCCGCTAAAGAAATCGTATCTTCCATGCGCATGAGCTGGGTACGCCAATGGTGGGAGTTCTGTGGAGGTGCTCTGATCTTAATAGGTACCAAGATGCGTGAAAAAGCGGAGATTCTGAATATTCCACTCTATGAATTAGGTGGCCCGAATATCCCCTACCATGTGGTAGCCATTAAGCGTGGAACAGAAACAATTATCCCGCGTGGAGATGACGTTATCAAATTGCATGATATTGTTTATTTTACGACCACCCGCAAATATATCCCTTATATCCGGAAAATTGCCGGTAAAGAAGATTACGCCGATGTGCGTAATGTGATGATTATGGGCGGAAGCCGCATTGCTGTCCGTACTGCACAATACGTACCGGACTATATGCAGGTGAAAATCGTAGATAACGATATCAACCGTTGCAACCGCCTGACCGAGTTATTGGATGACAAGACTATGATTATCAACGGAGACGGCCGTGACATGGATCTTCTGATTGAAGAAGGGTTGAAGAATACAGAAGCCTTCGTCGCCCTGACCGGAAATTCCGAAACCAACATTCTTGCCTGTCTTGCCGCTAAACGTATGGGCGTGGAAAAGACGGTGGCAGAAGTAGAAAACATTGATTATATCGGCATGGCCGAAAGCCTTGACATCGGTACGGTTATTAACAAAAAGATGATTGCCGCCAGCCATATTTACCAAATGATGTTGGATGCGGATGTATCCAATGTGAAATGCCTGACTTTTGCCAATGCAGATGTAGCGGAATTCACCGTGCCGGCAGGTGCCAAGATTACCAAACATTTTATCAAAGACCTTGGCCTTCCGAAAGGAACCACTATCGGAGGTATGATTCGTAATGGTGAAGGAGTACTTGTAACCGGTGACACGCTGATACAACCGGGCGACCATGTCGTTGTGTTCTGCCTGAGTATGATGATTAAAAAGATTGAGAAATTCTTTAATTAAGTATTAGGTTTTAAGTATTAACCGCAGCTTGTTTATGATTAACTCAAAGATGATATACCGCATCATAGGATTCCTGCTTCTGATAGAAACAGCTATGCTGCTATGTTGTGGAGCTGTCTCTCTTTTCTACAAAGAAAACGATTTGCAGAGTTTCCTGATTTCATCCGCTATCACCACAGGCGTCGGTATATTGATGCTTGCAATTGGCAAAGGTGCGGAAAAGTCGCTCAACCGTCGTGACGGATATGTCATTGTCAGTACTGCCTGGATTGCATTCTCGCTTTTCGGAATGTTACCTTATTATATAGGTGGATATATCCCGAGTATTACGGACGCTTTTTTCGAAACGATGTCCGGATTCAGTAGTACGGGAGCTACCATTATGAACAACATTGAATCAATGCCACACGGAATCCTTTTCTGGCGGGCAATGACACAATGGATAGGAGGTTTGGGAATTGTATTTTTCACAATTGCCGTTCTGCCGATTTTCGGAATGGGAGGCATTCAGGTATTCGCTGCCGAAGCCAGCGGTCCTACTCATGACAAAGTACATCCCCGTATCGGCGTTACCGCCAAATGGATATGGGGTATCTATGCCGGAATGACAGGAACGCTGATTGTATTGCTCGTATTCGGCGGCATGAGTGTATTTGACAGTATTTGTCATGCTTTCACGACGACCAGTACCGGAGGATTCTCGACCAAACAAGCTAGCATTGAATATTACCACTCTCCTTATATAGATTACGTAATATCCATTTTCATGTTTCTTTCAGGTATCAACTTCACTTTATTGTTGTTGATGTTCAACGGAAAGATCAAGAAATTCATCCATGACGCAGAGCTGAAGTTTTATTTTATCTGTGTATCTTTTTTCACAATATTCATTGCCTTCTGGCTCTATCGAACCTGTGATATGGGAGTAGAGGAAGCTTTCCGTAAATCATTGTTTCAAGTGATTTCTTTGGCCCTCCATTCTTTGGGGGTGCCTGATTGTGGTTATGTTGATAGGAGCTTGTGCAGGCAGCACGACAGGAGGTATCAAATGTATTCGTATGGTGATTCTCTTTAAAGTAGCAAAGAATGAGTTCAAACATATCCTGCATCCTAACGCCGTACTACCGGTACGGGTTAATAAACAGGTAATCTCTCCTTCGATTCAATCAACGGTACTGGCATTCACATTTCTGTATGCAGTTATCGCCATTATCAGCATACTCATTATGTTGGGTTTCGGAGTAGGATTTCTCGAGTCAATCGGAACCGTTGTTTCAAGTATGGGTAATATGGGACCGGGCCTCGGTACCTGTGGCCCGGCCTATTCGTGGAGTGAGTTACCCGACGCTGCAAAATGGCTACTTTCTTTCCTTATGCTCCTCGGACGTTTGGAATTATTTACGGTATTACTGCTCTTCAGTTCCGATTTCTGGAAAAAGAACTAAACGAGTATTGACATAGATCAATTGGAGTGCTAAAAAAACCTTTTTTGCTACTTAGAGTTTGCAAAAAGTATAAATATAAATCCTATATTTGCAGCCGTTATAAGAGAAAGATGAAACAAAGCTTAAAATTCGGATTACTTTTGGTACTGGCTTTGCTAATTCATTGCGTCACTAATGGAACAATGGAAGATATTTGCAAAGTTACCTCCCCGACTTATCGGCAGGAGAAGTGCTACGTATCCCAAGACCATCCGATTCATAATGCGATTGAGCGTCTTTATAATCTATACTCCACCCAATCGTGCGATATGAGCCATACGGACGTCGCCCATGTTCCGACAGACAAGAGCATGTTATTACTGATCGCCTATTTCTGCGAACATTATAAATTGCAAAGTCCGCCTTACTCATTTTCGCTTCACACTCCCAACTACCTTTATGATCCTGTTACCCATTATATATATGGTTTAAGGAAGATTGTCATTTAGACAAGCCAGGGCACTATTTTTTATTCGATTTATTTCAGGCAATCAACCTCTTCTCCGGTGGGTGAAGGGTTTGTTGTTTATTTCTATAATATTCAATCTAAACAGCTATTGAATTATGAATTTTACATTTTTAGTTGTTGTTTTACTGACAGCGCTTGCTTTTGTCGGTGTTGTGATAGCTCTTTCGCGAGCTATTTCCCCCCGCTCATACAATGAGCAAAAGTTCGAGGCATACGAATGTGGTATACCGACACGTGGTAAATCATGGATGCAGTTCCGTGTGGGCTACTACTTGTTTGCTATTCTGTTCCTAATGTTCGATGTAGAAACAGCTTTTCTGTTTCCGTGGGCAGTAGTGATGCGTGACATGGGACCACAAGGACTTATTAGTATTCTCTTCTTCTTTATTATTTTAGTTCTGGGTCTTGCATACGCCTGGAGGAAAGGAGCATTGGAATGGAAATAACCAAAAAGCCAAAAATAAAATCAATTCCTTATGAGGAGTTCATTGACAATGAGTCATTGGAAAAGTTGGTCAGGGAGCTTAATGCCGGAGGGGCAAATGTCGCTCTCGGAGTCCTTGACGATTTCATCAACTGGGGACGCAGCAATTCACTGTGGCCGCTTACTTTCGCAACCAGTTGTTGCGGTATCGAATTTATGGCATTGGGTGCCGCTCGTTATGACATGGCCCGCTTCGGGTTCGAAGTAGCACGTGCCAGTCCGCGTCAAGCTGATATGATTATGGTATGCGGAACAATCACGAATAAAATGGCTCCGGTATTGAAACGTCTGTATGACCAAATGCCCGACCCGAAGTATGTGGTGGCCGTGGGGGGATGCGCAGTCAGCGGAGGCCCTTTCAAAAAGTCTTACCACGTAGTGAACGGAGTAGACAAGATTCTTCCGGTAGATGTATATATCCCCGGATGTCCGCCGCGTCCCGAGGCTTTCTATTATGGCATGATGCAGTTGCAACGCAAGGTAAAAATAGAAAAGTTCTTTGGTGGAGTGAATAGAAAAGAGAAGAAACCGGATTATATAAAGAACGAAGAGTAATCTTACATTCTTAATTTAAAGGATTTATGCAAGAAATACAATTTATAGCCCCCGTAGCATTACACGACGAGATGCTGCGCTTGCGGAATGAAAAACAGATGGACTTCCTCGAGAGCCTCACCGGCATGGACTGGGGAGCAGCAGATGAGAAAGATACTCCGGAAAAACTTCGTGGGTTAGGCGTAGTCTATCATCTGGAATCTACTGTCACAGGCGAACGGATAGCAGTAAAAACAGCTACAACCAACCGTGAATTACCGGAAATCCCGTCTGTCAGCGATATATGGAAGATAGCCGACTTCTACGAACGTGAAGTCTTCGACTATTATGGTATCACTTTCATCGGTCATCCTGATATGCGCCGTCTTTATCTGCGCAATGACTGGATAGGTTATCCGATGCGGAAAGACAATGACCCGGAGAAAGATAATCCGCTTTGTATGACAAACGAAGAGACGTTTGACACGACCCGGGAAATAGAGCTGAACCCGGACGGGACAATCAAAGACAAAGAAACCAAACTCTTCGGCGAAGAAGAATATGTAGTCAACATTGGTCCTCAACATCCAGCAACCCATGGTGTCATGCGCTTCCGTGTTTCTTTGGAGGGTGAAATTATTCGTAAGATTGATGCAAACTGTGGCTATATCCATCGGGGCATCGAGAAAATGAACGAAAGTCTTACTTATCCGCAGACATTGGCTCTGACAGACCGTCTTGATTACCTGGGTGCCCATCAGAATCGTCATGCACTATGCATGTGTATTGAGAAAGCAATGGGTGTCGAAGTTAGCGAACGCGTACAATATATCCGTACGATTATGGATGAGCTACAACGTATCGACTCCCACTTATTGTTCTTTTCCGCCCTTGCCATGGACCTCGGAGCGCTGACAGCTTTCTTCTACGGATTCCGTGACCGTGAAAAGATTCTCGATATTTTTGAGGAAACTTGCGGCGGACGCCTGATTATGAATTACAACACGATTGGCGGTGTGCAAGCTGACCTTCACCCGAATTTTGTCAAACGGGTGAAAGAATTTATCCCGTATATGAGAGGAATCATTCACGAATACCACGACATATTTACAGGTAATGTCATTGCCCAAAGCCGTATGAAAGGTGTAGGAGTGCTGAGTCGTGAAGATGCTATCTCTTTCGGCTGTACAGGAGGTACAGGACGTGCTTCGGGTTGGGCTTGCGACGTGCGCAAACGGATACCGTATGGTGTATATGACAAAGTAGATTTCAAAGAAATTGTTTATACGGAAGGTGACTGTTTCGCCCGTTACCTGGTACGTATGGACGAAATAATGGAGAGTCTGAACATCATCGAACAATTAATCGACAATATTCCCGAAGGCCCCTACCAAGAGAAAATGAAACCGATCATCCGTGTTCCCGAAGGTAGTTATTATGCTGCCGTGGAAGGAAGCCGTGGTGAGTTCGGTGTTTTCCTCGAAAGCCAGGGTGACAAGATGCCTTATCGCCTGCACTACCGTGCCACGGGACTACCGCTTGTTGCTGCAATTGACACAATCTGCCGTGGAGCGAAGATTGCCGACTTGATTACTATTGGCGGAACGTTGGATTATGTGGTCCCGGATATTGATAGATAAACAAGTAATAAGTATCAAGTATTTTAAATTATATGTTCGACTTTAGTATAGTAACAAACTGGATACATGAGCTGCTTCTCTCCATTATGCCGGAAGGAGTAGCCGTATTTATAGAATGTGTGGCTATCGGTGTGTGCATCGTTGCATTATATGCCATACTGGCTATCATATTGATTTACATGGAGCGCAAAGTCTGCGGATTCTTCCAATGCCGTCTCGGTCCGAACCGTGTCGGTAAATGGGGTTCTATCCAGGTGATCTGCGACGTGCTTAAAATGATGACTAAGGAAATCTTCATGCCGAAGGGCGCCGACCATTTCCTCTACAATCTGGCTCCGTTTATGGTGATTATCGCTTCGTTCCTTACTTTCGCTTGTATTCCTTTTAATAAAGGTGCGGAGATTCTGAACTTCAACGTAGGCGTATTCTTCCTGTTGGCAGCTTCCAGTATCGGAGTTGTCGGTATTCTGCTTGCAGGCTGGGGCAGTAATAATAAATTCTCGCTGATTGGTGCAGTATTGATGATCTTGACCTCTATTGAGGTTATTATGAAGCAACTTGTGGAAATTGCGGAATTAAGCAGAAGGGAGGCGTAACACATGAATGCCGGTTTGATTGTAATTATTTTGTTATTGGTATTATCCATTTTGGGTATTCCGATTTATCTTGCGTTGGGTATTGGCACACTGGTTGCCCTGAATATGGCAGATATGCCGTTTATCGTGCTTCCACAGAAGCTTTTTGCAGGCATGAACTCCAGCTCACTGCTGGCAATCCCGTTCTTTATGCTGGCAGGGAATATTATGTCTCGCAGTATTACAGGGAAGCTGATTGATGTTTCCAATGCCTTGATCGGTTGGATTAAAGGCTCTCTGGCGGTTGTTACCGTACTGGCATCTGCGCTGTTCGGTGCGATTTCCGGTTCCGGTGTTGCAACGGCATCTGCGGTTGGCGGCACAACCATTCCTGCCATGAAGGAGGAAGGCTATCCCGACCATTTCGCAGCGGCGATTTCCGGTATTGCGGCTATTCTGGGGCCTATCATCCCGCCTTCCATTACATTGATCGTATATGCGAGCATTACGGATTTGTCCGTATCCAAGCTGTTTGTCGGCTCTGTCATTCCCGGTATCCTGATGGCAGTCGGTCTGATTATTTATGCGCTGTTCTATGGTAAGAAGAATGACCTGCCTGCGCATGAGAGAAAATCTGCAAAAGAGGTTCTGCTTATTTTCAAAGACAGTATCTGGGCTCTGCTGATGCCCGTTATCATTCTGGGCGGTATCCACGGCGGTATCTTTACCCCGACAGAGGCAGCTGCGGTATCTGTAATCTACAGTATCATCGTTGGCTGTGTTATCTACAGAGAGCTGGATCTGAAAAAGCTGATTCAGTGTACCAAAAATGCCTGTGAAACAACAGCATCCATCCTGATTGTTATCGGCTGTGCTGCCGGTTTCTCCAAGGTTCTGACACTGGGTCGTATCCCTACAACGGTTGCATCTGCAATGATGTCCCTGACAGACAGCAAGATTGTGATTCTGCTGCTTATCAACGTACTGCTGCTGATTGTTGGCTGCTTCATGGAAACACTGTGTGCCATCATGATTCTGGCACCCATCCTGTACCCCGTTGTAACAGCAATGGGCGTAGATGTAACACACTTCGGTATCATCATGGTAGTAAACCTTGCCATCGGCTTCATTACACCTCCACTGGGCGTAAACCTTTTCGTTGCCTCCCGTGTTGGCGAAACCACGTTGGATACGGTTATTAAGGGTATCATTCCCTTCCTGATTCTGATGATTGTTACACTGCTGTGCATCACCTATATCCCTGCAATTTCCATGTTCTTGCCTAATTTGATGGGCTAAGACAGTATTGTTAAAAGCTTCTCAAGGAGTTGGTAAATATGAGTATTTCAAAAAGAATAGTGCAAAGATTGCTGGACTGCGGCATCATTTTGATGACAGCGCTTTGTATGTTTTATTACTACGGTTAAAACTCGTTGACCTTCATCTATCCTAATAGATGTGGCTCATATTGAACTCCGCGTAGCCCCTCTCCCTGC
>ENA-UEQR01001940-UEQR01001940.1-human-gut-metagenome-genome-assembly--contig:-NODE-1940-length-11030-cov-4.537296_pt1 | contig 11030 bp, 8 predicted proteins | sample MGYA00242944_ERZ507941 | MGnify/ENA primary metagenome ERZ507941 (study PRJEB26167, sample SAMN06115398) | human gut metagenome | host: Homo sapiens | place: China:Chongqing | collected 2016-06-23...
ACGCGCGCAACCGCTTCGCGTTCTCGTCGATGCGGAAGATGCGGATTTTCCCGTCCGCCCCCCGGAATGCCTTCTGCCCCTCGAACGCCTCCTGTCCGTAATGGAGGGCGGTGGCCGCCATGTGCATCGTCACGGTCTCGTCGGATGTCAGCTCCGGCTTCGTCCATGCTCCGTCGCGGAAATAGCTCCGTATGTTGAAATCCGTCCGGATATAGCCGAACGAAAGGTTTTTCCAATCCAAATTCGTGTCCGTCATATGCTTCGTTTTTAAGTCTTCAAAACTTTGTCCGGCATGGGCGCGGTTCCGGCTGTCGGACGGACCGGAGTTTTCGGAAGCCTTTACCCGATCGTCGCGCCGTTATCGACCCGATCTGCCGGCGACAGCAGCACGAGCTTTCCGGACGAGTCCTGAGCCATCAGGATCATTCCCTGCGAAAGCACGCCGCGCAACTCCCTCGGCTCGAGGTTCACGAGCACGAGCACCTGCCGTCCGACAAGCTCCTCGGGCGTGTAATGCTCGGCTATGCCCGACACGATCGTCCGCCGGTCGATACCGGTGTCGATCACGAGCTTGAGCAGCTTTTTCGTCTTGGCGATCTTTTCGGCCTCGAGAATCGTCGCCGCGCGAATGTCCATTTTCTCGAAGTCGTCGAACGATATGCTTTCTTTCTGCGGTTCGATCCGGCCTCCCGCCTCGCGGGCCATGTTGGCCTTTTTCGTGTCGGCGAGCTTCCGCAGCTGGGCTTCGATCACGCTGTCGTCGATCTTCTCGAACAGCAGCACGGGTTCGCCGATCCGGTGTCCGGCCTTGAGCAGCGACGTGTCGCCGAGCTGTTCCCAGCCCAGCTTGCCGATCTGCAGCAGGCCGAGAATCTTCTCGGCCGTGAACGGCATGAACGGTTCGACGGCGATCGCGATCGACGCGGTGATCTGCAGCGAGACGTTCAGGATCGTCTTCACGCGTTCGGGATCGGTCTTGGCCAGCTTCCACGGCTCGGTATCGGCCAGATACTTGTTGCCCAGCCGGGCGATGTTCATCGCTTCCTTGAGTGCCTCGCGGAAACGGTAGTTCTCGATATTCTCCTCCAGGTTCCTCTTGATCTGGGGCAGCTCGCCGAGTATGTCGCGGTCGTAGTCCGTCAGCTCGCCTCGCTCGGGCACGCTGCCGTCGTAATACTTGTGCGTCAGCACGAGCGCCCGGTTGACGAAGTTGCCGAGCACGGCGACCAGCTCGTTGTTGTTGCGGGCCTGAAAGTCCTTCCACGTGAAGTCGTTGTCCTTCGTTTCCGGAGCGTTCGCGCACAGCACGTAGCGGAGCACGTCCTCCTTGCCGGGGAAGTCGGCCAGGTATTCGTGCAGCCAGACGGCCCAGTTGCGCGAGGTCGAGATCTTTTCGCCCTCGAGGTTCAGGAACTCGTTGGCCGGCACGTTCTCGGGCAGGATGTATCCGCCGTGGGCGCGCAGCATCGCCGGGAAGACGATACAGTGGAAAACGATGTTGTCCTTGCCGATGAAGTGCACCATTTTCGTCTCCTCGTCCTTCCAGTACTTTTCCCAGTCGGGCGTCAGTTCCTTCGTGGCCGAGATATAGCCGATCGGCGCGTCGAACCAGACGTACAGCACTTTGCCCTCGGCTCCCTCGACCGGAACGGGAATCCCCCAGTCCAGATCGCGGCTCACGGCGCGGGGCTGGAGCCCCAGATCGAGCCAGCTCTTGCACTGGCCGTACACGTTGACTTTCCACTCCTTGTGCCCTTCGAGAATCCACTTGCGCAGGAAAGCTTCGTGCTTGTCGAGCGGCAGGAACCAGTGCGTCGTCTCGCGCAGCACCGGAACCGAACCGGTGATCGCGCTGCGCGGGTCGATCAGGTCGGTGGCGTTCAGCGTGCTGCCGCACTTCTCGCACTGGTCGCCGTAGGCGCGGTCGTTGCGGCAGTGGGGGCAGGTCCCGACGATGTAGCGGTCGGCCAGAAACTGTCCGGCCTCCTCGTCGTAATACTGCATCGTCGTCTTCTCGGTGAACTCGCCCTTGTCGTACAGCGTGCGGAAAAAGTCCGAGGCCGTCTTGTGATGCACGGGCGACGTGGTGCGCGAGTAGATGTCGAACGATATGCCGAGCCCTTTGAACGCGTTCTTGATGATATTATGGTATTTGTCGACGATATCCTGCGGAGTGACCCCTTCCTGACGGGCCTTGATCGTGATCGGAACGCCGTGTTCGTCCGACCCGCAGACCGAGACGACGTCCTCGCCCCGGAGGCGCAGGTAGCGCACGTAGATGTCCGACGGGATGTAGACGCCCGCGAGGTGGCCGATATGGACCGGTCCGTTGGCGTACGGCAGGGCCGAGGTGACAAGATAGCGTTTGAATTTTTTCATGTGTTCGGAGTGATGTGTCGATTCCCGACAAAGTTAGGAATTTTTCGGCAAACATGGCTCGCTTGCACTCCATATTCGTGTTTCAACCGATTGTGTCCCGCGTTCTTCGCGATCGTTCCGGCCGGAAGTATCCCGTCGGGCGTATGCGCTCCCGTGGCATTCGGATACCGCACGGTTCCGGTCGGCGGTTCGGGACGGTTTTCCGTGCGGCCGTTCGGACGGGAGTCCGCAGCGGGCGGATCGGGCCAGCGCGTTTGCCCGGACTGGCGGAATGCCTGTCCTCTCTGGTCGCCGTCGGCTCTGCCCGGACGGGGATACGAAAAGTCCGACGAATCGGACCGGTAACGCGGCGATGCGCGAATAATCGTTATCTTTGGCCCGTTCGGAACGAACCGGACGAAAACGGATTTTGTATATGAAAACGAAAATGCTGCGGTGGATCGCGCCGGCCGTGCTGTCGCTGGCGCTTGTCGCTTGCTCGGACGACGACGCGCCTTCCGATCCTGCCGGAACGGTAACGCTCAACATGCTCGATGCGGAAAACGGAAAGACCTATTTGGGAAGCACGGGCTTTTATATCAACGAGGCCGACAATTTTTACAGCACCGGGCCGTTCCGGATCGCCGACGTCGGTCCGGTACGCGGGATCGGCTCCCTCGGCGGTCCCGCGACGAGCGGGTTGACCGATGAGGCGGCCGTAATGCCCGGTCACGGCTACATGATCTTCGCCGACGATGCGCTGCTTGTCTTCCCTTCGGGGACGACGGCCGCAGTCGTCGGGTCCGAGTATTGCAAGGTCTACGTCGACTCGTGGCTCGCCGAGGACAAGGGAGCCGTCGTGAAGTATCTGTCCGACCGGGTCTCCGCGGACGGATTGCCCGGATACGACGATCCGGTCGGCATAATCGACTGGTCGACCGAGTCGCTCGAGATCGAGCTCGCATCTTCCGACTTCGAGGCTGTCTGCGAGCCGGGGCAGGAGGCGTTCGATCTGGAGGCTTCGGGCCGCGTGCTGAAGATCAGGCCCGCGACGATGTCCGTATCTTCCGGCGATTACGGTATCTATCTGCGCATCGGCGACCGCTACACCCGTATTCGCGTCGAGGTGCGGTGGTGATCCGATGCCGTGCGGTTCTCGTCATTTACGGTACAGCTCCGGGATTTCGGGTCGTCCGACGCCGACGGTCACGTTCGTGTGCCAGTCGAGGTTGTTGACGTACAGGTGGCGGAAGTCGAACGGCTGGGGGATCCATGTGCGGAACAGGTTGCCTTCCTGCCATGAGTTGCCCGCCGAGGCGTAGTCGCACATCGGCAGCAGATGCCGTCCGCCCGCTTCGTCGAGGCAGGGAACGTCGAACGTCATGGCGACTCCGGAGACGGGACTTTCCGTCGGCATCGCGTCGATGTATCCGTCGGCATCGCAGTCGAACTCGTAGCGATACATGGGCGGCTCGCTCACGCCGTCGCGCCGCGGTATCAGGCGCGTGTCGAACGCCAGCACGACCGGTCCGCGGACGATCGCCCGGTCGCCCGATCCCGACGGAGCGTCGACGACCCGGGCGCGCATGTCCAGGTCGAGCTCGATCCGGTCGCCCTCGTTCCATGTCCGCTCGATCGAAGCATAGGTTCCCGGAATCAGATAGCCGTCGTAGGGGGCGCCGTTGATTCGCAGCGAGGTCCGTTCGCTCCACTGCGGGATGCGCAGGCGGAGCGCGAAAGCCTCGCTTTTAGGCAGGCCGACGGCTATCCGTACGCGGCCGTCGGCCGGGTAGACCGTCTGCATATCGATTTTCAGCGATTGCCCGTCCGGCGTGGCGACCTCGGCCTGCAGCGGGGCATACAGGTTCAGCGCTACGCCGTCCGGGCCGGTCATGGCGGCCCATGAGGGCGTGATCATCAGTCCGCGAGGACCGTTGGCCACGCAGCAGCTCATCACCACGTCGGGGAACTGCTGGTGGCTGTGCACCCGCTCGCCCATCAGGCCGCTGTAATAGGCCCACCACTCGCCGCGGGGCGACATGGCCCCGAGCAACGCGTTGTACAGGCTCGTCTCGAGCCGGTCGGCGCAACGGCTGTCGCCGGTGAGGCGCAGCATCTGATACATCAGTTTCATCCACGTTGCCGTGACGCAGGTCTCCATGCCCTGATAGAGCGGCTCGCTCTGACGCACGGCGCCGTGACACCAGATTTCGGCTACCGAGCCCGACCCGGCGATCATGATCTCGTCGCGGACGAGCGCGTCGACCAGCCGCTGCACGGCTTCCAGATAGAGCGGCTCTGCGGTGACGCGGTACAGTTCGCACAGTCCCTCGAAACAGGACATCATTTCGTAGGCTTTCGGCGCCCCGCTCATCTTCCACGGTGCCGTTTCGCCGATAGCCTCCTGAATCAGGCGGAGGCCCGCCGGTGCCAGTCGGTTCGGCTCGTCCCACGAGCGGACGATATGCCGTGCGAAATCGAGGTAACGTTTCTCTCCGGTCCGTTGATAAAGAAGCGTTATGGGTTCGAGTACGGAGCAGGAGGCCAGTCCTTTCCAGCCGATCCAGCCTGTCGCGGCGATGTTCGTCCCGCTCCCGGGGCCCGCCTCGGCGATCAGGTGGTCGGCCACGCGCCGGGCCGCTTCGAGCGCGACGGTCTCTTTCGTCTGGTCGTAGTAGGCCAGCAGGCCGAGCAGCACGTACTTGCGGCCCCAGATGTCCCAGTCGCCCAGATGACAGCTGTCGGGATAGGTGCCGATGTAGCCGTCGGCGCTTTGCGTGGCCATCAGTTCGCGGACGGCCCGGTCGACCGTCGCTCGGTGCTCGGCGCTCGGCGCGTAGCCGTAGCCCATCATCGCGGCGGTGAACCACTTGCCCCAGAATTCGGAACGGAAACCCCAGTTGCCGTCGGGCTTGTCGCGGAAAGGTTGCACGAGACGCTCGATATCCTGAGCCATCAGCCGGTTATCGATGCACAAGTCGAGCTTTTCGCCCAGATAGCCGCCGATACGGACGGCTCCGTAAGGAGCGGGGAAGAGCGCATCGTGGACGCGGAGCGTCGCGGGTTCGTTCGCGGGAACGCGCCGGGAGGATTTGCCTTCGGCGCAAAGCGCCAGCATCAATATGCCGGCGAGCAGCAGAATGGTCGGTTTCATAAAAATCGGTTCGGGTTGGTTGAGGACAAGATACGGATTTTCGGCGGATTTTCCTCGTCCGGGGTCGGGAAGCCGTCTGTCGGCGGAATTTTTCGGGCACGGCGGCGACGTGCGTCCGGACCCGGATACTGTCGCGGCGGCGTTGGAAAAGCGAAGTCGAGATCGCCCGACGGCAGGGAACGAGGTCCGATCGGATGAGAGGGAGCTGCGCGGACGAGCCTTGAGGAACGGGTTGTCGCTGAAAGGGCCGTTTGCCCGGTTATGCGCCGCTGTCCGTTCGGCCGGCCGGTTCGGCATCGGGCGGTTTGCGCCTGCGGTAGATGCGGTCGACGATCAGCGCGATCGCGCCGTCCCCGAACTGTCCATGGCGATGTAGAGGGCGATCATCAGTCCCTGAAGCGTCTCATCGAAGCCGAGCATCGACTGCAGCGGGCCGAGCGCGGCCATGATGGCGCCGCCCGGAACGCCCGGGGCGGCGATCATCGTAACGCCCAGCATGGCGATGAACCCGGCGTACTGACCCGTATGGATCGGCATGCCTGTCATCCACATGATCGCCAGCGCGCATGCGACGATTTTCAGAATGCTGCCCGAGAGATGAATCGTCGCGTTGAGCGGGATGACGAATCCGGCCAGCTCGGGATTCACGCCGTTGCGGATCGTCCGCTCCAGCGTGACGGGAATGGTCGCCGCCGAAGATTGCGTCCCCAGCGCCGTCATGTAGGCGGGCAGCATCGTGCGAAGCAGTTTCAGCGGGTTGCGGCGCGAGACGATGCCCGCCAGACCGTATTGGAAAAGCAGCAACAGCAGATGCATCGCAAAAATGAGCGCGATGATTTTCAGAAAAAGCGACAGAATGCCGGCCACCTGGCCCTCGGCCCCCATTTTCAGGAAAATGCCGAAGATATAGAGCGGCAGCAACGGAACGATCGCCCGCTCGATGATCCGCCCGATCACGTCGCGAAACTCCGACAACCCTTTTTTCAGCGTATTCCCGCCGCCGCGCGCAGTACCCAGACCGAGCACGAAAGAGAGCAGCAGCGCGCTCGTCACGTCTGCGATCGGAGGCATCTCGACCGTAAAGTACGGGGCCAGCCGGGATACGCCGGCCGTCTCGAGCGAGCCGAGAGAAGCCTCGGAACCGAGAATCGGCGGGTAGCACCACAGGCATACGAAGTAGGCGAAAAATCCGGCCAGCAGCGTCGATCCGTAAGCCAGCAGCGTCGTGATTCCCAGCAGCCGGCCTGCGCCGGTCCCCAGTTCGGCTATCCCCGAGGCGACCAGACCGAAAACGATCAGCGGAATGGCGAAACCCAGAAAGTTGCCGAACAGTTCGTTGAATGTGGCGAATACCCTTGACAGGGAGGACGGCATCCAAAAGGCGCACAAGATCCCCAACGCGATCGCCAGCGCGACGCGCGGCAACAGACCTATCTTTTTGATTCGTAACATTTCTCTGTCCGGTCGGAGGCATCGCTTGCGCTGCGGCGGACGACAGCTTGCCTCCGGCAGCCGGGTCTGCCGCAGCCCGCCGCTTTTTTGCACCGTCCGCCCGTTGCGGAATTTTCCTTTTCGGGGGGGGCGGAGAGACGTAGTTTCCGTGAGGTGAAACTTACCCGCGACGCGGCTCGTTCCGGCGGAGGAACCGATTCGGGACCAAGGCGTTCCGATCTGAGCCGGCTCTCTTCTTCCCCCCGCCGGGAGGGAATGCATGTCGGCCTTTGTTCCGCTCGGGTCTTTGCAAGCCCGATGCCGCGCTTTGCCGCGCCGGGAAAGGACAGGTCGGTCTGCTCTCCTCGCTGTCGGCTCTTCCGGAAATCGTTCGGCAGTCCTCGCACCCTGTGTCGGCGGACGGATTCCGGAGGCTATTTTTTCAGCGCCTCGAATCCGAGGCCGTATACGCCCATGACGCTGCCGAAAGTCATGAAGGCATGCGGATCGACCTCCTTGATCACGCGGAACAGGATGCCGGTCTCGTTTTTCCGGCAGACGACCATGACTACCTTCGTCGGCGTTTTCGTGTACCAGCCCTCGCCGTCGAGCAGCGTGACGCCGCGGTGCATCTCGCTGAAGATGCGTTCGGCGATCTGATCGTACTTCGGCGAGACGATCAGTATCTGCGCCGACTGCCGGTTGCCGGCCATCACCGCATCGATCGTGTAGCCGAACACGGCGACCATTACGTAGCCGTAGATAACCGAGGTAATGTTTTTGAAAATGAACAGCGAGCAGCCGATGATAATCAAGTCGCACAGCATCAGTACCTTGCCGTAGCTTACGGTCTTGTACTTGTTGATGATCAGCGCGATGATGTCGGTTCCGCCGGTGCTGCCGCCCTGAGTGAAGCAGATGCTGATGCCGGCTCCCGCCAGCGCGCCGCCCAGAATGGCCGACAGCAGCTTGTCGTCGGCCAGTCCGAGCACGTTGCCGGGAACGGCCTGCTGCATGACGGCCATCGCGACGGAGATAAAGCCGATCGCGTAGATCGTCTTGGCTCCGAACTTCAGGCTGATCAGCAGCGATGCGACCCCGACCAGCACGGCGTTCAGCACCAGAAAGGTCACGCCCAGCGGAATCCCGCCGTCGGTTCCCCCGGTCGCGTAGTAGATCAGCAGGCCGATTCCGTTCAGCCCGCCGCCCATGACGCCGGCGGGGATCAGGATGCTGGTCCACGCGAACGAGTACATCAGTCCGCCGATCGAGATCAGCCCGTACTCCTTGAAAATCTTCAACAGGTCGGTTTTTGAGAAATTTCCTTTCATCTGGCTTCGTCGGATTGCTCCCGGCCGCTGTCGCGGTCCGGCGGGAAACGGCTCGCCCGGGACATTCCCCGCTGCTGCGGTTTTCCTATTCAAATATCGTCAACATTTTTCAATCCGCCAACACTTTTCTCTCTTTTCCGGCTTCCTCGCCCGCCGTCGAAAAACGGACGGAGGCGACGCGCCGATTCAAAAACGTCTATCTTTGCAGAATCAGTTCAGACATGCGACCATGAGCGATTCCGTACCAGACGAGCGGCTGTATGCCGATGTGATTCTTCCGCTGGCCACTCCGGCGATGACTTTCTCTGTCCCGGAGCATTTGGCGGGGGAGTTGGCCGAGGGGAGTTGCGTGATCGTCCAGCTCGGGGCTCGCAAGTATTATACCGGCGTGGTCCGCCGGATACACGGCGACCGTCCTGTCGCCGCGAAGGTCAAGCCGGTCGAGCGGACGGTCGGCGACCGTCCTGCGGCGACGTCCGTGCAGTTAAGGCTGTGGGACTGGCTGGCCTCTTATTATATGTGTCCGCTCGGGCTGGTGATGCGGGCGGCCGTGCCTGCGGCGCTCAAGTCCGGAGGACTCTCGGTTCAGGAGGCGGTCGACGGGAGCTACTCGCCTCCGCAGGAGACTTTCGTCGCGTTGCATCCGTCGGTCCGCAACGAGGCGGATTTGCATGCCGCTCTCGATTCGCTGTCGAGGGCTCGGGGGCAGTACCGGGCGATGACCGAGTATCTGGAGCGGACCGGCCCGCCCGATTTCGACGACCCGAAATTCGTGCCGCGTCGTTTGCTGACGGCTTCTCCGGCCGTACTGAGGGCTTTGACGGATAAGTGCCTGCTCCGGTCCGTCCGTCGGGAGGCCGTCGGCAAGGAAGGCGACGCGGTCCGGTTCCGCCTGCCCGAACTGACCCCGGCGCAGCAACGTTGTTTCGAGCGGATCGGCGAGCTGTTCGCCGGAAAGGACGTCGTGTTGCTGCACGGGGTGACGGGCAGCGGCAAGACCGAGATATACATCCGGCTGATCGCCGAAGAGCTGCGTGCGGGCCGCAACGTGCTGTACATGTTGCCCGAGATCGCGCTGACCGCCCAGCTGATCGGGCGGATGAGGGATCATTTCGGCGATGCGGTGATCGTGTACCATTCCCGGCTGACCGACAACCGCCGGGCGGACGTCTACCGCCGCCTGATCGGAGGAAGCGGCGGCCGGCTCGTCGTGGGCGTTCGCTCATCGGTGCTGCTGCCGCTCCCCCTCCTGTCGTTGGTGATCGTCGACGAGGAACACGAGAACAGTTTCAAGCAGGCCGATTCGGCTCCCCGGTATCACGGGCGAGATACGGCCGTCATGCTCGCGGCGCTCTGCGGCGCCAAGACGCTGCTGGGCAGCGCGACGCCTTCGGTCGAGTCCTATTTTAACGCCGCGACCGGAAAATACGGGCTCGTAACGCTTGCCGAGCGGTACGGCGGCGCCGTGCTGCCCCGCGTGATCGTTTCGGATACGCTGCGGGCGGCCAAGCGGGGCGAAAAACGCTCGCACTTCAACAAAGTCCTGCTCGACCGGATCGGCGAGGCGCTGCAGGCCGGCAGTCAGGCGATCCTGTTCCAGAACCGGCGGGGCTTTTCGCCTTACGTCGAGTGCGGTCACTGCGGCTGGACCGCCAACTGCCCCGACTGCAACGTGTCGCTGACTTATCATAAGAGCGACGGCTCGCTCCGCTGCCACTATTGCGGCTACCGGATCCCCGTGCCTGCCGTGTGTCCGTCGTGCGGGACGGGAAGCCTGCTGCCGCGCGGGTTCGGAACCGAGAAAATAGAGCAGGAACTCGCCGCCATTTTCCCCGAAGCCGCGATCGATCGGCTCGACGCCGGTACGTCGCGGTAGGCGGGCGGATACCGCCGGATCGTGGAGGCGTTCGAGCAGGGACGGACCGACATTCTGATCGGCACGCAGATCGTTACGAAAGGATTCGATTTCGGAGGCGTGTCCCTCGTAGGCATTCTGAATGCGGACAACTTGCTGAACTACCCCGACTTCCGGGCCGGCGAACGGGCGTTCCAGCTGATGACGCAGGTCGGAGGCCGCGCCGGCCGCCGCAGCTAGCCGGGAACGAGGTTCATCCAGACCTCCCAGCCGCAGCATCCGCTGAGCGACTACAGGGCGATGGTCCGATCGCAGCTGGCCGAGCGGCGTGCCTTTTTCTATCCTCCCTACTGCCGCCTGATCGCCGTCGTGATGCGACACCGCGACAAAGAGCTGCTATGGCGGGCCGCCGGGGCGTTCGCCGGCTCGGCCCGCGAGGTGTTCGGCCGTCGGCTGCTGGGTCCCGAGGCTCCGCCCGTGGACCGTATCCGGGGCCGCTTCCTGGTTCGTTTCCTGCTGAAAATCGAGCGCCGGAGCCCGTCGGCCGAGGCCAAGCGGCTGCTACAGGAGCTTTTCGGCCGGTTGCATGCCCGGGCCGAGTTCCGGAGCGTCGAGGTCGCGGCCGATGTCGATCCGATGTAACGCGCTTGCCGCCGGTCGTCCGGTTTTGCCCCGTCGCTCCGTTCGGACTGAACGATGCCTGCGGAGCGGAGCCGGAATGTTTGCGGAACCGGGTTTTCCGGACCGTATGAGCGGTCGGGAGGCGCATGGATCGTGAAAAGCGTTAGCGGTTCGACGACCGCTCCGGAAAAAATCGACGACATCCGAGCCTTTGCAGGGCGGAAGCTGAAAAACGGCGGGTCGCTGATATCTTATTTTTTCGTATTTTTATTCCGAATCA
>ENA-UEQR01001953-UEQR01001953.1-human-gut-metagenome-genome-assembly--contig:-NODE-1953-length-10987-cov-7.277269_pt1 | contig 10987 bp, 8 predicted proteins | sample MGYA00242944_ERZ507941 | MGnify/ENA primary metagenome ERZ507941 (study PRJEB26167, sample SAMN06115398) | human gut metagenome | host: Homo sapiens | place: China:Chongqing | collected 2016-06-23...
AACCGCTGACCAAAAAGCGGCAAAAAACGCAAATCGCCGGACTGCGAACACCCCCGAGTGCGCCGCGCCCCTCGAAAACCGCTTTTCAGGCGGGTGACAAAATGCCGTGCGCCATGACGTTGCACGGCATTTTTCTGCCATCGGGCTGACAATTTGGCAGGGATTGCCGATCGGCACGACCTTTGTTCGGTTCGTGGGCGTAACCGGCGGCCGGAGTCGGAAAAAGCCCGGACCGGCGGATACGAAACCGAAAAAATAAACAATTAAAACATATTACTATTATGGCAAAGATTATCGGTATTGATTTAGGAACCACGAACTCCTGCGTGGCAGTGATGGAGGGCAGCGAGCCCGTTGTAATTCCCAACTCCGAGGGACACCGCACGACCCCTTCCGTCGTGGCGTTCACGGCCGAGGGCGAGCGCAAGGTCGGCGACCCCGCCAAGCGTCAGGCTATCACCAACCCCAAGCGCACGGTCTTCTCGATCAAGCGTTTCATGGGTGAGACCTACGACAAGGTTTCGGCCGACATCGCGCGCGCTCCCTATGCCATCGTCAAGGGCGACAACAACACCCCGCGCGTGGACATCGACGGACGTCAGTACACCCCGCAGGAGATTTCGGCCATCATCCTCCAGAAGATGAAGAAGACGGCCGAGGATTACCTGGGCCAGGAGGTTTCGGAGGCCGTGATCACGGTTCCGGCCTACTTCTCCGACTCGCAGCGTCAGGCTACGAAGGAGGCGGGCGAGATCGCCGGTCTGAAGGTCCGCCGCATCATCAACGAGCCCACCGCCGCCGCATTGGCCTACGGTGTGGATAAAGAGCAGGCACAGAAGATCATGGTCTACGATCTGGGCGGCGGCACCTTTGATGTGTCCATCCTGGAGATCGACGACGGCGTGATCGAGGTGCTGGCTACCGCCGGCAACAACCGCCTGGGCGGCGATGACTTCGATCAGTGCATCATGAAGTATCTGGTGTCCGAGTTCAAGAAGTCCGACGGCATCGACCTCAGCGGCGACAAGGTCGCCATGCAGCGCCTGAAGGAGGCCGCCGAGAAGGCCAAGATCGAGCTGTCCGGCGTGACCACCAGCAACATCAATCTGCCCTATATCACTGCGGACGCCACCGGCCCGAAGCATCTGGACGTCACCCTGACCCGGGCGAAGTTCAATGAGCTGACCGGCCACCTGGTGGAGGCTACCATGGGCCCCGTGCGTCAGGCTATGTCCGACGCCGGTCTGAAGCCCAGCGACCTGGCCAAGGTGCTGATGGTGGGCGGCTCCAGCCGTATTCCCGCCGTGGTGGAGGCCGTGAAGAGCTTTACCGGCAGCGAACCGTTCAAGGGCATCAACCCCGATGAGTGCGTGGCCATGGGCGCCGCCCTGCAGGCAGGCGTGCTGACCGGCGACGTGAAGGGCCTGCTGCTGCTGGACGTGACCCCCCTGTCCCTGGGTATCGAGACCATGGGCGGCGTGTGCACCCGTCTGATCGAGCGCAACACCACCATCCCTGTGAAGAAGAGCCAGATCTTCTCCACCGCCGCCGACAACCAGACCTCCGTGGAGGTCAACGTGCTGCAGGGCGAGCGTGAGATGGCCGCCGCCAACAAGAGCCTGGGCCGCTTCCACCTGGACGGCATTGCCCCGGCCCGCCGCGGTGTGCCCCAGATCGAGGTCACGTTCGACATCGATGCCAACGGCATCGTGAACGTCAGCGCCAAGGACCTGGGCACCGGCAACGCCCAGCACATCACCATCACCTCATCCTCCAACATGAGCAAGGAGGACATTGAGAAGGCCGTCAAGGAGGCCGAGCAGTATGCCGCCGAGGACGCAAAGATCAAGGAGAAGGTGGAGGTCCGCAACCAGGCCGACCAGATGGTCTATCAGGCGGAGAAGACCCTGAACGAGGTGGGCGACAAGGTGCCCGAGAGCGAGAAGGAGCCTATCCGCGCCGGTGTCGAGAAGCTGAAGGAGACGCTGAAGGGCGAGGACACCGACGCCATCAAGGCGGCCACCGAGGAGCTGACCCAGCTGTTCTACAAGATGAGCGAGAAGCTGTACCAGCAGCAGGCGCCTCAGGGTGACCCCAACATGGGCGGTCAGCAGCCCGGCGGCGACCCCAATGGCGGTCAGCAGTACTACGACGCCGACTATAAGGTAGTCGACGATGATGACCAGAACAACAAGTAAGGCAAATATATCCCGCAATAAGGGGCAGGAAGTACCTGTCCCTTGTTGTGGCGTTTAGGAAAAGCGCGCCTTTGCGCCCTGCCATCGTCAGACCTCCTCGACGTACACGCGGTACGCCGTCGTCGGTCTGCCATCGGCAGGACGCAAAATCCATCGCTTTGCCGATGGAGTCGGCTCCGCAGGCAATAAGACTGGCAATAGGAGATCAATCCCATGGCACAGGAAAAACGAGATTATTATGAGGTCCTCGGCGTCAGCAAGGGCGCATCGGAGGACGAGATCAAAAAAGCATATAAAAAGCTGGCCCGAAAGTACCACCCGGACATGAACCCCGGTGACAAGGAGGCCGAGGAGAAGTTCAAGGAGGTCAACGAGGCCAACGAGGTGCTGTCCGACCCGGAGAAAAAGGCCCGGTACGACCAGTTCGGCTTCGCGGGCGTGGATCCCAGCTACGGCGCGGGCGCAGGCGGCGGCGCGTATGGCGGTGCGGGCGGCTTCGACTTCGGCGATCTGGGCGATATCTTCGGCAGCTTTTTCGGCGGCGGCTTTGGCGGCCAACAGCGCCGTAACCCCAACGCGCCCCAGCGGGGCGAGGGCATCCGCGCCAGCGTGTCCGTGACGTTCAAGGAGGCGGCTTTCGGCTGCGAGAAGGACGTGACCGTGGAGCGCAGCGAGCAGTGCGCTACCTGCAAGGGCAGCGGCTGCCAGCCGGGGACCACGCCGGAGATCTGCCCCGACTGCCGCGGCAGCGGCCAGGTGCAGGTGCAGCAGCGGACGCCTATGGGCGTGTTTGCCACCAGCCGTCCCTGCCAGAAGTGTCACGGCACCGGCCGCATTATCCATCAGCCCTGTACCGACTGCGGTGGACAGGGTCGGGTGCGGAAACGCAAGACCATCAAGGTCAACATCCCCGCCGGTATCGACCACGGCCAGACCATCTCTCTGCGGGGCCAGGGCAACGCCGGCAAAAACGGCGGCAGCGCCGGCGACCTGCTGATCACCGTCATGGTGCAGCCGGACGAGACATTCCGCCGGGAGGGCGTGGACGTGTTCTGCGACGCGCCCATCACCTTTGCACAGGCCACGCTGGGCGCCACGCTGGAGATCCCCACCATCGACGGCAAGGTGAAATACGACCTGCCGGAGGGCACCCAGACGGGCACGGTGTTCCGGCTGCGGGGCAAGGGTATCCCGGTGCTGAACGGCAGAGGCCGCGGCGACCAGTATGTCACCGTGAACGTAGAGACGCCGCGAAATCTGACGAAGGAGCAGAAGGAGGCCCTGCGGAGCTTCAGCGATATGCTGGGCGAGAGCAACTACGAAAAGCGCAAGAGCTTCTTTAAGAAGAAATGAGCAGGTGAAGGATGTATCTGGCGGACTATCATACCCACTCGGCCACGTCGCCGGACGGACAGCTGACGGTCAGTGAGCTGGCGGAAGCGGCGGTGCGGGCCGGGCTGGATGAGATCTGCGTGACGGACCACGTGGACACGGTGCTGTGGGGCGACCACCGGCCCCGGGAGCATTTCGACTGGTCGCGGCTGCTGCGGGAGCTGCCGGAGGCGCGGGAGACATATGCCGGGCGGCTGGTCATCCGGCTGGGGGCGGAGCTGGGCGAGGCGCCCATGGGCTTTGACCGGGCGGAGAAACTGCTGGGCGAGGCGCCAAAGCTGGACTTTGTTATAGGCTCCGTGCATATGGCAGGCGAAAAATTCAAACATTTTGACCTGTATTACATTGAAAAAAACAGCGAAACGTATTATCATAGAGTCATAGACAGCTACTTGGAGGACGTACTGCGTCTGGCGCGGTGGGGGAGGTTCAGTGTGCTGGGCCACCTGACGCTGCCGCTGCGGTACATGAATGAAAATCTGGGCGAGCAGATGACCTTCGACGGGCATTACGACCAGTGCCGGGAGATTTTCCGGGCACTGATCGAAAGCGGGTGCGGCATCGAGTGCAACACCAACCGGGGCAACGTGCCCCTGCCGGACGCGCCGCTGTTGAAGCTGTACCGGGAGACGGGCGGCGAGATCATCACCATCGGCTCGGACGCGCACTCCGCCGAATATGTAGGCTGCCGCGTCCGGGAAACGCAGGCGCTGCTGCGGACGTGCGGGTTCCGGTATTTCTGCACGTTTGAGGGCGGAAAGCCCACGTTCCGGAAGCTGTAAAAACACAAAGGAGACGACCACTATGAAAATTGCCATCGCCTGTGACCACGGCGGCTACCTGCTGAAGCAGGACATCCTCATCTGGCTGGAGGAGAACAACATCGACTACGAGGATTTCGGGTGCTACTCCACCGAGAGCGTGGACTATCCCGTATTCGCTGAAAGGGCCGCCCGGGCGGTGGCCGCCGGGGAATGCGACAGGGGCATCGTGATCTGCACCACGGGTATCGGCGTTTCCATCGCCGCCAACAAGGTGAAGGGTATACGCTGCGCGCTGTGCACCGACTCTCTCCAGGCGGAGATGACGCGGCGGCACAACGACGCCAACATGATGGCGCTGGGTGCCGGCATCACCGGCGGCAATCTGGCCAAGCGGATGGTGGAGATTTTCCTGCACACGGAGTTTGAAGGTGGACGTCACGCCCGGCGTGTGGCGCTGCTGGACGCGATACAGTAAACAGGAAAACGTATTTGTGAGGTAAACGCCTATGGTAACAAAGGGATACAACAGCTACCGTGGCCGAATGTCCGGCGGAAAGATCGTGCTGATCGTGGTGCTGGCGCTGGTGCTGGTGGGCGCGCTGGCCTATCTGGCATTGCAGAATTACGTGGTATACGACGAGGCGGGCAACGCCACCATCGACCTTCCCTTTTTCCACAGGAAGGACAACCGTGATGACAAAACGGATGACAGCACCGTCAACGGCACCGGAAACCGGGATGACATCGTGGACACGGTGGTGCCGGAGCATCCCCATGTGAAGGTGGCGGCGCTGCACGGCACGCGGCTGCCGGACGACTGCCTGTGGTGGGGCGCGGACTATATCCTGAACACGCTGGCACCGGAGGACCTGGTGCTGGCGGTAAAGCGTACCACCGGCGGCATCACCTACGCCACGGACGTGGAGACGCCGCAGGGCGTGGTGGTGGAGACGGGACGGCCCATCGAATGTCTGCGTACACTACTGAGCAGCGGACGGTACACCGTGGGGCACATCGTGTGCTTCCGGGACAGCGCCTACGCCCGGAGCGTGCCGGAAACGGCGCTGGTCCGGGAGGACGGGCAGCTGTGGTACGACGCGGAGGGGCAGGCCTGGCTGGACCCCACCGACCCGCAGGTGCTGCAATACATCACCGCGCTGGTGAAGGAGTGCGGCGAGCTGGGCTTTAAGGAGGTCCTGCTGGACCAGTTCTGCTACCCGGCGGATACGACGGGCGTTGCCAACACGGCGGCGGACCCGGCGCAGGTGCTGGCCGACTTTGCCGAAAATCTGCGGTCGGCACTGCCGGAGGGCACAGCCCTGTCAGTGGTAGTGCGAAGCACGGACAGTCTGTCCGTGGAGCAGATGGCTGAGCTGTTCGACCGGCTGTATGTGCCGTCGGCGGACACACTGGCCGCGGTGAAGGCCGCACTGCCGGAGGGCTATGATCTGGAGACGCGGGTGGTGGCCATGACGGCGGAGGCACCGCAAAGCGGAAGCTATGTGATCGTAAGCTGAACAAAAAAAGAAGCACCCGGGCGGGTGCTTCTTTTTTGCCTGATTTATTCCTGAGGCGGTGTGCTGTCGGCCGGGGCACTGTCCTTGGGGGCGGAGCAGTGGGGGCAGACACCGTTCTCCAGCTTGGCGCCGCACTGGCTGCAGAAATTGGCGGGCTGGCTCTGTGCCGCCTGTGCCGCAGCTTGTGCCGCCTGTGCCGCTTCACGGCGCTGGCGGAGGGCCTCCTTCATCTCCTGCATATTCGGGGCGGCAAACACGTCCCCGCTGCCGTTGCCGGTCTGATCGGCCAGCTTGTGGTTGATGGAGATGACGTTCTTCAGCAGCAGGATGGCCATCATCATCAATTCATAGCTGAGGCGGATCGCAATGGGCCCCAGGATGATGATCAGCAGACCATAGCCGCCCATCCAGATGCGGTCGCCGGTCCAGTAGTTGTACTCGGTGCGGAAGAGCATGAGCACGCCGAAGATGATAACGGCGGCGGTGGTGAAGATGTACAGGGCCTGAAGGATCTTTTCCACCATCAGGTACTTGAAGTTGCAGGTGTCGTGGAGGAACTTGCCGAAGGCGCCCAGCTTTTCCCGCTTCTTCTCCGGGACCACATAGATGAAGGCCAGGACAGTGGCGACGAGGGCCAGGACACCGGCGATAATGAGCATGGTGGTAGGCATCATGATTTCTCTCTCCTTTTTATATGTGATATCCTCAATATATCGGGAAACCGGGCTATTGTCAAGGCAAAAACGTCCCGCGGCGAGAGCCGCGGGATGTTTCGTTTTCTCTGTTGATCAGTTGTTGTCCTCGGGACGGGGCCGGCGGTACTCCTGGGCCTTCTCCTCGCCCTTCAGGACGCGCAGGGCACCCTGGGCCAGGGCCAGCAGCTCATCTTCACCGGGATAGACGGTGATGGGAGCGATCCAGCCGACCATCTCGGAGATGGCGTCCACGGTCTCCTTGCCGTAGGCGATGCCGCCGGTGAGGATGATCTGGTCCACCTTGCCGTGCATGACGGCGGCCATGGCGCCGATCTCCTTGCCGATCTGGTAGTGGAAGGCATCCACCACGCCGGCGATCTTCTTATCGTGCTCGGCCTGCGCCAGCAGATAGCGCATATCGTTGGAGCCGGTGTAGGCCACCAGACCGCCGCGGCCGGAGAGCATGCGGTGCATCTCCCCCTCGGTGTACTTGCCGGAGAAGCACTGCTTCACCAGCTGGCCGGTGGGCAGGCTGCCGGAGCGCTCGGGAGAGAAGGGACCCTCGCCGTCCAGCGCGTTCTGGGTGTCCACTACGCTGCCCTTCATGTGAGCGCCGATGGAAACGCCGCCGCCCATGTGGCAGACGATGAGGTTCAGGTCCTCATACTTCTTGCCCTGCTCCTTGGCGAAGCGCTTGGCCACGGCCTTCTGGTTCAGAGCGTGGAAAATGCTGACGCGCTGGAACAGGGGGTGGCCGGAATAGCGGGCCACGTCTGCCATTTCATCGATGACCACAGGGTCGACGATGTAGGAGGGGATGCCCAGCTCGTCGCCGATCTCGCGGGCGATCAGGCCGCCCAGATTGGAGGCGTGCTGTCCCTGCACGCCGATGGTGCAGTCCTTGACCATGTTGTCGTTGACAGCGTATGTACCGCCGCGAATGGGGCGCAGCAGACCGCCGCGGCCGGAGACGGCGGAGAGGGTGCGGGCGTCGAAGCCCTGCTCGCGCAGCGCCTTCATTACCAGGTCGCGGCGCCAGTCCTTCTGGGCGGGGATAGTGTTGAACTGGGCGATCTCCTCCGCACTGTGGCGCAGGGTCTTGTCGAAGAGAAGCTGCTCATCCTCATAGACACCGATCTTGGTGGAGGTGGAGCCGGGATTGACTACAAGAATTCTGTAAGACACGTTTGTTTTCCTCCTATGCTCTTTTGTTCCGCGGCACAGCGGGTAAAATCAACATTCCTTATTATACAGAATATGATGCCGTCTGTAAATGGGTTTTTACGCAAAAATACGGTATTTTACATACGGGTCTGATTGACAAAGCGCATAGTGTGGGCTAAAATGATATATGTGAGTTTATACCGTTCTTCCATTCGGAACGGGGAAAAGGAGAACTATCCTATGGAGAAGAAGACGTTTTATATCACCACGCCCATCTATTACCCCTCGGACAAGCTGCACATCGGCCACAGCTACTGCACCGTGGCTACCGACGCCATCGCGCGGTACAAGCGTTTGCAGGGCTATGACGTCATGTTCCTGACCGGCACCGACGAGCACGGCCAGAAGATCGAGACGAAGGCCAAGGAGGCCGGCATGACGCCCCAGGCGTTCGTGGATCACATCGTGGAGGGCGAGAAGGGCATTCTGGACCTGTGGAAGCTGATGAACATCAGCAACGACCGGTTTATCCGCACCACCGACGACTATCACTGCGCCGCCGTGCAAAAGATCTTCAAGACCATGTACGAGAAGGGCGACATCTATAAGGGCACCTACAAGGGTAAGTACTGCACCCCCTGCGAGAGCTTCTGGACCGAGAGCCAGCTGGTGGACGGCAAGTGCCCCGACTGCGGCCGCGAGGTGAAGGACGCGGAGGAGGAGGCCTATTTCTTCCGGCTGAGCAAGTACGCCGACCGGATACAGCATCTGCTGGAGGATACGGACTTCCTGCAGCCCCGCACCCGCGTCAACGAGATGGTCAACAACTTCATCAAGCCCGGCCTGGAGGACCTGTGCGTCAGCCGCACCAGCTTCAGCTGGGGTATTCCCGTGGACTTTGATCCCGGCCACGTGGTGTATGTGTGGGTGGACGCGCTGTTCAACTACTGCACCGCCCTGGGCTTTGACAACGATAAATATGACGACTACGACAAGTACTGGCCCGCCGATTACCACATCGTGGGCAAGGAGATCGTGCGCTTCCACAGCATCATCTGGCCCGCCATGCTGATGAGCATGGGTATGCCTCTGCCCAAGCATGTGTACGGTCACGGATGGCTGGTCATCGACGGCGGCAAAATGTCCAAGTCCAAGGGCAACGTCGTCGATCCCTACGCCCTGTCCGAGATGTTCGGCGTGGACGCCCTGCGGTTCTTCCTGCTGCGGACGTTTCCCTTCGGCAGCGACGGCAACTTCAGCAACGAGCTGCTGATCGGCACCATCAACACCGACCTGGCCAACAAGCTGGGCAACCTGGTCAGCCGCACCACCGGCATGGCGGAAAAGTACTTCGGCGGCAAGCTGCCCGTACAGCGGGAGGACGCTCCGGAGGACTGCGAGCTGAAGAAGATGGCCTGCGCGCTGCGTGACCGCTATCAGGCGGAGATGGACAAGCTGCAGCTGCAGAACGGACTGGACGAGGTGTTCAAGGTCATCGACCGGGCCAACAAGTATATCGACGAGACGGCCCCCTGGGCGCTGGGCAAGGATGAGAACAAGCGCGAGCGCCTGGCCGCCGTGCTGTACAACCTGCTGGAGACCATCCGCATCTGCACGACCCTGCTGCTGCCGGTCATGCCCGACACCTGCGATAAGATATTCGCCAAGCTGGGCGCGGACGAGGCCTGCCGCAGCTGGGACAACGCCAACGTGTGGGGCGTGCTGCCCAACCAGGCGGTCATCAGCAAGGGTGATAATCTGTTCCCCCGCATCGATGTGGACGAGGCCCTGGCCAAGCTGAACGAGCTGCAGGAGCAGCAGAAGAAGGCCGCCCTGCCGGCCGTGGAGCTGGAGCCCTATGTGGAGGATGAGGTAGACTTCGATACGTTTCTGAAGTCCGATTTCCGCGCCGTGAAGATCAAGAACTGCGAGGCGGTGAAGAAGAGCGACAAGCTGCTGAAGTTCACTCTGGACGACGGCAGCGGCACGGACCGCATCATCCTCTCCGGCATTCACCAGTACTATGAGCCGGAGCAGCTCATCGGCAAGACGGCCATCGCCATCCTGAACCTGCCGCCGCGGAAGATGATGGGAATTCCCTCCTGCGGCATGCTGATCTCCGCCGTGCACAAGGAGAAGGGTGAGGAGAAGCTGCACCTGATGCTGATCGACGACAGCGTCCCCGCCGGCGCCAAGCTGTGCTGACAAAAAGTGACCGAAGGAGCACCCCGCCGGGGGTGCTCCTTTTTTCGCATCTCAAAATCCGCACGTTCGAACTGGAGACGGTCGTGCCGGAGAAACTAAGAGCTGCCGCCTCCGATGTGAACACGTTTGTTGAGAAGGCGAAATCAATATACAGCCATCGGCGGGCTGACGTCGGAGCTGCTGCGGCTGTTCGGCCGGCAGCTCGGGGTGGGGGAACGCACGGCGAAGAAAAGCGGTGTAAGCGGCATGGGTGTAAGCGCTTGCAAAAATCTGATATGATCTTTTAAATTGATGTAGCATTTGCCGTTAAAACCGTAGTACATAGGTGAAGCCGGAAAGGAGGCGGTGTACATGATGGGGGATGCAGAGATCATCGATCTGCTTTTCAAGCGCGACCAGCAGGCGATACGGGAGCTGGATACGAAATACGGCAAGGCGTGTTATCGGCTCTCATACAATATTGTAAACGACCGGCAGGACGCGGAGGAATGCGTCAACGACGCTTACCTTGGCGCGTGGAACACGATACCGCCGGCAAGACCCGACCCGCTGCTGACCTACCTCTGCAAGATCGTTCGGAATACTTCCCTGAACAACTATTACAGAAAGAAAGCGGCCAAACGAAGCGGCCGCTGCGCGGCGGCTATGGAGGAGATCGAAGCCTGCATAGCATCTCCCGACACAGTGGACGCAGAGATCGAAGCCAGAGAGTTAGCCCGCATCATAGAGAGCTTTTTGGACACGCTGACCGCTGAAAACCGCGTTATCTTTATGCGCCGCTATTGGTTTTGCGACAGCGGCAGGGATATCGCCGAATTTGTGGGACTAACGGAGAAAAATGTGTCTGTCCGACTGTCCCGTATTCGTGAGAAGCTGCGGGAATATCTGATAGAAAGAGGGGTGTCTGTGTGAACGCAGTGAAGCTTACCGATGCCATGAGTGCGCTGGAGGACAAATATATCACGGAGGCTCTTTTCTATGAGCGCCCGCACACATCAAAAGTAGGCACTAAAAAGCTGGCCGTACTGGCCGCCGCCATCATCGCCGCATTG
>ENA-UEQR01001969-UEQR01001969.1-human-gut-metagenome-genome-assembly--contig:-NODE-1969-length-10927-cov-4.393917_pt1 | contig 10927 bp, 9 predicted proteins | sample MGYA00242944_ERZ507941 | MGnify/ENA primary metagenome ERZ507941 (study PRJEB26167, sample SAMN06115398) | human gut metagenome | host: Homo sapiens | place: China:Chongqing | collected 2016-06-23...
CCGCGTCGTCTCGTCCGGCGGCCGGATCGCGGTACAGTGCCTGTTGCGCAGCTCGGTCGGCAGCGAGAAGCGCGATTTGGGCGAGCGCATCGCCTCGGTGTTCGAGCTCGCCGGGGCCGAAGTCGTCCTGAGCGGGGCTTACGACGGCTGGAATCCCGACATGGATTCCCCGATTCTGGCGGCGATGGTCGCGTCCTACGAACGCCTTTTCGGTCGCCGGCCGGCCGTGACGGCCATTCACGCCGGGCTCGAGTGCGGCATCATCCGTACGAACTATCCGCATCTGGACATGATCTCGTTCGGCCCGACGATCTGTTATCCGCACTCGCCCGACGAGAAGGTCAGCATTCCGTCGGTCGAGCGCTTTTGGAACTATCTGCTCGAAACGCTGCGCAGCGCGCCCGAAAAATAGAGACTCATGGAGATTGCCGACAAATGGTTCGCGATCGTCAACCCGGTGGCCGGCAGCGGCCGGGGGCTGACCGACTGGCCGCTGATCAGCCGGCTGCTGCGCGAGCGTCATATCGTGCCCGAGTATGTATTTACCGAGCGGAAGTACCATGCGATCGAACTGGCCGTCGAGGCCGTCAACAACGGTTTCCGCAAGATTATCGTAGTCGGCGGCGACGGTACGATCCACGAGGTCGTCAACGGGCTGTTCATTCAGAAGACCGTTCCGACGACCGATGTGTTGCTGAGCGTGATCGCCGTCGGAACGGGCAACGACTGGATCCGGATGTTCGGCATCCCGCGCAAGTATTCGGAGGCGATCCGCGCGATCGCCGACGGACACTCGTTCCTTCAGGACGTGGGCGTCATATCGTACTACAAGGCCAGCTACAAGCAGAGCCGCTACATGGCCAATGTGGCGGGCGTCGGCTTCGACGCTTTCGTGAACCGGAAGTACAATCACCTCAAGGAGGAGGGCAAGAAAGGCAAGTGGCTCTATCTGTGGAGCACGCTGAAAGCCGTGCTGCGTTATTCTTCGACGGGCGTCAAGGTGTACGTCGACGACGAGCTGGTCGTCAACGATCTGGTATACAGCGCGACGATCGGAATCGGTCGCTACAACGGAGGCGGCATGCTTCAGACGCCCGAGGCGGTAGCCGACGACGGTCTGTTCGACCTGACGGTGATCCGTAAGATGAGCCGGCTGGCGGTGCTCCTTCATTTCAAAGTGCTGTTCAACGGGCGCATATACAAACTGCGCAAAACCAGTCTCAATCGCGGACGCCGCATTCGCATCGAGTCCTCGCCCGAGATCGCCGTCGAAGTCGACGGCGAGGCGCTGGGCTATTCTCCGTTCGAGTTCGAGATCATCGACCGGGCCGTGCGCGTCGTCGTAGCCGAGCGCTTCCTCTCGGAGTCGGCCGGAGCCTCCTCCGGCTCGCCCGCCCCGGAAACCAACAGACCAAGTACCAACTAACCTTCAAATTATTACACTTATGAAAGAACTACATTTGCTGATGCTGTGTCTCGCCGCGCTCGCTTTCTGCCGCTGCGACGACAAACGGGTGACCGTCGGCGACCTGACGGTCGAGATGCTCGAAAACCCGGTGGGACTGGACGAGCGGACTCCCCGTTTCGGGTGGCAGCTCCGCAGCGATCTGCGCGACGTAGCGCAGACTTCCTACCGGATCGTCGTGGCCGGTAGCGAGAACGATCTGAAAAAGGAACAGAATCTGATCTGGGATAGCGGCGAGGTTCCTTCCGGGGAATCGGTATGGGTCGAGTACGGAGGTCCGCAGCTCGAGTCCCGCAAGGATTATTTCTGGAAAGTGCGCGTGACGACCAATACGGGCGACGAAACGTGGAGCGAGCCGGCCCGCTGGTCGATGGCCCTGCTCGACGATTCGGACTGGCAGGCCGGCTGGATCGGCATCGACAGCGCGCTCAATGCGACCGACCGCATGGAGGGCGACAGCCGGCTGGCGGCCCGCTATCTGCGCAAACCTTTCGACGTCGAGGGCAAGGTCAAGAACGCACGGCTCTATATTTCGGGGCTCGGTCTGTACGAGTGCTACATCAACGGAAAGCGGGTAGGCGAGAGCGTGCTGGCTCCGACGGCTACCGACTATAGCACGAACGTTCCGTATAATACGTTCGATGTGAGCGAGTTTATCAAGGACAAGCAGAACGCGATCGGCGTGACGCTCGGCAACGGCCGCTTTTTCGCGATGCGTCTGGGCGATCCGTCGGCCGGACTGCTCGGCTCGCTGAGGCAGTTCGGTTTTCCGAAGCTGCTGGCTCAGCTCGAGATCGAGTACGAGAACGGCGAGCGGCAGGTGGTGGTGACCGACACGACCTGGCGCCTGACGACCGACGGCCCGATCGTTGCCAACAACGAGTTCGACGGCGAAGAGTACGACGCGAGCAAGGAGCTCGGCAAATGGTCCGAGGCCGGTTACGACGACTCGGCCTGGATGAACGCCCGTTCCGTCGGAGCTCCCGAGGGAGCGCTGCACGCGCAGCGCAATCCGAACATCCGGGTGATGGAGGAGATCGATCCGGTGGCGATCAGCCAGCTGAACGACTCGACCTATATTCTCGATATGGGACAGAATATGGTGGGTTGGCTGAACGTGACGCTCAAGGGCGAGAAAGGCGAGCCGGTCCGTCTGCGCTTCGCCGAGACGCTGAAGCCCGACGGCAGTCTCTATATGGACAATCTGAGGGGAGCGAAAGTGACCGACGTCTATATTCCGGCCGGAGACGACGTCTTCTCGTGGGAGCCTCGCTTCACCTACCACGGCTTCCGCTTCGTCGAGATCACGGGCCTGAAATACAAGCCCGAGCTGAAAAGCTTCGTCGGCAAGGTAGTCTACGACGATATGAAAACGATCGGCCGTTTCGAGACTTCCGATCCGACGATCAATCAGGTGTTCAAGAATGCCTATTGGGGCATTCGCGGCAATTACCGCAGCATGCCGACCGACTGTCCTCAGCGCGACGAGCGCATGGGCTGGCTCGGCGACCGTGCTACGGGCTGTATCGGCGAGAGCTTCGTGTTCGGCAATACGCTGCTCTACGAGAAGTGGCTGCGCGACATCGAAGCGATGCAGGACAGCGCGGGCTGCGTGCCCGATGTGGCTCCGGCCCATTGGACCTTCGACCAGCATTCGGGCAACGTGACTTGGCCGGCGGCCTATCTCTGCGTGGCCGACATGCTCTATAACCAGCGCGGCGACGTGCGGCCCGTCGAGCGCCACTACGCCTCGATGAAGAAGTGGATCGAATACATCCGCGACCGACAAATGAAGGACGGGCTGGTCATCAACGACGTCTACGGCGACTGGTGCATGCCGCCCGAAAGTCAGGAACTGATCCACTCTCAGGACCCCGCCCGCAAGACGGACGGCCGTCTGCTGGGCACCAGTTTCTATTACCGCCTGCTGAACATGATGGCCCGCTTCGCCGCCGTAAGCGGTCACGAGGCCGATACGGCCGAGTATCTCGACCTGGCCGCCCGGGTCAAGGACGCCTATAACAAGCAGTTCCTGAACGCGGAGACAGGCCAGTATGCCAACAATACCGTAACGGCCAACATCATTTCGCTGATGCAGGGTCTCGTGCCCGACTCGCTCGAGCAGAAAGTGTTCGCCAACGTCGTCGAAAAGACGAAAGGGGAATTCGACAGCCATGTCAGCACGGGGCTGATCGGCATCCAGTTCCTGATGCGCGGCCTGACGCAGCACGGAGCGGGCGATCTGGCCTATACGATCGCGACGAACCGCACCTATCCGAGTTGGGGCTACATGATCGACAAGGGCGCGACGACGATCTGGGAGCTGTGGAACGGAGACACGGCCGATCCGGCGATGAACTCCGGCAACCATGTGATGCTGTTGGGCGATCTGCTCACTTGGTACTACGAGAATCTGGCCGGCATCAAGTCCGATCCGGCGGCTCCGGGATTCAAGCATGTCGTCATGGCGCCTTATTTCCCCGACGGGCTCGACTGGGCGGATGCCGCGACCGAGTCTCCCTACGGCCCGATCGCAAGCCGCTGGAGCCGCGACGGGCAGGGCTTGTCGTGGAAAGTGGAGATACCCGCCAACTCGACGGCCAGCGTCCGGATTCCGGCTTCGTCGGCCGGGCAGGTGACCGAGGGCGGCAAGCCGCTCTCCGAGAATCCGGCCGTCAAGTCGGTGACGGAAGCCGACGGCTTCGTGACCGTCGAGATCGGTTCGGGCAAGTACGATTTCTTCGCTGCGGAGTAGGGCGGCGCATCGGATACGGAGGACCCCGGCCATTCGGCCGGGGTCCTCTTCGTTTTCCGGCGGCGGCCCCGGTGAACCTTTATCCTTTCGGGTGCGGATTCGGGCGATCCCGTGTCGGCAACGAATCCTGCATGGAGCAGGGGCTCTCGCGGTTGAAACGGCCGTCGGATTCCTTATGCTTTCTCGGGACGCCCGTCGCGATAGGCCGGCGCTCGGGCAGGGCATTCGGCTATTCGGTCGGAGCGGTACTTTTCATAGCGGAGTCGGGAGCGGCCGGCCGGTTCCGGCGAGTACGCATACCGGGTTATCGTGTCCGGGTCTGTCGGAGACCGCTCGTCGCTTCGACCGTCCGGTCGCATCCCGGTTCCGGAGCGCCGGCGCGAGGTCGGCACGGATGAAACGCGTTCGGTCGATGTCCTGCTCTCAGATTGCCGAGGCGGTCGGGGAAAGGACGGAACCTCCGTACCGGGGGCGAGGCTCGCTCTCGTTGCTCTCAGGGCAGGACCGTTCGCTTGTGGACAAGGCGATTGCGTCCATCGAGGGTAAAATTTCGGCCGGCCGTACAACAAAACCCCGTTTTTTGTGTTATATTTGCAAAGTACGGAGGTTGTCCCTTGATGTAAGGCGGTGAGAATTTCCTCTCTTCGTGCGGAATTGTTGTAGAAAACTTAAACGATCATAAATTATGTCGAGCTTACCTTTGTTGATTTTGTTGGGGGTGATCGGCCCTTGGCAGGTAGTTATCATCGTCGCGCTGATTCTCGTGCTTTTCGGCGGCAAGAAGATTCCCGAGCTGATGCGCGGCATGGGCCGGGGTATCAAGGAGTTCAAGGACGCCGTCAACAAAGACTATACGGCCGAAACGCCGGCCAAGTCGAACGAGACGACCAAACCGACCGACGAGACGACCAAATAGTTTCCCTCGCTCGTTTCCCGAGCGGCGTCCCGTCCGGTATGGGGTGCGTTCGTTTAATTGCCCGAATCTATGACCGATAAACTGGAAAAGTCATCCGATAACGAGATGACTTTTTTTGAGCACGTCGCGGCGTTGCGGCCTCATCTGCTGCGCGGAGGGCTGGCTCTGTTCGTCATTATGATCGCGGCTTTTTTGAGCAAGCGGTTCATTATCGACGTGCTGCTGATGGGACCGCAGTCGCCCGATTTCCCGACCAACCGCATCCTGTGCCATATCTCGCACCGGCTGCTGGGCGACGCGACGCTTTGCATCAATTCGATCAAGCTGAACATGATCAACACGGCGCTGGGCGGACAATTCAATCTGCATATGCAGGTATCGATGGTAACCGGCGTCGTGCTGGCGGTTCCCTATCTGCTGTGGGAGTTGTGGCGTTTCGTCGCGCCTGCGCTGACCGACTACGAGCGCTACAAGAGCCGGATGTTCGTGTTTTACGTTTCGCTCTGCTTTTTTACCGGCCTGCTGTTCGGCTATTTTCTGATCGTCCCGCTGTCGATCAACTTTCTGGCCGGCTATCAGGCCAGTCCCGACATTGCGAACATGATCGACGTCAAGTCCTATCTTTCGACGGTGCTGACCGTGTCGGTCGCCTGCGCGATCGTATTTCAGCTTCCGCTGCTGATCTATTTCCTTGCCCGCATGGGAATCGTAACGGCCGCGTTTCTGCGTAAGAACCGCCGGTATGCGATCGTTCTTTTGGCTATTGTATCCGCCGTTATTACGCCTCCCGACGTGTTCAGCCTGTTTCTGGTCGTCGTGCCGCTCTATTCGCTGTACGAAGTGAGCATTCTGCTGGCAGCCCGCGTCGAGCGCGCGAAAGCCCGGGAGGAGGCCGAAGCATAGGGATTGGCGTCCGGACGGGTCGGATTGCAACGGACGTTTCGGGTTCCGGTGATGCGGCTGTTCAGGCGATTGCGAAGCATTCGCGGTTCGAGTTTGTTCCCGTTGTAGACGACGTTTCCCTCGGCCGATGGATGAAAGAATCGGAACATGTTTGCTTATGCGAATACATGCTGATATTCCCGGATATGATGGTCGGAACCGCAGGCGAAGACGGGCGATTCTCTTATCGTCCGACATGCGGAGGGCGGGCGGTCCGTTTTCGGAAAGCGTTTCGATGAACCGTTTCGGATACCGCCTCATTTGTCGTTGCGGGATGCTGCTGTTCGTCTTCATTCTTTTTTCTTGTACGGGGACGGATAGGACGATTGCCGGCGCGGAGCGCGGTGATTCCTCGGAGAGGACCGGGACGGTCGGAGACGGATCGACGCAGGACAGTACGGGTATCGAGAAGTATCGCAATCTTTGGGAGCGGCAGACGCGGGAAAAAGCGTATGACGAGGTCATCCGTAGCGCGCGATTTGCATTCGAGAAAGGAGAAAGCGACGGCAACCGTTCGCTGTCGGTCTATGCGACGGCCTATCTGGCCCAATCTTACATGTTGAAAGACGACGACGATAGCACTTGTTATTGGCTGGCCGAGTCTTTCGAGAGGATCGGGAAACTGCCGAGAGAAGACCTTTTCATCGTCGGTACGGTGAATAATATCGCCGGAATCCGGGCCATGAAGTCCGAATCCGACTATTCTTCGGCCCTGCGCTATTTCAAAGCGGCTCTGTCGGCCGTCGAAAAAGCGGGCGATACGCTCAATCAGGGAGCTATATTGCAGAATATCGCGCATATCTATCAGGTGCGGGAAGACGTGTCGGGATTCGATTACGCTCTGCGTTCCTACGAATTGGTTGCCGCCAGGGGAGGAGTCAATGCGCGGAGCACGGCCGCAGTGGTGCTTTCGTCGATGTATGTGCTGAAAGGGGATTATGCGCAGGCCCTCCGCTATGCGGATATATCCGTCGCCCGAATCGAGGACAGCAGCTATTGGGATGCCAATAAAGCCTACGTATGGTATAACTACGGCGACGTATGCGCTTCTGCGGGCGACGATGCCCGGGCCGAAGCTTCTTATCGCAAGGCATTGGAATATGTACCGTCGGCCGGTACCGCGATCGGTATCCGGGCCTATGTGTCTTTCGGAAACTTCTGTCTGAAACGGAAAAAATACCGGGGGGCGGTCGAGATGTACCGCCGGGCCGAGGAATTGCTCGGCAGCGGTAACGTGGAGTGCAGAGCTCCGGTTTATTCGGGACTCGCGCGTGCCTACGATGCCTCGGGCGACGGGGCGAAAGCGCTGGAGTATTACCGGAAGTACTTCGGAACCTGTTCGACGACGGTCAGCTCCGCCAAGGAACATGCTTTCAACGAGCTGCTGATGAGGTACGAACAGTCGGAACATCAGCGGGCCATGGGACTCAAAGAGATGGAACTGCTCCGGAAAGACCGCAATATCATGGCCGCCGTTTTCGCGATGCTGCTCGTAATCGGTTTTTTCCTTTATGCCTGTTTGCTTTATCGGCGGAAGAACGCGATGTACCGGGAACTCGTGCGGCAGAATCTCAATTATCGGGAACGTCTGAACGAATGCGAACGGCTCGAGGGTGTTCGGAAAGCGAACGCGCAGCAGGCGCAGTTGAAAATTTACGAACGGTTGGAGGCGTTGATGCGGAACGAGAAGATTTACCGCAGAAAGGACCTGACGCTCCAGATGCTGGCGGAAACGCTGGGCACCAATACGACGTACATGTCCCATATCGTCAACAGTTTCTCGGGTAAGTCCTTCCCTAATTATCTGAACGCTTATCGCATCGAGGAAGTGCTGGACGCTCTTTCCGATCCGTCCGACGACGAACCGATCCATGCCGTTTTCGAGAGAGTCGGATATACGTCCCGTTCCACTTATCTTCGGATTTTCCGGAAGGAGGTGGGGTGCGCTCCTTCGAAGTATCGTCAGGAGATACGGAAAATCCGTGCCGAGCGAAAGAATGTACGGATTTAAAAAATATGCGAAATGACACATCGGCCGAAGGGTACATTCTGATGGCGGCGAGTATCTTTGCCTGCAATCATATTGTTAATTGTAAACTTCATTGCCATGAAATCGAAAAATCGTATCTTCTTCCCGTCCGTGCGTGCCGCGCTGATCGCGCTTGCGGCTTCGGCGATGTTCGCCTGCTCCGACGACGACGAGGGTTTCGCCGATTTGGCCGTCGATTCTCCGTCGCTCGAGATTCAGGCCGGACAGACCGGTCTGGTTCGCATTCTCGCCGGAAGCGGAGAATATGCCTGTACGGGAAACGACCCGCAGATCGCAGACGTGCAGCTTGCGGAGCAGACGATCTCAGTCCGGGGACTTGCCTCGGGGAGTACCTCCTTTGCCGTGGAGGATACCCGGACCGGACAGTCGGTGTCGGTCGACGTGACCGTGTCTCCGGTGCCGTTGGCACTGTCCTATACGGACGTGGCGCAGTGGTTCGCCGGCGAGCAGCCCGAGGGGGCCGGGTTCGCCCGATGGAAAGCGGATATGGTCGAAGGAATCGAGAGAACCGGCTTTTATCGCGTAGGGTTCGCAGAGGTGGCTGCGCAGTTGGAAGCGACGTCGCTGAATGAGAAAAACTGGATTTTTTCGGTGACTGCGACCGAATCGGCAGACGATGCGACGATGTTCGAAGAAGCGTTGACGGCCTATCTGAACGACGACGAATACACTTTCAGCGTCGGGCAATACAGCAACGAAGAAATTTTGGCCGAACACGGACGGCCGCAGAGCGTTTCGCTCGACGAGTTGCAGAGTGTCTTGGAGCGTGCGGATTTCAGTAAAGAAGCGTTGCGCGTAGGTTTTGGGACCGATGCGGTGGCCGTGGAAATTTCGATTTCGTACGGTGAGGCGGCGCTGATCGTCCGTCCGCTTTCTTTCGGGGATAATTGGATGTGGTATGCCGAAAACTTCATCGGTCGGGATTTCGACGAGTTGCTGACGGAACGATATTCCGTTCAATCTGGTGTTGTTCGCCCAACCCGATACGCCGGTCGAAAAGATCGAGGCGGCCTATACGCTGGACGAGGCGCAGATGAAAGCGTATTGGATCGCCATGTTGGAATCTCCGGATGCGGAAACGGAGATGGGCGTTTTCGAGCAGACGATCGTTTTTTATTCCGACAGTGCGCGGGAACCGATGATTCTGCGTTCGATCGCGGAAACCGTCGAGTGGATCCGCGACGACGACTTCGCCGGCGTGGAAAGTGTCATGCCGATTTTCCGAGTTTCGGACGAACGGGTGATTATCCCGCAAGTGAGCAGCGACGGTAGCGGACAGAAAAACCTGACGGTAACGATGGCGGTTCTCGCGGCGGAGGGAGCGTCCGCCGTCATGGCGCAGGGACTGACGAAGTGAGAAGTTGCCGTTTGCTTCGGAGAAAAAGGATAGCCGAAGGGCCGGATCGGGACGAAAACGATCCGGCCCTTCGGCGTTCTCGGAAGACCGGTTTTCGGCGCGGTGCCGCCGGACTCGCCGCAGTTCCGGGACGTCCGGCCGGAAATCAGCGGTCGAATCGGAAATGCCGCTGCGATTTCTTCGGATATATGTCGCTGATCGTGATCAGGATGCCCGTTTCCTCGACATAGCCGAAATCGGGGTTGACGACCGTTCCGAATACCTTCATCGACGGGGAAAGGCTCATATAGGAGTTGATCAGAGGCGGAATGTTCTCGCGGTACTTGCGGATTTCCCGGATCAGGATTTTGTAGTCCTCCGCGTAGCTTCCGCCGCAGAACATCCGCTCGAAGCGCTCCTCGTCGAAGTGCAGCTCGATCGGATGAATCGACTCGACCAGATGCTCGCGGTCGGGGAAATATTTGCGGAGGAAGTACAGCAGGATGTTGCGCGCCTCCTTGTCGTAGCTGCCGTACATCGTGACCTTGCCGAAAAAGTAGCGCATGTCGGGGTTGTTCACCACCAGCGCGCCGAGTCCGTCCCACAGGTTGTCGAGCGAGAAAAGTCCTTTCGGATTGGCTCGCGATCCCTGATAGTGGGGCTGCACGAACGAACGTCCGAGCTCGATCGTGTAGGGCAGGTACTCGTTGCGGAACCGTTCGGTGAAGCGGAAGTAGTGTTCGGTCGAGAGGCATTTGGGGTGCGTGCTCCGCGAGATGATGTAACGGTAGCCTCCGACGATCTCTTTCGCCTTGGGGTCCCAGACGAAAAGCTGCTCGTACCCTTCCGGGTCCAGGTCCAGCTCGTCGATGTCAACGTCGGCGCCGGTGCCGCCGCCGCCGTCGCGGAAAGAAAGCTCGCGCAGCCGTCCGATCTCCCTCATCAGGTTCGGACACTCTTGTGCGCGCATGACATAAATCTCGTTGCCTCCGTTGTTAGTACGCCGCAGAAGGCGCTCGGGCGTCAGTTCGTTTTCTATCAGATCGGCAGCTACCGGATCGATTACAGGCTTCATCCCCCAGTGTCTCAATTTGGGGCAAATTTATAAAAACAATTCCAAAATCCGCCGGACGCCAAGGATTTTTGACTATTCGCTCTCCAGCCCGTATACCATGTCGCGTATCCGTCCGGCCCAGACTTTGGCCGGCGCGTCGCGAAGGCTCTGCCACCGGACGGGCTCGCCGAACCGGATATCGAAGTGCCGGCCTTTCTGGCGGAACATTTCGTCGGGCAGGTAGAGCATCTCGATATTGGCCCGGATACCGAGGGCCGAGCGCAGGTTCGACAGGTTGTAGAAAAACGACGACAGCTCGCGGTCGAAGCGGACCAGCACGATGTCGCGGCGGCTCTCGAGGGCGCTTTTGACGAAACTGTGCTTCCAGCGCGGATCGGCTACCCGTCCG
>ENA-UEQR01001979-UEQR01001979.1-human-gut-metagenome-genome-assembly--contig:-NODE-1979-length-10884-cov-5.828167_pt1 | contig 10884 bp, 8 predicted proteins | sample MGYA00242944_ERZ507941 | MGnify/ENA primary metagenome ERZ507941 (study PRJEB26167, sample SAMN06115398) | human gut metagenome | host: Homo sapiens | place: China:Chongqing | collected 2016-06-23...
TGAAGATCCTGCTGCCGGAGGGCGAGACCGCCCCCTGCAAGAGCGTGATCGCCTGGATCGGCGCCGCCGGAGAGGCGATTCCGGATGCCTCCGGTGCCGCCGCGCCCGCCGCGGCCGCGCCTGCTGCTCCTGCCGCTGCGCCGTCCGCAGCCTCTGCCGCGGCTCCTGCCGCCGCCCCCACGGCCCATGCGGACCGTCCCGCCGGTGCCTACGTGCTGGCGACTCCCTACGCCAAGAAGCTGGCGAAGGAAAAGGGCTATGACCTCTCCCAGATCCCCGGCACCGGCCCCAACGGGACCGTGGTGGCCAAGGACGTGGAGAACTTTGTGGCCGGTCCCAAGACCAGCCCCATGGCTGCCAAGCTGGCTGCCGAGCTGGGCGTGGACGTCAGCAAGCTGGACGTCCAGGGCCGCGTGATGAAGGCGGACGTGCTGGCCGCCGCCGGTGTGGGTGCAGCCGCAGCTCCTGCCGCTGAGGCCGCTGCCGCTGTTGAGAGCAACGACGAGAAGCCTGTGAAGGTGAATCCGCTGCGCCGCAGCATCGCTGCCAACATGACCAACTCCTGGCACACCTCTCCGCGGGTCACCTACACCCGTCCGGTGGAGGTCACGGCTATGAAGGACCTGCGGGCCAAGCTGAAGGACGGCCTGAAGGAGCAGGGGATCAAGCTGACCTACAACCACATCCTGATGAAGGTGGTTGCCAAGGCCCTGACCGAGTTCCCCGACGTGAACGCCAGCTTCGCGGACAATATGCTGACCCGCCACAAGCACGTGAACATGGGCCTGGCGGTCGCCAAGGGCGATGGCCTGATCGTGCCCAATGTGAAGAACTGCGAGGAGAAGTCCCTGGCACAGATCGCCCAGGAGACGGAGGCTCTGATCGAGGCCACCCGCACCGGCAAGCTGGGCATGGAGGACATGACCGGCGGCACCTTCACCATCTCCAGCCTCGGGCCCTATGGCATCACCAGCTTCTCTCCCATCATCAACCAGCCTGAGCTGGCGATTCTGGGCGTGTGCGACATGGTGGATACCCCTGTGGTGCGCAACGGCGAGATCGTGATCCGGACCATGATGAACCTGAGCCTGACTGCCGACCACCGCGTGATCGACGGCGTGATGGCCTCCAAGTTCCTCAAGCGGATCGCGGAGCTGCTGGAGAACCCCTACATGCTCCTGGTGTGAGATCAAACAACCCATTCAAGGGAACCCGGCCTGTGCCGGGTTCCCTTTGAGGGGTCATTGTCCAAAATTTGACGATCCAAACAACTCAAAGGCCGAATTAGAGGCGGTTTTTGGGTAAGTTCATGAAAGAAGGACAGAAATTATGGCAACTGAAGTTCTGATGCCCAAGCTGGGTCTGACGATGACCGAGGGCACCATTGAAGAGTGGAAGTTCAAAGAGGGAGACACCGTCAAGAAGGGGGACATCCTGTTCTCCGTGGCGACCGATAAGCTGACCAACGACGTGGAGGCCGAGGAGGACGGCACCCTGCTGAAGATCCTGCTGCCGGAGGGCGAGACCGCCCCCTGCAAGAGCGTGATCGCCTGGATCGGCGCCGCCGGAGAGGCGGTTCCCGATGCTGCCGGCGCCGCGGCTCCCGCCGCACCCGCTCCCGCCGCTCCTGCTGCACCTGCCCCGGCTGCAGCCCCCGCCGCAGCTGGCCAGAAGACCGTTATCGTCGTGGGCGGCGGCCCCGGCGGCTATGTGGCTGCCATCCGGGCGGCCCAGCTGGGCGCCAAGGTGACCCTGGTGGAGCGCGAGCACATCGGCGGCACCTGCCTGAACATCGGCTGCATCCCCACCAAGTGCTTGCTGCACAGCGCGGAGCTGGTGTCCGAGATCAAGGAACAGGGTGCTGACATCGGCGTGAAGGTCTCCGGTGTGGAAGTGGATTTCCCCCAGGTGATCGCCCACAAGAACGCCATCAGCAAGCAGCTGACCCAGGGTGTTGCCGGTCTGCTGAAGCAGAACAAGGTCGCCCGCGTGGACGGCGAGGCCAGCTTCACCGGCCCCAAGACCCTCTCTGTGAAGAAGTCCGACGGCTCCGTGGAGGAGATGACCGCCGACGCCATCATCGTGGCCACCGGCTCCGTCAACGCCCAGCCGCCCATCCCCGGTCTGAAGGAGAATCCCAACTGCATCGACTCCACCGGTGCGCTGAGCCTGGAGAAGCTGCCCAAGAGCATGGTGGTCATCGGCGGCGGCGTCATCGGCCTGGAGCTGGCCTGCGCCTATGCAGCCTTCGGCACGAAGATCACCTTAGTGGAGGCCATGGATCACATGCTGCCTATGCTGGACGGCGATCTGACCAAGATCGGCGTGGCGCACATGAAGAAGATGGGCATGGAGTTCCATCTGGAGTGCCCCGTGCAGTCCGTGGAAGACAGCCCCGTGGGCGCAAAGGTTGTCTGCAAGGATAAATCCGGCAACACCGTCAGCTTCGAGGCGGAAAAGGTGCTGGTGGCCATCGGCCGCAGGGCCAATACAGCGGAGCTGGATCTGGCCGCCGGCAAGATCGGCAACGATAAGGGACGGATTCTCGTCAACGATAAGATGGAGACCAACGTCCCCGGCGTATACGCCATCGGCGACTGCGTGTTCGGTCACGCACAGCTGGCGCACACCGCCTCCGCCATGGGCGAGGTGGCATCGGAGAACATCTGCGGCCACGAGGCGCACTACTGCGAGAAGACCAACCCCACCTGCGTGTATATGGAGCCGGAGGCGGCCTCCGTTGGTCTGACCGAGGAGCAGTGCAAGGCGCAGGGCATTGCCTACAAGGTGGGCAAATTCCCTATGAGCGCCAACGGCAAGGCACTGATCCTCAATGGCGGCGAGGGCCTTGTCAAGATCATCGCCGGTACGGAGTATGGCGAGATCCTGGGCATGCATATCATCGGGCCCCGCGCGACCGACCTTATCGCTGAGGGTGCGCTGGCCATCGGTGGTGAGATGACGTTGGATGAGCTCATCGACACTATCCACTCTCACCCCACTGTCACGGAGACCATGCGCGAAGCCGCGCTGAACGCGGAAAAGCGTGCCATCCACACAAAGAACTGACGGCGCGCAGAATGGCGATCCGTGTTACGCTGAGCGCAAATGCAGGCGTTTCCGTGGAGCTGGGCGGCGTCCGCATCTGGATAGACGCGCTCCACGATACGCGTGTGCCGGGGTTTTCCACGCTGGACAGTCATCTGCTCCAGCGGCTGTGGTCCGAAGCCGCCTTTCAGTCGCCGGATGCCATTGTGTATACGCACTGTCATCCAGATCACTATGCGGCGCATTTGACGGCGGAGGCCTGCCGCCGCTGGCCGAAGGCACGGTTGTTTCTGCCGCAGAAGGACTTTCCGGAGCAGGAGCTTCTGTCGGGGAGGGAGGCCGCCGCATCCATCGAAGGGGTGGCGCTGCACTTTTACCGACTGACCCACGACGGCATGGCTTTCGCCGGTGTGCCGCATTACGGACTCACCATCACCTGCGGAAGGGACAGCATACTGCTTCCCGGCGACTGCGCCGTGGCCTCTCCGGAGCTGCTTCCCGTGGTGAACGGGCGGCATCTGCGCCTTGCGCTGCTGAACTTCCCTTGGGCCACGCTACAGCGCGGACGGGATTTTCTGCGGGAGCAGCTGCACGCTGACCAGATCGCGCTGTATCACCTCCCCTTTGAGGAGGATGATACCGAGGGCTTTCGCGCGGCGGCAGATCGTGCCGCACAAAGCCTATCCGGCGTCGGAGCCGTCCATGTGCTCGATAATCGCTTTCAGACCCTGTTTATCCCGGATGAAACGCAGCCCGCCCCGCATAGCTGATAAAAAGCAAAAGACGTCCTGTTTTCGCTGGAAAACAGGACGTCTTTTCTATAAAACGGTGTAGACGTGGAAATCGTCAGCAGTATGCTGGGGTACACTCACCCCTCCAGCAGAGCGCGGCAGCCCTCCGGGAGCAGATAGTCGATCTCTATACGGTTCCCCTCGTAGACGCGAATTTCCCGGATGGCGGCGGCGACTGTGGGGCGATCCAGCTCCGCCAGCTGCCCCGACGCCAGCAATTCCTTTACCCAGGGCAAGGACAGCGGCTCATCCTGTACCGAGTCGCGCAGCTTGTCCAGTTGGGCCTGCAGCGCCTGCTCCTGTGCGTCATAATCAGCGCGGTAGCGGAGGAAGTCCTCCTTGGAGATAAGCGCGTCCTGATAGTCCTCGTAGGCGCTCTGGCGGCGGCGCTGAATGCGCTGCAATGCAGCTTCCAGCTTTTGGGGTTGGTCGGTGCCGGAGCGCGGGCGCTGCGCCGCGCCCTGCTGTGCCAGCTGGTGGAGGTTTTCCACGCCGGCAATGAGTTGGTTCAGATCATCCAGTATCACCTTCGTCAACACATCATGGGCGATATAGTGCTTGCTGCACGCGGATGCGCCGTAGCGCTTATACGAGCCGCAGGTGTAGAAGATTTTGCCACCCCAGGTGGTCTTGACCATGGCTCGTCCACAATCGCCACACTTGAGAAAACCCGCAAAGGGGCTGACATTCTGTTGAAAATCCGGCGTACGGGCGTTAGCGTTCAGCAGAGCCTGCACCCGCTGCCACTGGTCTTTTTCGATGATCGGCTCATGAGTACCGGACACCACCGTCCATTGAGAGCGATCCTTCCGCTTGGCTTTCCCGTGCATCTGAAGGCGGTCGTCCCGTCCCTGCTCCATATTCCCGATGTACATCTCATTTTGCAGGATACGGTGGATGGTCGCGTATGTCCAGTAGGTGGTGGTTTCCAGCCGGTGGTTGTTGCGGTATTTTTCGCCGGTGAGCCGTTTGTACTCACTGGGGCAGGGGATGCCCTCCTTGTTCAGCTGCTTGGCAATGCGAATCTTTCCCATTCCGTTTTCGAACAGGGTAAAGATGCGCCGCACCACCTCCGCCGCAGGCGGGTCGATGACCAGACGGTTATGATTCTGCGGGTCCTTACAGTACCCGTAGCTGGCGAAGGCCCCGATGAACTCGCCCCGCTGCTGCTTGGCGTAGAGGGAGCTTTTGACCTTCTGGGAGATGTCACGGGCATACTGGGTGTTAAACAGATTCTTCAGCGGCATCATCATGTCGTAGGCGCCGCGGTCGCTGTCGATATTGTCCGTGACAGCGATGAACCGCACACCGTGCTCCGGCAGCCAACGCTCCAGATAGCGGCCTGTTTCGATGTAATCACGGCCGAAACGGGACAGGTCCTTTACCAGCACACAGCGGATGCGCCCGTTCCCTATGTCCCGCAGCATCCGTTGAAAGGCGGGGCGCTGGAAATTCGTGCCGGTATAGCCGTCGTCGGCATAGCATTCCGCCATTACCAACTCAGGATGATTTTCGATATACGCCTCCAGCAGCTTCCGCTGGTTGCCGATGGAGTCGCTCTCCATCCGGTCGCCGTCCTCCCGGGACAGGCGGCAGTACAGCGCGGTGGGCAGCGGCTGCTTCTCCATACGCACCCCTCTCCCTTCCGTGAACTGCCCGCGGACATTACGCCGCCTGTGTGTGGGCGCGGATCAATTCAACCACCAGCGCCTCTGCCGTCTGTTGACCAAGGAAATTGCGAGTGACGGTGATCGCCGGAGTGGGTGCTTGCTGAACGGTTGGCATAAACAGACCTCCTCTTTGAGAATAGTCCATCGTATGCGCGTTACAGAAACCGTATGTTTATCGGTCAGACATAAGAGCTGCCTCCTATTCAAATTGATAGGAAAACAAAACACCGTGCAGGATATAAATATCCTACACGGTGTCAAAAACATCATGACAAATCAAACGGGTTCACATGTCCGCTTGCAAAAGAGCAGTCGACTGGGTATAATATCCTCATGCGGTGCGGAGTGATTCGTTGTGTAGGTGCGTTATCACCTGCGCAGGCTTTGAGGAGTTGGCCCTCTTCAAAGCTGCCGCTATTTTGTTTTCTAGTGTTAGTATACCACCGGAAATTCTATTTATCAGCAAATAATATCTAATATTTAGAGTTGCTGCTCGCTTGATACATTCAAAAAACATCCACCCAGAGCATGGACTTCGATAACATCCTCCGGCTGTACATTGGTCAGAACCAGTGTAATTAGCGCATCGCCTTGACGACTGCTACCACTGACCGGCGGGATACGAATCTCCTGCCGCCCATCAGGAAGTAAGACAATAGATGTACGGGTATTCTCCTTTTCGGGCGTCGGGCAGCCGTGACGATCCCGGCGGAGCTTCGAGTAGAGGTATTGCTGACCGGTTGTGTCGGTGAAGCTACGATAACTGTCGGACTGCACCTGACCGGTCATCGATTGATGCATGAGAAACGCCAACGCACCGGGATCGTCCCGCAGACCGCAGTCTTCGATAAGATGGTTTCTTCGGGTGTTGCGAAAAAGCTGTACGCCCAGGGCAGAAGCCATCCCCTCCAGCTTGATGCGGCCTGCATAGCCGATGGTGTAGGCACTGACCGTCGTACGAATGTAGGTAATCAGTTCACCTGAAGCAAATGCTTTCTGCCCCAATTCATCCTGCGATACAATATAGGCGCTATCTGCAAGCCTCTCCGCAGGACACTTCTTTTCGAGATATGCTCGCCATGCGTTAACATATAAAGCGCCATAAGGTGAAAGTGGGAACGTATAGTTATGGGTGTAGCTGGCCAGATCATCCCGGCGGTAACGCACAAAAACACGCTCATGATCGGCATCATCCAACAATAAATCTCCCCACTGTAATGCGCATACCTCCTTTGCTGACAGACCACTCTCCTTTAGCAGGACACTCAGCGCTTCCATGGGCTGTCCCAGTTCCCGCCAGCAGCGGTCATCCAATGCTGCTTCGTATTCTGCAGGTAAAACATCCGTGGTGGCGGCTTCCCGCTGTAGACAGCGATTAGTCGCGTCAGTATCGCGTTCCTGCCGACGAATATATTCCTCCAATTTCTTCTTGGCAGGGCACTCAACACCTTCCCGTTGGGAAACGGTCATTAAAAAGTGACACAATCTTTTAATGTACTCCAGCCCGTTTTTCGCTGGTGTGCATCACAAAAATCTTTGAAATCTTTCGATGTAAGATCTTTCAGTTTTTTGCTTTCAAAGAAAATAGCCAATTTCCGAAGTTGGTTGTAATACGTCTTTCGAATCTCAGCACTGCTGCTTTGGTCATTTACATAGTCGGCTGCGTATAACTCTACCGCGGTGCTCAAACTTATCTCGTCCAACGATTTTCCCTCACGAAAACTCGTATTCAACACATGGCGATACCTCTTGAGCAGATCCTCCGTGCGCTTCATTACGGTGCGGTGGATAATCTGTTCCTGCGTTTCTCCGGGGCGGGGATAGGGAACATACAATTCCAATGTAACAGCGTCAGAAAACCTGCGTTCCTTACTGTTGGTGTGGGTTTGCAGCAAATGGCCTGTCTGCGGATCCAGCAGCCCAATAGTGCCGCGGGCTAAGTATCCCGCAGAGGTTGTCGGATTCAGCGTAAATCGGATTTTGATACTGGGACGGTAATCGAACACAAACGACTGCTTACCTGATTGAGGTGTGATCTTGATTCCGCTAAACGGGTCGTTTTTTCTTTTCATACATATTCTTAACCTTTCCGTGGATTTTTTTGGCGTCTTTCTTTAACATGTCATAGTATTCTTTTGCAACTAACTCCTGAATGTCCGGTATACACGACTGCTGCCGTGATAGAGTCGTGCGGGATTTCCCGTTTTCCCTGGCGAGTTGGATGTGCTTCGGCAGGCGTACATCTACTCGATCACAATCATGGCACCGCACAGTTATGGTGATAGTACTGCCCGGCAGAGCACTTTGAGGCACGACATAGCTTTGTGTCACGTGACACACCTGAGGTGATACGATGGGCAAAGCAGATGCGAACGCAGGGTGGGCACTGTGATCCGGATCAAGGATGATCCCTTCCAGCACCTGTGCAATGACCGGCCAATTATCTTCACGTTTGATCCAATCTGCCCACCATGCGTCCTCATTGCGGAGACGGTGCCCCATTAGCGCGTCTACCAGGCCATGTGGCATGACGCTCCGCCCATCCGGCAGCGGAACTGATGCACAATTGCACAAGTAAGTGCAACCGCTGCGGCGCAGCAAGTAGGCGGTTACAACGGTCAAAGTATTGCCACCGTCATCCATATCGGGCTCGACTTGCACGACCATCTCCATGCCGAGCCAATAATCGCTATTGTAACCTAGCAACTCCAATTTATTTTTAACATAGCGGCTGATGTCCTGTGGGTCAGCAGGACGATGGATGTCCTGACGGTGGTGGATAACATAAGCGTCATTAATCTCATCGTCACTATATCCCTGCCTACACAATACTTCGCGGCTATCACGAACAATGTCCATGACATATTTAGGTAAGATTACCTGACGATATGCGTTGCGGGTTTTCATGGCAGAAACGCGTTCCCCGTTGGAAATGTTATGCACTGCCGCGTATACACCAAAGTTGTCGCAATCAACAATCTCGCCATACTTTGGGCATACTTCAGCAGGGCGCAGCAGACAGCACAACATCAGAGCGGCACCGGCGGCCAAGGGTGTTTTTGAGGAATCCAACCGGATCAATTCCGCCAACCGTACCAAATCGTCACGAGGGAGGGCTTTGGCCTGCTCCGGAGGAACGATGCTCTCTGTTGTAAATAAAGGAATCTCAATGGGGGGCAAATCATATTGTGACAACAAATAACGTGACGCCTCATATAGCAGATTCGCTTCAGTAATGTGTTTGTTTGCGGTTGCGAGGGCATTTGCCTCACCACGATCTGTGTTCTTGCGAGCCAGTGCCAAATATGCCTGCTGCGCTTCTTCCAACGTACTAGGGTCATCAATACGATCCAATATCCTCTGGAGGATAGGGATACTGCGGCGTTCATAGTAGGTCAATGCTGCCCTGCGCGTGTTTTCGGCGCGCCATTGTGCAGGGCATAGCTGATGCTTCACATCACCCGGCAAGTAACCATACGCTTGCGCATAGTCTATATGCTCCCGCTGCGGACGGCAGGCTGTCTCATACTTTGCAACCGTGCGGGCAATAACGTTTTTGACGGATTCCTCCAGCGTCCGGCCACAGCCGGGACGATAGGTCATTTGGGCAGAAATACCTGGTACAAATTTGGATTTATTGGAAAACAGAACAGTCGATAATGTTTGCTTACCGCCAGACGGGTCTGATAATCCAGCGCGGAAAACGGCTCATCCAACAGCAGAATATCCGGCTGCGTGGCCAGCGTGCGGATCAGGGCGCAGCGCTGCCGCATGCCGCCGGACAGCTGGTCAGGGCGCTTGGCGGCAAATTCCCACAGGCCGTAGCGCTTCAGCAGCCCCTCCACATTGCGGCGGTGCGCCGGATCACGGTCGTGCCGGATCTGCAGCCCCAGCATCACGTTGTCATAGATGGAGCGCCATTCAAACAGCTGGTCGCGCTGGGGCATAAAGCCCATGCGCCCGTCGGCGCCGGATGCCGGATGGCCGTATAGCTCCACCGTGCCGCCGTCCAGCGTCTCAAGCCCTGCCAGCGCGCCCAGCAGCGTGGATTTCCCACAGCCGGAGGGGCCTACGATACTGACGAACTCCCCCTCCGCCACGTCGAAGGATACGCTCCGCAGCGCCTCCTCCTCGCCGTTGCGCGCCTGATACGTCAGGGCGGCGGAACGCACGGAAATGATTTGATTCATACGCGCCTCCCTTGTATGGTATGCCTTTGCGGGAGAGAAAGCCCTCCCTGCTTCAATGTTGGTGTACCATGGAGCTACACAATCAATGAGGAGGCTGTTCCCATGAAGAAGATCATTTCCACCACCAACGCTCCCGCTGCCATCGGTCCCTACTCTCAGGCCATCGACTGCGGCAACTTCCTTGTCACCTCCGGTCAGGTCCCCTTCGATCCCTCCACCGGCGAATTCGTACCCGGCGGCATCACCGGGCAGACCCGTCAGGTACTGACCAACATCAAGGCCATCCTGACGGAGGCCGGTCTGACCATGGACAACGTGGTGAAGACCACCGTGTTCCTGCAGAACATGGGTGATTTCGCCGCCATGAACGCCGTCTATGCCGAGTTCTTCACGGCGGAGATGCCCGCGCGCATGTGCTACGAGGTCGCGGCGCTGCCGATGGGCGCGCTGGTCGAAATCGACGCCGTGGCGGTGAAATAATCCCGCCTTCGGACCGAAGGCGCGCTCCGGGTATCTGGGGCGTGCCTTTTGCTCTTTTGTAGATATTTTGTGAATAAGTTTGGCTCTTCATGCTGGCTTTTTATCCGGAAAAGCCGCAATTTTGTAGAACCGGGTTTTGCCCGCCGTGACGCCTGAAATCTGAAAATATAGAAATAATAGTCTGAAAATAGTTATGTCAAAAGCCACCAAAGCCGACACGCCGCAGAAGGTCAATTACAACGATGCGGTTGCCGAGTCGAAAAAGTATTTCGACGGGGACGACCTCGCCGCCACGGTGTGGGTCAGCAAGTACGCCCTCAAGGACTCTTTCGGAAACATCTACGAGAAATCGCCGCGCGAGATGCACGAGCGCATCGCTTCCGAAATCGAACGCATCGAGCAAAAATACCCGAACCCGCTCCCGAAGGAGGAGGTTTTCGCGTTGCTCGACCATTTCCGTTACGTCATTCCGCAGGGCGGCCCGATGACCGGCATCGGCAACAATTTCCAGGTGGCGTCGCTGTCGAACTGCTTCGTCATCGGCCATAAGAACCCCGCCGACTCCTACGGCGGCATCTTCCGCATGGACGAGGAGCAGGTCCAGCTGATGAAACGCCGCGGCGGCGTGGGCCACGACCTTTCGCACATCCGCCCCACGGGTAGCCCGGTGCTCAACTCGGCACTCACGTCGACGGGCATCGTGCC
>ENA-UEQR01001985-UEQR01001985.1-human-gut-metagenome-genome-assembly--contig:-NODE-1985-length-10871-cov-14.585510_pt1 | contig 10871 bp, 7 predicted proteins | sample MGYA00242944_ERZ507941 | MGnify/ENA primary metagenome ERZ507941 (study PRJEB26167, sample SAMN06115398) | human gut metagenome | host: Homo sapiens | place: China:Chongqing | collected 2016-06-23...
AAGAATGGCATATGAAATGGTCATGCCCTATCATCTTCATATGCCATCTTATTTTTTAGAGACATTTACTGAATATCTCTAAAAAATCTTGCTGCTATGCTAAGCATAATAATAGAAAGGAGTTAGGAACAGTACGGTTCTCTTTCTTATTTATGTGTATAAGCTAGTGCTGCTCCCAATGCCGTGCGATACTCTGCATATTCAGGTATCCAAAAATGGCATTGGTACATTTCTTCCATAACTGGGAATATTTCTTTGCATTGTGGCATTTTGGTCAAATTACCTATTAGGACAAAATCTTTAATGTGGCTATTCAGTGCTGCTAATATGACAGATTGTCCTATTGATTGTAATACCATATGAATGATTCCCGCTGCTACATCTTCCATAGAGGCGTTTGAACTTGCTTTGCCAAATGTGGAAGCGGTGGCATCCAGAGGCAGTCCAGGTAGAGGGGTATTGCAAATATCCTTGATTTGCAGATCAATATTTTCTATTACACCTTTTTCTGCCATCTTTACCACTTGATGAATATTCTGTGTTTTTAACAACAGGCGAGATAGTCCTTGAATGGTTCCTCCGCCAATACCTATACCACCTATGTGAGATATGTTTTTACCTCCTTCCACTTTTACAAAAGAGGTGCCGGTACCCATGCTTACTACAATAAGGTCTTGCAATTGGGAGTCATAGTGAGCTCCAAGACCGTTTGCTAGAAACTCATCCGTATGATCAGTAGAGAGTCCATATAAGGGTTGGTTTACGTAAGCACTTCCCACTCCTGTCAACATGACTTTATCAATGTCGTTTAAGCTGATTCCATTATCATATATGTATTTGCCGAAAGCACCGAATAACGAAGTGATAGGATCTTCGGCTTTTACAATCATAGGATGTTTTATGCCTTCTTTATCCACACCTATTATCTTGGTGGTGCTTCCGCCTACGTCTATACCTATTACCATTCCCATTGTTTTTCTTTGTTTATTTTAAAATAGTGCAAATATACAGGAATTATCTAAGTGGCTATTCATATAGCTTGCAATAATTACCAATTATCTGTTCGGAATGGAGCTACAGGCAGGCCTGATGCTCCGAATAAGGTACCATCAGTATGGTTGGCCCAATTGTATCTTACGGCTACAGGATGAGGTACATCGGGTGATTGTACAATTATTTCTTTCTTTTTTACAGTTACTGTTGCCGGATAAAAAATCCGATCTGTACCTGCGATTATAAATCCGCGTACTGGGTCGGGATGCAAGAATCCTTTTCCTAAGTTTTCAAAATGGATGCGAAGGGTATTTCCTTCGATGCTGTAGCCTTTATAAACCGGATATTGAGGCATTTTTCTTTTTCCGTAAGTTTGCTTTAAAGCTAACTGTGATAGGCGAAGACCTGTTTCCAGAGTACTTTGGAAGGTATTGCTTTTTTCTTTCCCAATATCGGTGGTTATCACCATGCCTGTATGATTCAAGTGTAAAGCCTGTGCTTGTGCTTCACGCATGGCCGCCCAGTCTGAATCATCTTGTGCTTCTTCTTTTTTCTCATGATTGGGCAGTTGCACAAAGTAGAAAGGCATTTGTGGTTTTTGCCATTTATCGCGCCAGTCGGCTATCAATGACATGAATAAGTCTGCATATTCATCGCTACTTTCCAAATTACTCTTTCCTTGATACCATATAACACCTTGAAGGGGGAAAGAGGTAAGCGGATGTATCATTGCATTGAATAATCCTGTAGGATACTTAGGGTTACTTTCTGGTGAAATGGGTACAGGGGGGATTCCACTTAATGAGAGACCGGATAGGTATTTCCATTCTCCTGCCAATGAGATAGGATCTTTGCCTTTTACACTCAGCTTCATGTCTTCTGGACGGCCATATATTCCTCCTTTGCTTTTGTAATTGGTCACACGTATGGTCAGTACAGCTTTTCCGCGTTTTACCAGCTTATAGGGAATTGTGTAATAGCGGGACGCATCGGCTTTCGTGTTTCGTCCTATTTCAGTCCCGTTATAATATACGATGCTTTCATCGGCAATGTTCCCTAAATTTATTGTGACATTTTTTCTAGCCCAGTTACGTGGAATATCTATCGTTTTTCTGAACCACACTACTCCATCGAAGTCTTTCATTCCCTTATCTTCCCAGTATCCCGGAAGTTCCATTGTTTTCCAGTTTTCATCCGAATAATCAGGTTCCGCCCATACTTGGTGGTCATCGCACCATCCCATATCGTGTTCGTAAAGAGCTTGATACCACTCTTCTCTTTGACGGGCATATTCTGCTTCTATTTTTTCAGGATTGAACCCCAAGGATTCAAGCATTTCAGTTTCTTTGTTGTAACTTGGCAGGTTTTCTAACGCATCATAACTGGCCCATGCTTCTGCAGGAGTATCTTTCCAGGTACAACTTATTATACCTATGGGTACTTTCAGGTTTTTTTGTAACTGACTGGCAAAAAAATATCCGATTGCAGGGAGTCCGGTTATGGTTTCAGATGTACATTCTTTCCAACCTTCTTGTGTAGCATGCAAATCTTTCTTGGGAACTAAAGAGATTTCTTTTTTTGTCTGAAACAGACGGATATAAGGTTGGGAGGGTATATCTATGGGAGTTTCTGTTTCACATTCTCCTGTATACAACCATATTTCGCCAATCAGAATATTTTGCAGTATGTGCTCATCCCCGTCCGAAATGATAATTTCATAAGGACCTCCGGCAGATGGGGTAGGAACTTCTATTTTCCAATTTCCTTCTTTGTCAGGTGATGTCGTATAGGGATGCTTATTCCATCCCGTTTTTATTATCACTTCTTTTTTTGTAGATGAATGGCCATGAAAAATGACATTCGATTTTTGTTGTAATACCATATTGTCTGTGAATAATGCAGGCAGTGTTACTTTGGCCTCTGCCATACAAAATGCCATTAACATTCCCAATAAGATCATTTGTTTTTTCATAAGTGCCAAGTTTGTTGTGTTATTAAGTTTATAGTATTTATTTATGTTGTATAAGTCCCCGGTCTTTGAATATGAGTTGTACCAGGCGGAAAGCCAAATCAGTAAGCAATATTCCCAAGGCCGCACCAATGATGACATCAAACAGCCAGTGACGGTTATTCAGAATGCGGGTAAACCCTGTAACTATAGCTGCTGCGTATGCTACTAATCCTACCCAATATCCTTTGAATCCATATTCCTTATACAATAGGGTAGCTGCCATAAACGCTGCTGCCGTATGTCCGGAAGGAAAAGAGAAATAATTTGTGGCATCCGGGCGAAGCACCCCTGTGGTGAGTTTTAATCCATTTACTACCAGCTGCGTCAGTACGACTGACAAGACTATGAAAGTGAACAGCCGTTTCCATCCGAAATTACCTCTTATTCCTCCCAATTTCAGTCCGAATAGAAGTATGAGTGGAAAAAGTTGCAGATAATTGTCATAAGTTTGATGGAAAGCCGGAGCATGTACATTACGCAAATTACGTATGTATAGATTTGCATTTTCGAAAAAATGGGAGAATGTTCCGCTTCCGTCTTGCAAATACACTGCAATAACAAGTAATACAGCTACGTAAAACGTGATGATTGCCATCATTTTAATTTTTCCTATCATAAGTCAGTTTATTCTACGGATGAATGCCCCGAAAGTACTCATTTTCTCTTTTATCTGTTAATGCGTTAATGATAAATTTTGTTCAAAATAAGTTTCTTTAGGAATCTTATGGTTTAGTCGGTTCTTCCTTCATTTCTCCCTTGCTATATCCGCTAGGACTTATTTTATAGTATTTTTTGAATACCTCGCGGAAATATTTTACATCATTAAACCCGGTCATATCTGATATTTCGGATATATTATACTGTCCTTCGGATAGTAATTGCGCTGCCCGTTTCAGCCGGATCAGGCGGATATAGTCTGCCGGAGCTTGGTCTGTCAATGCTTTTAGTTTATTGTAGAAACTGGAACGGCTCATATTTTGTGAAGCACAGAGTGACTCCACGTTGAAACCTGAATTGTCTAGATTTTCAGTTATTGTTTCTTTTACTGCTTCCAGGAACTGTTGATCCAATGTGTTGCTATAATTTATGGAAATGCTGTCATTGTGTAGTTCCATTTCTGCATATTTGCTACGAAGTAGTGCACGGTTAGTCAGTATATTGGCTATGGATGCTTTTAGTATTCCTATGTTAAAAGGTTTTATCAGGTATTTGTCCGCACCTGTTTCCAACCCTTCAACGATATTCTTTTCGTCATTTAATGCTGTTAGCAGAATTACAGGGATATGAGACGTCAGTATATTATTCTTGATAGCAGAACACAATTCGTCCCCCCGCATTTCGGGCATCATAATGTCCGATAATACTAAATCAGGCTTAAATTCGGGGATGATTTTTAAGGCTTCTTTTCCATTGGTACATGTTTCCACTTGATAAGCTTCGGATAAAGTATGAGACAGATATTCGCGTAGATCGTCATGGTCTTCCACAACCAGGATGCGCTGTGCATTTTGAACATGCTGCCGATACTGATCTTTATAAGTGTGGGGAGAGACTGCACTAGGGGATACTGGTACCACGTTTTCTTGTTGTACCGTTTTTGTCGGAACCTGTTGACTTCGGAATTGTTTTTGGGGGAAGATAACCTTTACGCGGGTGCCTTTATTCTCTACGCTTTCTATGCTGATCTTTCCTTTATGAATACGTACCAGTTTCCACACTAACATCAGTCCGATTCCACTGCCTGTAATTTTTGCATTGATGGCATTGCTGCCCCTGAAGTGTAACTTAAATAACTTTTTCTGTTCTTTGGCAGGAATCCCGATGCCCGTGTCCGTAATCTCCAGACTCCAGTTGTCCTTGTCATGGCGGGTGATAATGTGTACCTCACCGTGGGCGGGAGTATATTTGATGGCATTTGAAATCAGATTTTTTGTGATCGAGTCCATCTTTTCTTTGTCGAACCATACATTTTGATATTCAAAGTTGCTTTTGTAGTCGAGTTTGATCTGTTTGGCTTCTGCATAACTATAAAAGGCATGGTATATTCCTTCCATATAGGTATTAAGTTCGTGTTCCGATATACGAAGGGAGGATGAGTACACATTGGCTTTGCTGAAGTTTATCAGATTGGTGGTGAGGCGTATCAAAGTGTCCACGTTCTTCATGGCTGTAAGCATATTGGCCTGACTTTCTTCACTTAAATTTTCTTTTTGTTGAATTTCTTCCAAAGGTGCCTTTATCAGTGTCAGCGGAGTACGGATATCATGCGCTGTATTGATAAAGAACCGAGTTCTTTCATCCGAGGCCTTTTTTTCTCTGCGCATGGAATGAAGGCGGGAAATGACGTATGTTGCTAAAATGATAGTCAGGACATAAATACAAATAGCCCAAAAACTGAGCCACACGGGATGTGCTACAGTTATTTTCAATATCCGCTCCTGCAACACGTGTTTATTATCCTCTTTGGAAACAGAACGTACACGCAGTGTATAGGTGCCGGGAGCAACATTAGTAAATCGGATAGTTCCTTCGTCACTGGGAGTAGTCCAGCCATCGTAGAATCCTTCCAACTGCCAGGTATATAGTATGTCCGACGGATAATCGTAATTGATAGAGGATACTCGGATGGAAAATGTATTTTGCATATATTTCAGATTCAATTTCTCTATTTGGTCGATATCTTTAGTCAGAGGAGAGTTTGGATCATTGGGATATACAGTTTGGTAGAAAATACGGAAATCGCTGAATATCATATGTGAATCTCCTGTTTTGGGCATCTCTATGTTTGGGGGGAATTCCAGTGCACCGTCTGTACTTCCGAATACGGTGTTCCCATTGGCACGTAGTACGCCGGAGCCGGCATTGAAACAGGTGGACATCAACCCTTGTCCGCGAGTCCAGTTGCGGAACTGGCGGTTGGTAGGCGAGAAAATACTGATACCATTTTCGGTACTCATCAAGATATTCCCGTCTTTTGTGGGTAGAATAACATAAATGCTGTTTGATACTAACGGGCTGTTTCCTGTATGGTAATGGGCGCTGATTGATTCTTTTACCGGATCATAAGTAAATAGTCCGGAACCACTGGTGCCAATGTAGAGTAAACCATTGTCTTCTTGGTGTAACGTATAAATGTAGGTTGCTCCACCGGGCAGAGGTATTTCATGGTATTTGCCCGAATTCCGGTCTAGTAGAAAAAGATTGGTGGAGGTACCTATCCACATAGATGTACTGTCCTTTTCTTCAATGGCAGTAACAGAACCTAGTCCGGGATAAAGACGTCCTTGGCGTGTCTTCAGATTAAAGCATTTCAGATTATAATATCCTCCGGACCATATACACCCGTATCTGTCCTTTTTAATGTCGCGTATGTATTTGTCGGCACGTACATTCAGATGGAAGGATTGGGCAGGGGTGAGGTATTCTATGTTTCCGTTTTTCTTGGTAATCTGGAAAATGCCCGATGCATATCCTCCCGCCCATATAATACCCGGAGAGACTTCGCATAAAGTAATAAAAATGCGGTTCTGATCTTTTAGTCCGTGATTGAAAGAGCTTAGGAAAGAACGCCATTGCTTTTGCTTTGAATCGTATAAGCTGATGCCGTTGCTTGTTCCAAACCACAGATCCCCGTCACTGTCTTCTATAATGGAGTTTACTTGGTTGTTTACTAGTGACTGCCGGTTGCCAATAGAGTGCTTTATCCAGTTGTAGTTGGTATATTGGTTATTGCGGACGGTAATTCCCGTAGGATAGTTGGACAGCCAGATACGCTGCTCGTTGTCTACATATACATCATTGATAATGTTTCCGTCCATTTCGTTGTAACTACCATAGTTCGCAATGATATAAGGATCTGTTTCATAGGTGTCTATGTTTAACTTGTGTACTCCTGCTCCTTCAGTGGCTACTAATAATTCCTTTGTGTTCAAAGGACTGATCCGTGTAATATTCACATCTGTCAGTTCTACTTCGGGACGTACAATTTTCTGGCTGTTCAAGTCATATATATAGACTCCCTTTTCAAAAGTGCCTATAAATAGTTTGTTGGCTGTACGGTGTAGATATAATTCATGTACGTGCATATCCATCATTCCCAGTTTGCCGCAGGAGAGCTCTTTTAAATTCCCGTTTTCCAGTTTTGCCAGATAGATTCTTTTGTCTGTACCTATAAAGAAATGTTCACTGTTTATCTGTTCTATGCAGGTGATATTTCCCAGTCGGTTAGAGATTTGTTGCTTTTGTCCGGATTCTATGTTAAAAAGGTGGATAGCCGATTTGCCGCACAGCCATACGTTATCCTCCTGGTCTATGTAACTATATCTCACGAAAGCATGGTAGTCCTTATTCCAGTAATTGTACATATTGTATATCTGTACAAAACGGTCGTGGCCTGAATCATAACGAAAAATTCTGCCTTGTTTTCCTGTTACCAGTAGTGTACCTGTTTTATCTAAAAAAGTCCAGTTTATATTCAATAACGGGTCTAGTTCCCTGTTACCTTCTCTTAATTTATAATGTTTTATTTCTTTTCCGTTATATTGGTCTATCCCCACATGAGTAAGGAACCACATATATCCACGAGCATCTTTCTGAATTTTGTATATTTTCTGATTGCTTAGTCCTTCTTCTATGCCAATGTATTTATAAGTCTGCGATGAGACGGTTAATGACAGTAGTAAAAAAATGAGACTTGTGATAGTAGCTTTCATAAAACTCTTTATTCTAAATCTTTTCTTTTTTCAAAAAACAGTAACAAAATTAAGATAAAAAAATCATAGGATTAGTAATTTGAGATGAGCTAAATTTCGGTAAAATTATCCCTTTGTTCGCCTATGGCTCGCTTGTGTGAATATAAGAAATATAAATGGAAGAAGGTTTGTAACATAACTGTCAGATGATTATGTTTTCTTAACAAAACTTCGTGCAGCATTATGGTATGGCCTGCATTTTTTTCAATAGAAAGGACTTATAAACTAGAATAATTAACTAAGTAAAGAAAAGCACAATGAAAAAGTTTTTTGGTTTTAATAAATTGCTTGCGTCTGTAGCGGTACTTGCTTCTGTGATGATCTTTCAATCCTGTTTGGATGATGATGATAATGATTATTATAGATATGCGTTGCCCAATGCACTGGTTACTGTGAAACCGGTGGCCGACAATTCATTTTTTATGCAGTTGGATGACAGTACGACACTGTTACCTGTCAATATGAAAAATTCTCCCTATGGTGAGAAGGAAGTAAGGGCCCTTGTAAATTTCGATCCGGTGAATGAGTCAAGCGGAGAGTATGACAAGGCTGTACATATCAACTGGATAGACAGTATCTTGACAAAACCGATTGCCGGTGATTTAGGAGATAAGAATGATGAAGTATATGGTACTGACCCTGTAGATATGATTAACGATTGGGTAACAATTGCCGAGGACGGTTATTTGACTTTGCGTTTCAGAACCATGTGGGGGAATCGCAGTCAAGCTCATTTTGTCAATTTGTTGATGAGTAAAGATGCTGAAAATCCTTATGAGGTAGAATTCCGTCATAATGCTTTTGGTGATGTATATGGTGAACCTGCCGACGGACTGGTGGCATTTAATTTGGATTCCTTGCCTGACACTGAAGGAAAAACAGTGAAGCTGAAATTAAAATGGAAATCATTTAACGGAGAGAAAACTGCGGAATTTGATTATTGTACCCGTAAGTCAACTCCTGCAAACAGTGCAGCCATTACAGCCGGACGAAGTGTCTTGAGATTAAAATAAGGTTTAATAACTGAGGTGCAATTTCAATCCCTCCTGTTCTATGTGGTATAGAGCCGGAGGGATATTTTTTGCTTTATTCGCTCATCCATATCCCTAGCATTACTCCGAGGATACCCAATACCACACTACCGATGATGTAGGTGAAAAAAGAGGGGTAGAGTCCTGATTTCAGTAATTGCAGACTTTCGTTGCTGAAAGTGGAAAAAGTAGTGAAGCCACCGCAAAGTCCGATAGTGAGCATCAGTCTTATATCATTGTTGATATGAATGCGTGAGGTGAGGGTATAGAATACCCCGATCAGTATGCAACCCAAAATATTGACTGCGAAAGTACCCCACGGAAAATTCGTTGTTCCCTGGCGATAAATGCTTATGGTAAGCAGGTAGCGAAGTACACTTCCTGTACCTCCTCCCAAGAAGATGAGTAATAGTGATTTCATAAATGCTACATTTTAATGCAAAAATAGCAATGATTATTCATTCAGAGCCAAACTTTTTTCGTAATTTTGCACCCTAAACGAAAAATACGCAAAAAGGAATGGGTGGTTTTTTTGGAACAGTCTCAAAGGCTGAATGCGTCACCGACTTATTTTACGGGACGGACTATAATTCACATTTAGGAACAAAAAGAGGTGGTTTGGCTACGTATGCCCAAGGAGAGGGATTTATGCGTTCTATCCACAATTTGGAGAGTTCTTATTTCCGCACGAAGTTTGAATCTGAACTTCCAAAGTTCAAAGGTAGTTCGGGTATCGGCATTATCAGTGATACGGACCCGCAGCCTATCGTGATAAACTCGCATCTGGGCAAGTTCGCCATCGTCACAGTAGCTAAAATCAATAACATTACGGAATTGGAACGCGACTTGCTGGCAGCTAATATGCACTTTTCTGAAATGAGTCTTGGCAAGACGAATCAGACGGAGCTGATCGCATTGCTTATTGTGCAAGGGAAAAATTTTGTAGATGGTATAGAGAATGTCTTTAATAAAATCAAAGGATCATGCTCCATGCTGATATTGACGGAAGACGGTATTATAGCAGCACGTGACAAATGGGGGCGTACTCCGATTGTGATAGGTAAAAAAGAGGGTGCGTATGCTGCGACAAGTGAATCAAGCAGTTTGCCGAATCTGGATTATGAAATAGAGAAATATGTAGGACCGGGCGAAATTATTCGCTTGCGTGCCGACGGAATGGAACAAATGCGCAAGCCGAACGAAGGAATGCAGATTTGTTCTTTTTTGTGGGTATATTATGGATTTCCTGTTTCATGCTATGAAGGGAAAAATGTAGAGGAAGTACGTTTTCTGCAAGGCTTTCGGCCGAACTTTCCATGCCTCACATCTTTGCCGACCACATGGTTTTACAGCGAAACGAGGCAATCAATTTATGGGGGAGTGCGAGCCCGAAAGAAAAAGTTACTGTCGAACTGAATGGGCAGAAGACGAGTGTCCGTGCCGATGCATCGGGTAAATGGTACGCAACTTTACGTCCTATGGAGGCCGGTGGCCCTTATACGTTAATCGTGAAAGGGAAAAAAGAACGCCTCGCTTTCGACGATGTTTTGCTGGGCGAAGTTTGGATATGTAGCGGGCAATCCAATATGGAGTTCCGTTTACATGCTGCGATGAATGCCGAAAAAGAGATTGCAGACGCCGAGAATTATTCTTTTTTGCGCTCGTTTAATGTGAAACAAGAGATGTCGCATCGTCCGCTTTCCGATTTGCAGGGTGAGTGGAGAGTATGTGATTCGGGGAGTGCCGGTGATTTTTCGGCAGTAGGTTATTTCTTCGCCCGTGAGTTATACCGGAAATTGGGTGTTCCTATCGGTTTTATCAATACTTCGTGGGGTGGAACCGATATTGAAAGCTGGATGAGTATGGACGCTATCGACAAGTTCCCCAAGTACAAACGATTGCAAGATCGTATGCGTTCTTCGCAATTCGAGGAATACGTTCGCCGTAGCGATGAGAATCGAGCTAAATTTGTCGAATCGATGAAAGCCGAACCGGGTATTTCTGAAAAGTGGTCTTTGCCTGATTTTGCCAATATGATACCTCTGCGGATTGCCTCCAGTGTGGCGGAATAGACGCAGCATCTTA
>ENA-UEQR01001989-UEQR01001989.1-human-gut-metagenome-genome-assembly--contig:-NODE-1989-length-10850-cov-7.641975_pt1 | contig 10850 bp, 9 predicted proteins | sample MGYA00242944_ERZ507941 | MGnify/ENA primary metagenome ERZ507941 (study PRJEB26167, sample SAMN06115398) | human gut metagenome | host: Homo sapiens | place: China:Chongqing | collected 2016-06-23...
TTTATCTTACTAATCTACTAAATTTATCTTACTCAGGACGAAATGCAGAACACTGTCATCATCAACAACAATTTTTGTCTGCGCTATGGAATCGGAAGAAAAGACGGCAGGGAAATGACCCAGAAAGAAGTGGCAGACCTGCTTGGAATTTCGCAATCCTATATTTCGAGACTGGAGAAGAAAATTATGGTGCGGCTGAAAAAATCAATTCAAAATAATGTGTAAGTGTGCTATACTAATTACATAAAATTTGCTCTGAAATAGTAAAATTTATATGCAAAATAACAAGGACAGCAGGATGAAAGGGCGTGGTTTTTATGAAGATTGAATTTTTAGGGGCAGACCGTGAGGTGACGGGAAGCTGCCATTATGTGGCATTTGGGGAGACTCATTTTCTGGTGGACTGTGGTATGGAACAGGGGGCGGATCTGTATGTGAATCAGGAGATACCGGTTAACCCGGCAACGATTGATTATGTGTTTGTGACGCATGCCCATATTGATCATTCCGGACTTCTCCCACTTTTGTATAATCACGGGTTCCGGGGAAAGATTTTTGCAACAACGGCAACCTGTGAACTGTGTAATATCATGCTGAAGGATTCGGCACATATTCAGGAATTTGAGGCAGAATGGAAAAACCGCAAGGCGCGGCGTGCAGGAAGGCCGGAAGTGACACCGATGTATAACATGGAGGATGCGCAGGGGGTTTTAGAGCATTTCGTTCCGTGTACATACCATGAAACGGTGCAGATCTGCGAGGGACTGACCATAAGGTTTGTCGATGCGGGGCATCTGCTTGGCTCCTCCTCCATTGAAATATGGGTGACTGAGGATGGCGAGACAAGAAAACTTGTCTTTTCCGGGGATATTGGAAACTGCAACCGTCCATTGATCCGTGATCCGGAATATCTTGAGGAAGCGGACTATGTGATCATGGAATCCACTTATGGAAACCGCAATCACAATACACCGCCGGATTATGCGGCAGAACTGGCAAAGGTGATGAATTCCACGTTTACCAAAGGCGGAAATCTGGTCATTCCGGCATTTTCTGTCGGCAGGACGCAGGAAATGCTTTACTATATGCGCCGGATCAAAACCGAGGGGCTGCTGCCGGAGTATCCGGGATTTGAAGTATATATCGACAGTCCGCTTGCCGTGGAGGCAACAAATATTTTTCATAAGAGTGTGGAAGAGTGCTTTGATGAGGAAGCAAGACAGCTGGTACAGTCGGGCATCAACCCGATCCAGTTTCCGGGACTGAAAGTGGCAGTTTCCAGTGAAGAATCCAAGATGATCAATTTCAACCAGAAATCCAAAGTGATTATCTCGGCTTCCGGCATGTGCGAAGCCGGTCGTATTCGGCATCATTTGAAACACAACCTGTGGCGTTCGGATTCTACGATTCTGTTTGTCGGTTATCAGGTGCCGGGAACGCTGGGCTATTCTCTGTTAAACGGAGTCAAAAAGGTAAAACTTTTCGGAGAGGAAATTGAGGTCAAAGCGAGCATCGTAAACCTTCCGGGTATCAGCGGGCATGCGGACCGGGATCATCTGACTGCATGGATTGCAAACTTTAAGAAGCCGCCGAAGAAAGTGTTTATTGTACATGGCGAGGAAACCACCGCGGTAGAGTTTGCGGAACATGTCAAAAACGATGTGGGATTTGATGCTTTAGCTCCATATAGCGGGGATGCGTATGATCTGCTTACCGGAGAACAGATCGCACAGGGCAGCAGACAGCTTGTGGAGAAAAAGACACAGGGTGTTTACCGTGCAAAATCCGGCGCGTTTGACCGCCTGATGATTGCGGGAGAACGTCTCATTGCTGTTATAAAAAAATGTCAGGGCATGGCGAATAAAGATCTTGGAAAGTTTGCGGATCAGATCAATTCGCTCTGCGATAAGTGGGATCGGTAAATTTGAGGGGGAAGCGGGACTTACGTCCCGCTTTTCCCATGTCCGGAATAAACGGATGAAAATGAATAAAAAAACAGCACATGGGAATCCTTTATTATAAATCCAATTATAACGGAGGAATCCCATGTCTACGTACAAAGTTGAAATCTGCGGGGTAAATACGGCCCAGCTGCCAATACTGAAAGAAGAAGAAAAAGATGAACTTTTCAAAAAGATAAAAGCCGGCGACAAGGCATCCAGAGAAACCTATATCAAGGGAAATCTCCGGCTGGTATTATCCGTGATCAAACGGTTTAATAATCATAATGAAAATGTGGACGATCTGTTCCAGATTGGCTGTATCGGACTGATGAAGGCAATAGATAATTTTGATACGAGTGTCGGGGTGAAATTCTCCACATATGCCGTCCCGATGATTATCGGTGAAATCCGCCGGTATCTGCGGGATAACAGCAGTTACCGCATTCCGCGTTCACTGCGTGATATTGCATATAAAGCCATGCAGGCAAAGGAACGGCTGGCAAAAAATGCACAAAAGGAACCGACTCTCGAAGAGATTGCAGCCGAATGTGAGATTCCGGTGGAGGATGTGGTGTATGCCCTGGATGCCATCCAGACGCCCTTAAGTCTGTTTGATCCGGTTTATACGGATGGAGGGGACACCCTGTATGTGATGGATCAGATTTCGGACAAGAAAAACAAAGAAGAGCACTGGGTGGAGGATTTGTCACTTTCCGATGCCCTGTCACATCTGAATGAACGGGATGAGCATATCATCCGTCTGCGTTTTTTTGAGGGAAAGACACAGATTGAAGTCGCGGATGAAATTCATATTTCGCAGGCGCAGGTGTCGCGGCTGGAGAAAAATGCGTTAAAAAGTATGCAGGGGTATCTGCGTACATGATAGCGGCCTGTTGTAAAATGGTTTTGTTATTGCTATAATGTGGAATATACAAAACGGAGAGGAAAAGAAATATCCGGCAGTAGAAAATTGCATTCTTGCTTTTTGCGGTGTACTGTGCTATACTGTCAACCGTTGCAGATTCTGTAAACAGGGGATTGCACGAAAAATTACCGAGTGTTCGAGACCTTCCACTCGTAAAACAAAACTAAAGGAGACAAATGGATATGAGAGACAAAAAGGTAACATTTATTGTTCAGGCTGCTGTGATTGCAGCACTTTATGTAGTGCTGACTTTTGTAGCCAACGCACTGGGACTTGCATCCCACACGATTCAGGTACGCTTTTCCGAAGCACTGTGTATCCTGCCTGTTTTTACGCCGGCAGCGATTCCGGGACTGTGGATTGGCTGTCTGCTTGCGAATCTGCTGACAGGCGCCGTGATCTATGATGTCATTTTCGGAAGCATTGCCACGCTGCTGGCAGCGGTATGTACCTATCTGCTGCGCAATCACAAGATTGCATGCACATTTCCGCCGGTTATTTTTAATATGATTATTGTTCCGTTCGTGCTGGTCTATGCGTACGGTATTCCGGCAGTATATTTCCACGGTGTGAATGTAACCATCCCGTTTAATGCCATGACGGTCGGAATCGGAGAGGTGATTTCAGTATGCGTTCTTGGAAGCATTCTGATGCGTGTACTTGCAAAATACAGAAATGTCATGTTCCGTGCCACCGCACAATAAAAAATTATATCTGATAGAAGGTTCTGGAAGTCCCTGCGAGAGCAGGGGCTTTTTATTTTAAGAAATTCTGTAAATAAGCCAGACAATTTTAAGAAAACCTTAATGTCATTCCAAAATAACGTATGTTATCATAAATGACAGGAAACCGTAAAGAACATTTATGGAAGGAGAAGATTATGAAAATTAGAAAGACAATCTGCAGTCTGCTTCTGGTATGCCTGGCATTTTTAGGCATATTTTGTGGCAGAGCAAATGTATATGCAGATCAGAAACAGGCATTGTCGGCAACGGTGACTCTGCTGAAACAGGAAAAAGACTGTGTCGTACAGGTGGAGGCAAAAAACAGCGGGGCGGATTTTACCGGGAAGGTGCGTCTGGTGTTTTCCGGTACCGACAACTCCAACGGCTGCGCATTTGAACAGCGCCTGACATTGCCGCAGAACGGGAAAAAACAGTATACAATGACCATTCCGTATGCGGATGTCAGCCAGACACGCGGAAACGGAATCGTGGCATTTATCGATGAAAAGGGAAACGTTGTGGCAAAGGAAGCATTTGCCAGTATTTTTGGCAAAGAAAAGCGCGGTATTGGTGTGGGAGTGCTTTCGGATCATTATGATGCGCTTGGCTGGATGAGCATGAGCGGCCAGACCTATTATCTTCACGGAAAAGACCAGAATGTATATCTGACACAGATGGACGCGGATACATTGCAGGCGCAGCTGGATGAACTGTATTTTCTTGTGATTGATTCCTACGATGTGAGTTCACTTGGGAAAGAGAATATCAAGGCAATCGAGAAATGGGTGAAAAACGGTGGATGGCTGCTGATTGGAACCGGAGAGCGCGGCAAAGATACACTGGGTGGTTTTGATTCCTCATTTATGGAGGTCAGCTGCAAAAGCGTCAGCAAAGTGGGAGAAGAAAATGAGGTATCGAAAGAAATGCAGCAATTGGGAAGTTATTCCGGATTTACCGGGATTGATTTTTCACAGATGCCGGTTGCAAAGCTGCAGCGGAACAATACAAATGCAAGCAAAAGCGAAGCTTATCCGGGGTGGGTGTATGCCTGTGGGGATGGTGCCATCGGTGTATGTGCCATTTCTTTTGGCGAAAAACAGATGCAGAAAGTTTCCCCGGATCTGTGTTACGGAATTTATGACCAGGTGGCAGGATATTCCATGAGCTATTCCCAGTATGTCAATGACGAGGAATGGGGATGGAGTGGGGAAAATGCATTCGGTGTCATTGACCACCTCAATACGGCATTGGATTTTTCCTGGCTGAAAGTTCTGATAGTGGTCTATGTGATCGTTGTTGGACCGGTGCTTTATCTTCTGCTTTGCAAGATGAAAAAAAGAGACTGGTACTGGTTGGGGGTACCGGCGCTTGGCATAATTTTTATCGGTGTGGTATTTATCGGCGGGCGGAATTTAAAGCTGCATGAGACACGGGTTTATTCGGTGACCGCACAGCAGGCGGATGGAAAAAGTACCACTGGTATCGCCACCTATTACAATGCGTATCATTCCGGGGTAAAACCGTGGAAGGTACGGCTGAATGATAATTACGCATATGGTGGTACAGGTCTCAGTGAATCTTATAGTATGGCATCTTCCGGCAGGGTATATGAAGACCGTTATCACTATTTGGTGGAATATGACAGGGGGCTGTCCCTTGGGGTAAAACCGCAGAGCAATTTTGAAAATGCCTATCTGTTTGCGGCAGGAACTGCCAAAGGATGTGGAAGCATAGACACCAGTGGTCTGGTGATCACGCAGCAGAAACAGGGGGGAAACATAACAAACAACACGTCCTATGATTTCCCTTATCTTGTCTGCGTGTCGGATGATACGGTCATGGTATTTTCGGATGTAAAAGCAGGTGAAACCATAACGATAGACGGGAAAAGTAAAAAACCACTGCTGTCCCAGCAGATTTCTTATTTTGATGATGTCTACAGCGTGTTATCGCAAGACAACATGAATGGAAATACATATTCGTATAAGCATAAGGATATGGCAGCCGCACTGTATCTGGGACTGTGCCAGATCCGGCGGCAGAACGATGTGTCGGGTACTGTTGTAGTGGAAGGAGTAACCGCAGACTACGGAAAAACCATAGAGAGCAGGTGCTCGGAAATTTCGTTTGGCTGTCTGTATACGATTGCCGGTCAGGAGGTGTCCAATGCTTCAAATTAGTCATTTGTATAAAAACTACGGAAAATTTCAGGCGGTCAGGGATCTGAACCTGCATGTGCCCAAAGGGGATCTGTTTGGCTTTGTGGGACCAAACGGAGCCGGAAAGACAACAACAATCCGGATGGTATGCGGACTTATGCCGCCGACAGAAGGAACCATTACGATCCATGGCGTGGATGCCCTGCTGCATCCGAAGGAAATCAAAAAGCAGATTGGTTATGTGCCGGATTTCTTTGGTGTGTATGACAATTTAAAAGTCAGCGAATATATGGATTTTTACGGTTCCATGTACCGTATGACTTCCAGGGAGATCACTGCGGTATCCAATGATCTGCTCGAACTGGTCAATCTGTCCGACAAAAAAGAGGTTTATGTGGATACGCTTTCCCGCGGAATGAAGCAGCGGCTGTGTGTGGCACGTGCACTCATCCACAATCCTTCCCTTCTGGTACTGGATGAACCGAATTCCGGTCTGGACCCGCGTGCGCGTGTGGAGATGAAAGAACTATTGCAGAATCTGCGCAGCATGGGAAAAACCATTGTGATCAGTTCCCATATTTTGTCGGAGCTCGCAGAGATGTGCAACAGCATCGGCATTATGGATCACGGAAAACTCGTAGAAGCAGGAAACATTGAGGATGTCATGGAACATGTTTTCGGTGGAAACCGGATCGTGGTTTCGGTTCACGGGGAGATGGAGCCGGCAGTGCGCATGCTTAAGGAACACCCCCAGATCCGTGTGGAATCGGTGGGAGAAAAGGAAATCCATATCTCGCATGCCATGAAAGAGGAAGAAATCGCGCAGTTGATCGCACAGATGATACAGAATGGAATTATCGTGACAGGATTTTATAAAGAAGAGGGAAATCTCGAATCCCTGTTTATGCAGCTGACAGGAGGGCAGGAAGATGAGAATTAATCCAATGGTAAAAAAAGATATTAAAGTACAGGCGCGCAGTATGCGGATCTGTTGGGAAATATTTGCTTATGAGGCGATTATGGCAGTTGTATTTTTCTTTGCCATGTTTTTGTTTTCCCAGCAGATGACCTATTCGTCTGCAAACATATACAGCAGCATTGTCTGGCTGTATCCGGCACTTGCGGTCACGCAGATTTTTATTCTGGGAGTGGTAGTCCCGGTGCGCACGGCTTCTGCAATTTCGGGTGAGAAAGAGCGGCAGACCTTTGATATTATGATGACAACCAGCATGACCGGATTTTCCATTATTATGGGAAAGGTGCTCACCGCGATGATCCAGAGCATGTTTTATGTGGTGGCAGGACTTCCGATCGTAGCACTGGCATTTGTCATCGGCGGACTCTCATGGGGCAATCTGTTCTGGTTTCTGGCGGTATCATTACTGGTTTCGTTCGTTTCTGCAAGTATTGGAATTTTGTGTTCTTCCATCTGTAAAAAAACGATCAGTGCCATAATTTTATCGTATGGTATCTATGTCCTGCTGTTTATCGGAAGTTTTCTTCCCTATCTGGTCACCTCGGTTGTCCGCATGTCAGGTGGTGTACCGGAAAAATCCTGCTGGGTGCTTCTGGTCAATCCGGGCATGTATCTGCTTGAATTTTTTACCTGGAGTATGACCGGAACATCCGTGGCGGAAGAACTGATCACAAATTACGGGAAAACACTTTCTGTTTCGGGTGCTGCCGTACATTATGGATGGATGGCCGTTTCCACGCTTTTATTTGTGGCACTGGCATTTGTCTTTCTTCTGATTGCGATGCGGCGGATCAATCCGATGGCAGGATATGGAAGAAAACATGCAGGGGGAAAGCAGCATGGATGAAAAAGCATTTCTGTTGCAGGAAATCCGTTACAGCAAAAGAAAACAGAACGTAAAAAAGTTCCTGCGCTATGAAAGCACAGGAATTGCCGCAGGTGGAACCATCGCCATGGTGCTGGAAGGATGTGCGGTGTTTGTCCCTTTTTATACGGTGCATGTGTGGGCTGTTTTGGCAGTTTTATGTGGTGCGGCAGCTGGAGGCATTTATACGGTAATGAAGAGATGTACCATGGTACAGGCAGCACAGCAGATCGACCGTTTCGGGTTTCAGGAACGGATCGTGACGGCATATGGGCGTATCGGAAAAGAGGGCAGTATCGACCGGATGCAGCGCAGCGATGCCGTGCATATGTTACAGGAAGACCATGCATGGAAAAAGGCGCGTGTTTGTCCGGACCGAAGGAAACTTGTGGCAATTTTTCTTTCCCTTGGGCTGGCTCTTGTTCTTTCGTTTGTGCCGTCCCCCGCGCATAAACAGGTGAAACAGCGGCATGCCATCCGGCAGGAAGCCCGGGAAAAGGAAAAAGAAATCCAAAAAGTGATGGATGCCTTAAAACAGACCGACACCTCTTCCATGACAAAAGAACAAAAGAAAGCCCTGCAGGAACTGATACAGTCACTGGCCTTATCGCAAAAAGAAATGCAGCAGGCAGATACGAAGCAGGCACTGGCATCTGCCGGGCAGAAACTTTCTTACAAGTATGGACAGGCGGCACAGATTTCCGGGACGGATGCCCTTGCATCGGTACTTAAAAATATCCAGGTGAATACCAATACAGGAAACCAGCTGGCACAGGGGGATGTACAAAGCACTACACAAAGCGGTACGCAGCGTGGGGAATCCACGCAGTCTTCGGAAACCAGTTCCCAGGATTCCGGGGATGGGGAAGATTCGGGCAGTGGAAAGGACGGAAGTGGAAGTGGCAATGGAAGTGGAAGCGGAAACGGCAAGGGGACAGGAAGCGGAAACGGAAGTGGAACAGGAAACGGAACAGGCGGTGGACGCGGAACCGGATCCGGAGGGGGAACACATGATTATGTGAGTGTTCCGAATAAACTCGGAAACGACAGCAGTATCACAAAGGACAAGGGGGATTCGAAGAATTCCGATTATTACAAGGCGAAGAATGGTCTGGCATGGAAAGGCGAACACGTGGATTTAGATTCCGTGGTCGGCGATTACACGAAAGAGGCCTACGAAGGCATTGCCAATGGAAAATACCCGGCCGGCATGGAAGATGTCATCCGGAATTATTTTGAAAATCTGAACTGATGGAGAGGAGATCTTATGACAGAATATGAAGTATGCCAGCAGAACACCATGGCATGTGAACAGGAAATTGCAAAGGGAATTATCGGACAAAAAGACGTCATCCGCCAGGTCATGCTGGCACTTCTGGCGGGCGGAAATGTACTCTTAGAAGGTATGCCGGGACTGGGAAAGACCATGCTGGTGCGTACGATCAGCCAGGTGTGTGATCTGAGTTTCCAGAGAATCCAGTTTACCCCGGATCTGATGCCGAGTGACGTGACCGGTACCAACATCATCGTAAAAGAAGAGCAAAAAAGTGCATTCCGGTTTGAAAAAGGACCGATTTTTGCCAATCTGGTGCTGGCGGATGAGATCAACCGTGCCACGCCAAAGACACAGTCAGCTCTCTTAGAGGCCATGCAGGAACACACCGTGACGATCGGAACGACCAGCCATCAGCTGCCGGAGCCGTTTCTGGTGCTTGCCACACAAAATCCGATCGAAAACGAGGGAACTTATCCGCTGCCGGAAGCCCAGCTGGACCGTTTTTTGTTTAAAGTGCTGGTAAAATTTCCGGACCGGCAGGAATTGCGGGGAATCGTGGAACTGACGGAGGGAAACCATCCGCCAAAGATCGAAAAGGTCATGGACCGGGAAAGCCTGCTTGCAGCGCGCGCATGCGTTGCACAGATTCCGATTGCGGATGCCGTCATGGATTATATTCTGGATCTGGTTATGGCAACTCATGCAGACAATCCGTATATCCGGGAGGGGGCAAGCCCGCGTGCGGCACAGGCACTGATCCGCACAGCCAGGGCACGCGCATTTATGGAAAACCGCCTGAATGTCTCGTTTGAGGACGTCAAATGTGTTGCACTTCCGGTATTGCGGCACAGGATTCTGCTCAGTTTTGATGCGGTATCGGAGGGGATTACGGAAGATGCGGTGATTGGGCAGATCTTAACAGAAAAGGAACAGGGACTGTATGCTTGATGCGGGAATTTATGAACAGCTGTCGCGGCTTGTAATCGCGATGAAACAGAAAAGCAGCCAGAATATGGCAGGAAACCGCAGATCCGTACAGAAAGGGACTTCTGCGGAATTTTCCGATTTCCGGGAGTATATGCCGGGAGATGATCTGCGCAGGCTGGACTGGAATGTCTATGCGCGGTCGGAGCGCATGTATATCCGGGAATATTTCGAAGAAAAGGAAGCAGTGGTATCGGTTATTTTAGATACCAGTGCATCAATGCACTATGGAAAAAAGAGCAAGGCAGAACTGGCACAGGATCTGTGCGCGGTGATTGCCTTTCTGACTTTGCACCATATGGACCGGCTGGTGCTGTATGACAGCAGCCAGATGGGAACTCCGCTTGTGGTTTCCGGGGGAAAGAATGCACTGCCAAAAGTACTTGGATGGCTGCAGGCACGTACATTTTCGGGGACAGAGACGGATTCTTTTTCCGCCGTGCGCCAGATGCAGAGGCGTGGGGCGGGAGTTACCGTGATCGTCAGTGATTTCCTGACCGAAGCAGCGACAGATCCCACGCAGGATCGTCTGGAAAAAACGATGCAGTATCTGGACTTTACGAAACAAAGACCCGTGTTGCTTCAGACACTGTGTGCGGAAGAACTGCGTGTGACAATGGACGGTACGCGCAATCTGATAGATATGGAGTCCAAAGAAAAACTGCGCGTGACGATGCGTGCGGATGTGATTGCGCGCTATGAACAGGAACTGCAAAAGCTTTCTGTGCGGCTGAAAAAAAGTGCATCGGCTGCCGGAGGCACCTATATACTCTGTGATTCCGAAAAAGAGAGACGCGCGCTTATTTTAGAAGATTTAAGACCTTTGTTTGTCTGAGAAAAATTTGAGGATGGATTATGATATTTGAGAGTTTGTGGCCGCTGGCATTTTTGCTGGCGGTTCCGGTTGTTGTGATTTTATATCTGCTTGTGCCAAAGGGGACAGACACGCCAGTGTCTTCGAATCTGTTGTGGAAGAAGCTTTTTTATAATGAACAGT
>ENA-UEQR01001990-UEQR01001990.1-human-gut-metagenome-genome-assembly--contig:-NODE-1990-length-10846-cov-6.520383_pt1 | contig 10846 bp, 10 predicted proteins | sample MGYA00242944_ERZ507941 | MGnify/ENA primary metagenome ERZ507941 (study PRJEB26167, sample SAMN06115398) | human gut metagenome | host: Homo sapiens | place: China:Chongqing | collected 2016-06-23...
GGTACTTCAAACATCAGGTCGGTCATAATTGCTTCGCAAATCGAGCGTAAGCCACGGGCGCCAAGGCGGAATTCGATAGCTTTATCGACGATATATTCATAGACATCTTCGTCGAATTTGAGTGTAATCCCATCCAATTCGAACAGTTTGATATATTGCCGGATAATAGCATTTTTAGGTTCTGTCAGAATATTACGTAACGCTGCCCGGTCCAACGGTTCCAGGTAAGTCAATACGGGGAGACGGCCGATGATCTCCGGAATCAACCCGAAAGATTTCAAATCCTGTGGGGCGATATATTGAAGGAAATTCTCCCGGTCGATTTTTTCTGTATTTTGGCTCGCATTAAAGCCGACGACCATCGTATTCATACGGGCTGCGATTTTCTTTTCAATACCATCGAAAGCTCCTCCGCAGATAAAGAGGATATTTTTAGTATTGACAGGGATCATTTTTTGATCCGGATGTTTACGTCCACCTTGTGGAGGGACGTTGACGATAGAGCCTTCCAGTAATTTCAATAGTCCCTGCTGTACTCCTTCGCCGCTCACGTCGCGGGTGATCGAGGGATTATCCCCTTTCCGGGCGATTTTATCCAGTTCGTCGATGAATACAATCCCTTTTTCTGCTGCCTCGACATCGTAGTCGGCTGCTTGCAGCAAACGGGTCAGGATAGATTCGATATCTTCCCCGACATAACCGGCTTCTGTCAGTACGGTCGCGTCTACGATGGTAAAAGGCACATGTAGCATTTTGTCAATTGTTCGGGCCAATAGGGTTTTGCCGGTACCTGTACGACCTACCATAACGATATTGGATTTCTCGATTTCCACTTCGTCGTTACCGGCTTTATGCAAAAGCCTTTTATAATGATTGTAAACGGCAACTGCCAGGTGTTTTTTCGCTTCATCCTGGCCAATGACATATTGGTCCAGAAAAGCTTTGATCTCTATGGGCTTTTTTACTTCGATATGTTCCAGGTTGAGTGTCGATTTACTTTTCATCTCTTCCTGGACGATATCATAGGCTTGTGAAGCACACTCATCACAAATAAAACCGTCCGTCCCCGCTATCAACAAATTAACTTCGTTCCGGTTACGTCCGCAAAATGAACATTTATCCTGCATCTTTTATTACTTTTGGGTCGATAAGAGCTCATCGACCTGCAATTTTCAATTTTATTTTTTAGCTCTGGTTAATATTGAATCGATCATACCGTATTCTTTAGCTTCTGCTGCTGTCATCCAGTAGTCCCGGTCGGAATCTTTTTCTACTTTTTTGTAGGGTTGACCGGAATGTTCGGAGATGATGGTATACAATTCTTTTTTCAGTTTCTGTACTTCTCTGGAAGTGATCTCGATATCCGCAGCCTGGCCTTGTACGCCACTCATCGGTTGGTGGATCATAATCCGGGAATGGGTTAGAGCCGAACGTTTTCCCTTGGTTCCGGCAGTCATCAGTACCGCTGCCATCGAAGCTGCCAAACCGGTACAAATAGTCGCTACATCACAATTGATATATTGCATCGTGTCGTAAATCCCCAAACCGGCATAGATAGAACCTCCCGGGCTGTTGAAATAAAGCTGGATATCACGCCCCGGATCGGCAGTTTCCAAAAACAACAACTGGGCCATAATGATATTTGCCACATCGTCGTCGATGGGTACTCCTAAGAAAATAATCCGATCCATCATCAAACGGGAAAAAACGTCCATGGTTGCAATATTCAGTTGGCGTTCTTCTATGATATTCGGAGTGATATAACTGTTCGTAGCTGTTTGAAACCGATGAAGGTTCAGACTACTGATCCCTTTGTGCTTTATAGCGTATTTTTTGAATTCGTCTTGTGGAAACATAGCTTTTTATTAGTTTTCAAGGGGCTAAATTACAAAAAAACTATGCAATAGCAAAATCAATGGATATCGATCTTAAAACGGGCGACTTGAAACTTTATCCGGTGAAGCCGCGTATAATCCTATTACAGAATTTTAAATGGACGAGAAATGAGGTTAGTATTGTTTTTTCTTTTGGTTTTGTCGGTATTATGTATGTCTCAGACAATTGAACAAAAATGTATCGAGAAGCCGATTTATGAGCTGTCGGAAAATGGGAAAGGTAAAATTGTAGGTTCGATCGAAGTGAAAGAACAAGGGAAAGGAATAGCGATTCATGTCGTTGCCTCCGGCTTGAAGCCGGGACAATATGGTTTTCATATGCATGAAAAAAATACGATGAGTAATACCACCGATGACAAAGGGAATACGGTAATAGGTGGAGGACTAGGTGGACACTGGGATCCGGATAATACGCATAAACATGCAGGTCCTCATGGGGATGGACATCGGGGAGATCTGGAAATGTTACAAGTCGGGAAAGAGGGAACAGTCGATCAAACCGTGATTTCGACCCGGATACCTTTCAAGGCTGTCAAAGGGAAGGCTTTCGTTATTCATGCGATGCCCGATAATTTTACGGATCATCCGGTCAATGGAGGAAGCGGTGCCCGTATGTATGCTGCCCCTTTTTAGAGATTACAACGATTATTTTTAACACTGATAAGTTTTTTCACCAGGAACAGTATGGATCACTTTTGCAACCTGGTTGCAGGAATCTTCCCTTATTTTTGTATCGAACAAATGATAAAAGAATATGGAAGCTACTTGTCAGCGTTGTGCGCATACACATACTCATGCCGGAGATTGTGGGCATACTCATGATCAGCAAGGAACCGGATTTTTGATCCTTTCGTTTTTACTTCTCGTTGGCGGAGTTATACTGCGTTATCTGCAACTCCCTTTCTGGATGATTCCGGGAGTTGAAGTGCTATGGTTTTTACTGGCCTTTCTTCCGGTCGGATTTCCTGTGATGGTTGAAGTTTGGAAAAGTATACGACAGAAGGATATATTCAATGAATTTTCCCTGATGTTGTTGGCAACGATAGGGGCTTTTTGTATCGGTGAATATCCGGAAGGGGTAGCGGTGATGCTTTTTTATTCGGTGGGAGAGAGAGTACAACATCGTGCAGTCGACCGGGCCAGAAGGAATATCAGGCGTTTATTGGATGTCCGTCCTGAAAAAGCTTTGGTTTTACGGCAAGGGAAAGAACAGTCGGTTTTCCCCGGTGAGGTTGAGGTTGGAGAGATGATCATGGTAAAACCCGGAGAACGGATTCCGCTCGATGGATTGTTACAGGAAGAATATGCTCTTTTCGATACCTCTGCCTTGACTGGAGAGAGTCTGCCCCGGACTATAAATCGTGGTGAAGAGGTATTGGCAGGAATGATCGTCTCTGGTCAGGCGATAAGATTGAAAGTGACTAAGCCTTACGAACAAAGTGCTTTAGCCCGGATACCCCGGCAGAACTTTTTATCCGTCGCTTTGCCCGTATTTATACTCCTGTGGTATTTTTGTTGGCCTTATCGATTATGTTGTTGCCTGCTTTGGTGGCAGCTTTCCATCCCGGATTCGATTATTTTTTCAAAGATTGGGCATACCGGGGACTGGTATTTTTGGTGATTTCCTGTCCCTGTGCCTTGGTGATCAGTGTCCCTTTGGGCTATTTCGGTGGAATTGGAGCGGCTTCCCGGAAGGGGATATTGTTTAAAGGCGGTAATTATCTGGATGCTATTACTCACGTCAATACTGTCGTATTCGATAAAACCGGTACTTTGACTACAGGCCATTTCCAAGTGTTTTCGATGGAGGCGGATACCGTTTCATCGCAAAGGTTGTTAAGTATCCTGTTGACCTTAGAGGAAAAAAGTACTCACCCTGTAGCACAGGCGGTTACCCGTTATGCCCTGCAAGAGGGAGCCGGGAGAATCGGTGTCACGCATTTACAAGAATATCCCGGTTATGGATTAGAAGGTGTGATAGAGGGAAAAAATGTTTTGGTCGGTAATATTCGCTTGTTGACCGATCGGGGAATAACCGTTCCGGCAGGGATTTCCGAGCGTGTCGCTACGGTTGTTGTGTGTGCTATCGCGGGAAAATATGCCGGTCATTTATTGCTTTCGGATACGCTGAAAGCAGATGCTGTCGAAGCTATCGGGCGGCTGAAACAGTTGCATATCGATAATATTCAGTTATTATCCGGCGATAAAAAAGAAATAGTCGCTATCTTTGCTAAGACCTTGGGGATTCGGCATGCACGAGGTGGTTTACTGCCGGAAGATAAAGCGGCTTACCTGGAAAAATTGAATGCAGAGGCCGGTGTTTCTGCCGCTTTTGTCGGAGATGGTATGAACGATGCTCCGGTATTGGCTTTGAGTGATGTCGGTATCGCTATGGGAGGATTGGGGGCGGATGCTGCTATTGAAAGTGCCGATGTGGTTATTCAGACCGACCAACCTTCCAAAGTGGCTACGGCGATTTCGATCGGACGAGCGACCCGACGGATTGTAAAGCAGAATATTGCCGGTGCTATCGGGGTGAAGTCACTGATTCTGATTGCCGGTGCTTGTGGATTCGTCACTTTGTGGGCGGCTGTCTTTGCCGATGTCGGTGTGGCTTTGTTGGCTGTATTGAATTCCGTACGTATCCTCAGTAAAAAATTCGAATGATGATAGAGGAAGATTTTTGCTTACATAAACTAGTTCTCCGGGATATCCGGCCGACGGCCATCCGGGTGTTGGTGCTCCGCACTTTGTTAGAGATGAAACAGGCGATGTCGGTCTCCGATCTGGAGGCTCAACTCGATACTGTCGATAAATCCACGATTTTCCGAACTCTGACCTTATTCCTGTCCCACCATCTGATTCATGGGGTGGACGATGGAAGCGGTACGTTAAAATATGCAGTATGCGACGATAGTTGTCAATGCGCGGTCGAAGATCAGCATATGCATTTCTGCTGCGAATGTTGCCATAAAACTTTTTGTGTGAAAAGTATACATATTCCCTCGGTACAATTACCTCCCGGTTTTATCCAAACCGGTGCCAATTATGTGATTAAAGGCTTATGTGCTGCATGTGCCCTCCGGAAAAAGGAATAGTCTGTGAGGGTGGGGTCGTGAGCTATTTGCGGGGGAAATAAGATAATCTTTCTCGCACTAATTGATTCGTTGTTTCTATAAAAATCTTTCCCGGGACTGTTGTCTGTTGTAGTTAATACGGATAAAGATTTTAGGATATTTATTTCTATGTTTGTGATATTTGCCCAATCGGTTTTTAGGCTTGTTTTTTGTGATGAGGGGGTAGCAGCCGGGTCATAGTGAACGATTGTTTATAGAAGATGAACATGGCGAGTGAAACACCGATGACGAGTGCAAACATAACAAATAAAGTAGTCAGGCCATTGCGGAAGATTTCGACAATCAGTTGTTGTGACTGGGATACATCGTCGCTTTTCATAAAGCGGATGAGGGCAAGTACAGTTTTATAGGCATACATACCTGGGATCATGGGAAGTAGAGCCGGAAAAGAAAATACTTCCGCCGGACACCGGACGAGGCGGGCGGCTAACATACTTAGCATCCCGATTCCGAAAGCTGCAAAGAGTGAAGATATGGTCAGATTCAACGGGGTGTAATGTAATAGGTAGAAACGACAGGCATGGCCGAAAGCTCCCAGTAAGGCTACAACTGAAATAGCACGTTTGGGGGGATTGGAGATAACGGCAAATCCGATGGCGGCAATAGCGGCAAATAATCCGTCGGTGAGGACAGGTAACCAGAATTCGTTGTTCATAATATATCTTTTCCTAAAATTAATAAAGTCATGGATAAGCCGAGAGCGATACAAATAATTAATATCGTGGCATTGATTGTTCTGGATAAACCGACAAGGACGTGACCTTCGAGTATATCCAGGATGGAATTGATCAGCGGTACTCCGGGAATCAGAAACAGGACGCTGGTACCTAGTGCGATATCTTGGGTGGTCCCTAAATTGCAGAATACTCCGAGTGCGGCAGTCAGGGAAGCGATAAAGGAACAAATAATAAAGATGACCATATGGTTCAACTGAAGTTTGGTGAGTTCCTGACGGATAAAAAAGCCGGCCAGGGTGGCAATCCATACCAATCCCATGGCGATCGGATCTCCTCCGAACAAACGGCAAAATGCAGCATTGGCACAGGCAACCAGCAACAGGACCATCCAGCGTGACATACGTGGGGTGTTGACAATGGTATTGAACCGGAGCTGCAGCTCGTGAAGTCCCGGATGGTGGTCATAAGCTTCCCAGCTCAGGGCACTCAGGTCTGATATTGTACGGAAGTTTAAAGCCATTGCTGGAATCCGTCGGACGTAAGTTCGTCGGATGGAGTAGTCTTCGGAATGTTTGACGGTCATGGTGATGTTGCGCTGAAAAATGGTCATATCCACTCCAAAGCCAAAAGACTCGGCGATGCGGGTCACGTTTTTTACAATACGTGAAGTATGACTGCCGACTGCCATCAGTGTGGTGGCGTAATCCAGCAGAAAATTCGATAATTCCTGTATTTTTTTGCTGTGTTCCTGCATGGCTGCGTTTAGAGTTTGATTTCTGCTAAAATTTCGTCTTTACCAACGATTTGGCCGGTTTTGACACATAAACGACTGATTCGGCCTCTGTGGGTGGCGGTAATGATGTTTTGCATCTTCATGGCTTCAAGTATCAAGAGAGTGTCGCCTTTGTTGATTTCCTGACCGTTATCTACTTGGACGTCCAGTATTTTGCCAGGCATGGGAGATTTGATGATTATTGTCGCCAAGTCGCTTTGACGACTGGCCAGTATTTTTTTCCGTTTCAGAGAGAACGGAGTTTCAACAGAGAAAGTATATGCGACACCGTTGAGCAATATTTCGTATTCATTTTGTTTCCGTGAAACAATTTCTACTGGATAACGCAGTCCTTTATAAGATAAGACCAAAAATCCGTCTGCTTCCTCTATCAGGTCGAGGCGTATATTTTGCCGTTTCAAACTGAAATCATAATTATTCTTTACTGTAAATTCGAATTCCGTTTGTCTGTCGCTGAGAGCGATGTATTTACTGATTTCTTTATTATTCATATTTGGTACTTATAGATTTCTGATTCGTTTGTTCAATACCCAGGGGTCGATTTGTGTGTCGGGACCGATTTCAGGAGTATTTTCGTGTGTGTAGGTATACACGGCGAATAGAGCTGCGAGCAATTCTTCGTGCGGTTCGCGCCAGACCGTCGAATGGAGGCGGGTTTCAATGAAGGAGGTGTCGAAATCACCGTTACGGTAAGTTTCGTTGTGTAATACTGCTTTGCAGAAAGGGATTGTGGTACGGATCCCTTTCACATGGAAACGTTCGAGTGCCGAAAGAGTCCGTTCGATGGCTTGTTCGCGGGTGTCTCCGGTGACGATCAGTTTGGCTACCATAGAATCGAAAAAAGGGGTAATTTCTGAACCGGGGGCAATACCGGTTTCAATGCGGATGTGATTGCCTTGTGGTAAACGAAGTTGACGGATAACACCGATACTGGGAGAAAATCCGGCTTGTACGTCCTCTGCGTTGATCCGGCATTCGATAGACCAGCCGTTGAGGTGAATCTGAGATTGACGCAACGGTAATTTCCGGCCCGCAGCGATATTGAATTGTAATTCCACCAGATCGATTCCGGTGATTTCTTCTGTAACCGGGTGTTCCACCTGAATACGGGTGTTCATCTCCATGAAATAGAAATGCTTCTGATGGTCGAGCAGGAATTCCACTGTTCCCAGACTTTGATAGCCTGCCTGTTTTGCCAGGGAGACTGCTGCTGCTGCCATTTTTTTCCGGAGGCGTTCGTCGAGAGCGGGTGACGGGGCTTCTTCCATCAACTTCTGATGTTTACGCTGTATGGAGCATTCCCGTTCGCCCAGATGCACGACATTTCCATAATTGTCGGCTACAATCTGAAATTCGATGTGCTTCGGGTTTTCGAGGTATTTTTCGATAAATACCGAAGGATCGTTAAAGGCTACCTGTGCTTCTGCGGTTGCTATTTTGTAAAGTTGTTCGAGTTCATCCTGATGATGGACAATACGCATTCCTCGTCCTCCTCCGCCCGATACTGCTTTGATAATGACCGGATAGCCTAGTCGTTTGGCAATTTTCCGGGCTTCATCGAGGGTATGTACGGCTCCTTGGCTGGCTCCAAGCATGGGGACTCCGCTCTGTGCGGCAATTCCTTTTGCTGCAACTTTATCGCCCATAAGTCGGATGACTTCGGGTGAAGGGCCGATAAAGACGATTCCATTATCCCGGCAGCGTTCGGCTAATTCCGCGTTTTCAGACAGGTATCCATAACCTGGATGTAATGAGTCGATCTTATATTCCCGGGCTAGTCCAACCAATCTGTCGATATCCAGAAATTCCGGTATATTCCCATCGGTTTCCGGGAAATTGATCACGGCATCAGCAGCTGATAAATATACAGCTTCGGGTTCTTTGGCTGTTCGGACGACATAAGTTTTGATGCCCATGCGCCGGGCTGTACGGGCAATTCGGATGGCTATTTCGCCTCGGTTAGCTATTAAAACTGATTTTATCATATCTATTTCATTATCTTTTTATTTTGTCCCCCTTTTCTTTCGCTTTTATCTTTTTAAAGCGGTATATTTCCATGTTTCCGGCGGGGTAGACTGACTGATTTCTTTTCTAAAGATTTAAGTACCCGGATGATTTTCAGTCGGGTGACGGACGGGTCGATGACTTCATCGATAAATCCTTTTTCGTTGGCGATATAAGGATTGGCAACCTCCTCCCGGTATTGTGCCAGTAATTCTTTTTTCAAAGCAACGGGATCTTCGGCAGCGGCCAGTTCTTTGTGGTAGAGAATGGCGATTGCCCCTTCGGGTCCCATGACAGCGATTTCTGCTGTCGGCCAGGCAAAGTTGTAGTCGCCACCGATCCCTTTGCTGTTCATAACGATATAGGCTCCTCCGTAAGATTTTCGCAGTACGACGGTGATTTTGGGTACAGTAGCCCGGGTGTAAGCATACAATAATTTTGCTCCATGGCGGATAATCCCGGCATGTTCCTGATCAGCTCCCGGCAGGAATCCGGGAACGTCTTCAAGAGTAAGGATGGGAATATTGAAACTATCACAGAAATTGATGAAACGGGCAGCCTTGACAGAAGAGTTCATATCCAAAGTACCGGCCATCACCTGAGGTTGGTTGGCGACGATTCCGGTTACATAGCCTCCGAACCGGGCCAAGCCGATAATGATATTGGGGGCATAGTTTTCAGCTATTTCCAGAAATTTACCTTTATCGGTGATCAGCCGGATGATATTCCGGACGTCATAAGGTTTGTCGGGATCTTCGGGAACAAGGTCTCTGAGACTTTCTTCTATACGGTCCGCCGGATCGTCGGTGGCCAGATAGGGAGCATTCTCGATATTGTTGGAAGGAAGATAGGAAAGCAGCATTTTCACTCCCCGCAAAGTGTTCTCGTCATCGTTGAAAACAAAATCAGCGACTCCTGATTTGACAGCATGTACTGAAGCCCCTCCCAATTCTTCGGGAGAGATGGTCTCATTCAACACTTGTTTAACGACATTGGGGCCTGTAACAAACATATAACTGGTTGCGGCAGTCATAAAGATAAAGTCGGTGAGTGCCGGGGAATAAACGGCGCCGCCTGCTGCCGGACCCATGATCACCGATATTTGGGGAATGACCCCGGAGGCCAGTACATTACGGCGGAAAATACCGGCATATCCGGCCAGACTGGCCACTCCTTCCTGTATGCGCGCTCCTCCCGAATCGATCAGGCCTACAACAGGAGAACCTGTTTTCAGGGCCATATCCTGTACTTTTATAATTTTGGCAGCGTGTACAGAACCCAATGATCCTCCCTGAACATTGAAGTCCTGGGAATAGGCAAATACCTGTCTGCCGTTTATATTTCCAAATCCGGTAATAACTCCGTCTCCATAGGAACGTACTGTTTTACCGAAAGAGGTGGTGGCCGATGGAGAATAAGCATCGACTTCCTCGAAGGTGCCTTCATCAAAAAGAAATTCTATTCGTTCCCGGGCTGTCAGTTTGCCGCGGTTGTGTTGTTTTTCTTCATATGCTTCGCCGTATTGCCGGGCTAAGGCTTCCTGTCTCGCCAGGAATTTTTCAAACGATTTTCTCATGCTAAGTCAGTTTACATCTATTAATTGCTTTATTATTCTGGCAATCTCTTTTAAGATTCGTAAGTGTAGCCGATTGATAATTACTCGTTAATCATCGATTGTTACCGTTGAGCATGGCTTAAACTTAGCTTTCACAAAATAAAGAATACGCAGGGGTATATTTACCCGGACGGGTGTCGGTCTGATAAGGGCTGACTCTGGCTTTATTCCGCGAAAGCATTGTCAATTCGCTGAGGCAGGTATCCTGACTTTCACCGTTTTAGCCGTCCTTCCCGTCTTATGCTGACAGTGGACATGATTGGCCGAACTTTTATGGTGATTACAGTTGCGCGACAGTCCGTGATTCTCACACGGTTCCCTATTCTCCCCATCGTAATGAGGCACCTGAGCGATCTGATTCACATCTTGTAAAGAACTTCAATGGGACAAAAGTATAAAAAATCTTTTATCCGTTGAAATTTTAATAAAATCTTTCCCTTTTCCTTTATTTTGTTGTTGATTATCAGTGAGTAAAAATTTGTAACTTCTTGTTTTTATAAGAGGCGGGTCTTTGTTGTCCGGATGATCGTCGATTATTTTTATGCATTCCGTTGTTTTTAATCGATTTTTTACTTCATCGGACGTTGAGAGAGGAGAAGGAAGTTCGGGTGAAGGAGGTGTTATTTTATGATTTTTTAGGAGAGGTTTGTTTCATTGCTGCAATTATTTTTCTCATTTTATCATTGTACTGTCGCACCTTTTGCCACGGAACGGTACGGGTGACA
>ENA-UEQR01002006-UEQR01002006.1-human-gut-metagenome-genome-assembly--contig:-NODE-2006-length-10803-cov-6.190845_pt1 | contig 10803 bp, 10 predicted proteins | sample MGYA00242944_ERZ507941 | MGnify/ENA primary metagenome ERZ507941 (study PRJEB26167, sample SAMN06115398) | human gut metagenome | host: Homo sapiens | place: China:Chongqing | collected 2016-06-23...
CATAATTCTTTGTGAAATTGTTCTATATACATTCTCAGCATATTTTTCTATTATTGTTTTGTAATTATCATTAAACTCAAAATCAGTAGTATCATCTATATATGCACTAAGTGCCGGTCCTATCTTTCCACCAATAATTTCCCATGAATTATTAAGTGCAAGTGTCACTTCCCTTTCTCCATATGTTCTTGCCATTACAACTGGAAACATATACTTATCTAAAATCTGTGACTTATCAGAATAAAGCCAGCACGAATCAAGAAATGTCTGCATATATCCTCCCATTCCTACCCATTCAACTGTAGTTGCAAGAATAATACCATCTGCTTCTGTAACAGTCTGTGACAGTGTTGTTATTGTATTCTTCATCTCATACAGATTATATCTGTTCACATTGACATTAAGCTCATCAAGAACTTCCTGTATCTTATTAATAACTAATATTGTAGGGTCATCAACAAGCCCTCTTCCACCATAATATATATTAATATTCATCTTATAATCCCCATATATATCAAAAAATAAATATTGTCACTTACCGTGATATACCAGTCAGAATATAGCATAAAATCTAGCTTATTTCAACCTTGAAGGATATAGCTGCAATTTTTAACACATCTCCATCAGAAAGTTTTTTACGTTCATGATTGCCAAGCCGTTCTCCATTAAGATATGTTCCGTTGGTAGCATTAAGATCCTCAACCAGATATTCATCATCTTTAAATGCTTCATGATATATACAGCAATGCATACGACTCACTACCTGTGCTTTTATTACAACATCTGACATCTTTTCAAAACTTCCTATTACATATGGATACTTATCCATGCATATTATACTGTCTTCATTCTCACCCCCTCTTATATATATAAGCACTTCTCCTATAAGATTTTCTTTCTGCAATACAAGTTTTAATTCTTTTCTACAGTTCTTTTCCGGCATATATTCAGATAACAGCATTGTCTCATTGCATATATCGTCATACGAAACCGTTTTTTCTTCTATGCATTTGTTGTTTACATTGACACTCTCATTATATAATACCTGTGCTGTATCTTTCTTCACAACATATGGAATTGACTGTTTCTGCGTAAGTATAACAGACTGCAGTTTTTTATGTTCTTTTTTGATAAATACTAATATTCCTATTCCGGCACCAATGCATATAAAACTCAGGACTGATGGGATTCTGAAAGGTATTAATCCTGGCACAAATATACCTAACAGACCAAAAGCCATACTTACTACACCAATAATAACTCTTCTTATATTAACATCTGATTCATCTGCCTTTTCTTCTTTATCCGAAATCATCTGTTCAGCTATAACAGTTTTTATTTCTTTATCCCGTTTTTCTGGCATATCCTGTATAACAGATTCTTCCTGTTTTTTTACTTTTTTAATTCCAAACATTCTCATAAGGTTAAATGGATCATAATCTCCAACAATTACCTTCTGATACACTTCATATAATTGTACGATACTCTCCTTATCCAGACTATGATCAAAATGTTCCAATATAAATTCAAACAATATTTTGAGGCTTTCGTTAAAACTATATCCATTAACCTTTGTATGATACACAAACTGCAGCTTCTTTGTTCCAACATCCATATATATGAACCTGGGTTCTATCTTCACGTGATCTATATCCAACATATAATCTTCTGCTATTCTTACCATTTCAGATATATTAACACATATGGATTTAACATCCTCCATTGTCATTTTCCCATATTCATAATACTTACTCAGCTGTTGTCTTGATGTAATGTCGTAATATATCCCATATCTGCCATTAACAGAATACATTGAGAATCTTAAAAAATGCTCTGGTTTATTGCGCCTAAGCATTTTGTACTGGTAGTCATCATATTCAACATTATCTTCTATAACAAGATAATTACTGTTGTTCTGATGCTCATATTTTATATTAATATTTTCCTTCCCCAATATTAATCCTCCTCTAATTCTTAAGTTCTTTAAGTGCATTGACTATTCTTATAGTTTTTTCTGGAGAACTCGCTTTAACAATTGATGCTTCTGGTTCTATTTTGTATTTTTTCAAAAAAATCACTCTTCTCTTAAGATATTCCTCCGTTTTTATTCTATACATGTCCGTATCTTCATCATTAAATCCCCCTAATTCTGTCTGGATAACAAACTGACTGTTAACGCTGCGCTGAATGAGATTATCATGTATATCACAACTTGCTCTCATAACAACAATAATTATCAACATAAACAATGGTGTAATAACCGCATTTTCCACTGTATATGATGCCCTTAACCACATATCATCACCCCCACATAAGATATAAATATAAAAGGTATAAATGGTATTGTATCTTTTCTTTTTAATCTTTTTATAATAAGCAGTACCCCAGAAATTATGCTTACAAACATCAATGCCATAAAAAATACTGATGTTGCCTTTTTTATACCTGTAACAATTGCAATTATTCCCATAACAAGTGCATCAGCCGCACCCATTATATGACTAATTACACATATCACAACAAATACTGTTGTAACAACCAATATAATAAACATTTCATAAACATCCACTTTCTTATATCCAAATATATATTCTGCTATCTTTATGCCAATTGCCAGAATACTCATCACTATTATCATATATACTGGAACTGCTCTTCTCTTTATATCCATAAAAGACATTATAGCCAGCCCCGTTAACATAATCAGACTTCCCATATACCCCCTTTGGATTATGAATGTATACATTTTTTGCAACATTCCATTCCTTTTATTTTTTCTTTTTTCACTTTAAGAATTATTCTTTGCAATGCATAACAACTATCAGATGCATGATATTTATCACCATAATCTGTGTAGTATACAATCTTTGATGCACCCTTGCACAAACTACATGGGTAATACTTTCCTCCAGAAGCATTTCTTAAATCTGTAATTTCAGCCAGCGACGCTGCTTTTATGTTTCTTACCAGATAACTACACATCTTCTCTATGTGATACACTTCACCATACTGTGTTATGTAAACATACTCAGATTCGTCATTGTTATTTAACTCAAATCCATCTTTTTCCTCTCCTAACCATATATCAGTTATTCTTTTTTCATATATTGTAATCTGCCTTTTCCCTAATATATTGAATGGATTCTTAACAGTATATTTTAAAGAAATCTTCACGGTAGAATTATCATCCGCTATATCTGAACCATAAAAGTTCCACCCTGTATTACCGCCTGCTATATAGTGTTTCTTAGCATAATCGCTGCCAATTTCATCTACAAAAATAGCAAAAAATGTAGACTTATATATTTCTCCCGTCATAACCTGACTTGTATAAGAATATGTATTAAACTTTCTTAATGCATTATATAATGCATCATTTACATGCATCCTTATTGAAATTAACTGCAACAAAAACATTACTGCCGCAACAGCATATAATATAACAGGTATAACCAAAGCCCCCTCTACAGTTGCTGATGCAGGAATGTCTCTTTTCATCAATTTTCGGTTAAAGTATGTCATTGACTGCTCTCCTCTCTTCGTAATTATTCCTGCATCGAACCGTTATTTAGAAGCATATGCCGCTAAACCATATTAAATATAAGAACAGCTTATTATCTGTACGTATGGCTGTCCTCTCCTAATAACACTAAACACTGCTGTTCCCGCCATACTCACAATATAATTTCTCATTCTGAAATCATCATGTCCCATACTTATCATTTTAATTTCCATTGCCCCCATAGTTCTGTAATTCTTATGTTCACTCCTTTCTAACATAAGCAGCATTCGTATATAATCCCTGTATTCCAAACCATCATCGTCTGTATCCTTGTCGGAATCAAACTTCATACCTAACAGATTTTCCAATGATAATTTCCAGTTTTTTTCGTTTTTCACAAGAGCAACTTTATTTCCTGCATACAAATCCCTCATATCCATTATTGCTTCACCATATGCCCACACCGACATTATCAGATATTGCCCGGCCTTAATAAGAGCCATATTACCTGTAAATCCTAATGCTCCTGCTGCAAATGAATACGCCTGCATTTTTTTTGACTTGTCTGTTATAAGATATGCCAGATTCATACCCGTTCTTATTCCTGATAATTCCAGCATTGTCTGTTCAAGATTTTCCTTATCACCGCTTTTTCCACACAGTATATATTCAAGCGTATAGTCAATACCGGCACTTTCATCGATATCCATATCAAGATAATCAGTAAAACAATTAAACTTCATCATCAGATACTCATTCATCAGAAACTGTTCCTTTATTTCTTCCGCCTTTGATTCCATACTCTCAATTTTCCCTGACATATCTGTTGCAAGACCTGCATAATTAACAGACTTTTCTGAAATATTATCTGTATCCATAACTAACGCCAGTATGCCATCAGTAATCAGCTGTCTTACTTTTTTTACAGCAGACAGACCGGAAGATTCTATAGAAAAATCCACTCCTGAATAATCAAACTTCATTCCCTTTGCGGACAATCCATATAACAACTGCCTGCATCTGACTACTGACGACATAACATCTCTGCTATTGTCATAATTAAGATTTTCTTCAAGTTTTTCAATCTGACTGCATACCCCATTAAGCACAATTAGATTTCTTGAAAGTGCCTGTCTCAGTTGTTGCATATCACACATTGTTTTCTTGTCTGACGCATTGTCTTCTTTCATAGACTTAAGATCCTCTATTAATTCATTACAAAGTTCTTCACCAAGAGTCTTTATTTCAGCAGAAACCTTTTCCATACATCCACCCAGTTTATTCTCTGCACCCGACTTTGCATCATCATATTCACCAAGCACCTCTAAAGCTTTCTCTGTCTGCTCTTTAGTTCCTCCAAGTACAGCTTTCAGCTTTATATAATTTCTCCTATATACATCCGAATATGAATTAATATAATCTTCCTCTTTTTGATTTTCTTCACTAGCTGCAACACCACTTGCATCTTCATACATATCATCTAATAATGCTGATACATCTGTGTAGCCAGGTTCCGAGTTGTCAATACTCATGTATACTTTTTTCTCATCAACATATACTGAATCCCTTGAAACAATCCCATTAACTGCCGATTTGGCAAAATATCCCCCTGATGATACAGGTTCCCCACTTCTTATTACAATTCCCGTATCTGTTGTCTCAATCCCTTCAACATATTTAATGAGCTGAAGTATTTTTAAGTCCACCTCCCACAAATCCTTTTCACAATCCTGTATATCCGATGTTATCTCCTTGATTTTTTCTACTTTTTGAAGTTCCTTTTCCGACTGTCTCATAACATCTGCCATCTCTGAAAACAATCCATATTGCATATATGAAGCAATTTCTTTTCTAAGATATATTCCACCCTGATCAGTTATGTACTCAACATTATCCACATCAACCCCCATTAATGAAACATTTTTCCCACAGGAATATATATTTTCTTCAGCATATTGTTCAATTCTTGCCTTAATATTATCGCTATATTGAAGAAGCAGAATATCATATTCACTCAACATATCGTTATGATACGCAGAAAATGCGCCTTCCACAGATAACATGCACGCTTCCTTGATCTGCGTATTATAAAAACAATCTAATGCTGATCTGACACATGTACATATCAAAGAAAATATTATTGTCATTGACAATGCTGCCATTACCGTTATCTGCGCCTTAAATGTCTTATTATTCAACAACAGCCTCCATTTATCAGATTTTATTAGCCTGATTTGTCATCTTAGAAAGAATTGAATTAACCAGACTTGTTATCTGTTTTTTGAATACAACAACCAGTCCCACAAGAACAATTGTTATCAACACAACCTCTACAACACCCATGCCATCTTCACTATCCCAAAACTTTTTTATCGCATTCTTCATATTATCTTAACCTCCATAATTACCAGCTAAATCTGAAAAGACCATACTGCAGGAATCATAATTATTGCCATTACTATCATAAGCATCATCATCATTGGCATAAGCAGTTTAGTTGTAGCCTCTTCACCCTTTATCTTTGCCATATTCTTTCTTTTTTCAAATGCATCAGCCGTCTCCTCTTCAAGAAGACGCCGTAACTCTTTAGTCCCTTTTCTGATATTAGTCTGCAATAATGCTGCAAGCTTCATATATTCTCTCGTATCGCATCTTTTTCCAAATTGTTCATATGCCTTTAATTCGGATATTCCTGCTTGAATATTATAATCAGTCTTACATATCTCATCATATACAGGTCTGCGTACAGCCTTGCCATGTTCTATGTTATCCTTATAATCAGCTGCTATTTTATGCCATGCCATTCTTGTAGTCATTCCAGCACCAAGAAGCAATGTCAGTTTCGATACAACTTCTGAATAATCATATAACAGCTCCTTTTTTCTCTTTATAGCATTATCCTTTACTTTCTTTTTATCAGCTATAATTACTACTAATATAGCTGCTCCTCCAAGAAGGACAAATAATAACGGAGACACAGGCTTTTCACTTTCCTCATAGTGTACTTTGCTGTCTGCTATATACTGTGGAAGGTTAATATTTTCATCCATTCTGCTACTGCTGACAGCTGCCTCTATATCCTTTTGTGCCTGTATTTTTCTCCTATCTCCTGTACTGTATTCTCGTGCATATACCGTTACTGCAAAATCGTATTCACTTTTATAATCCTCATATTCCATAATCAGCTTAAGTTCTACATCCTGACACTCATTTTCCGAAAAACCAATATTATTAACATTACCATTATAATTAATAAGTTCATAATTTCCTGAATACCATGTCAAAGAAACTACACCTCTCTGTGCTGTCTCTGGTAATACAAGATTGCTAGTTACATGTTCAAGATCTTTATTTCTCCCACACATAATTCCAGCTATCTCCTCATACGCCTTTTCAAAACATCCGGCAGCTTCATCCTGTGTCATAATTCTTGGTGCAATTTCAACATCAACAGATGTTATGCTCTCTCCATCTTCACCTACGACATTAATCCTCTTCACCTGTGACTCTTCTCCAGGTTCAGGACGCTTTATACTGCAGAACAACTTATCTGAATTGTCCGTCATAAACATACTGATTACAGCCATAGCGGCACTAATAACAATTATTAATAATACCTTTCCTTCTTTTTTAAACTTCAATATTAACTATCCTCTTTGCCCACATATCAGAAATAACATATACCCCCAGACTCACTGTCATAATAATTATTCCAGCAATATTGCCATACAAAGGCTGTATAAATTCTTTGGCAGTCACCTTTAAATATATAACGATAACAGCAGGTATAAGACTCATTACTCTCTGTTCCATTTTTTTGCCACTTATAATAGTGTCAACCTCTGACATAACCTCTTCCTTCTGCTGTATAATCTGTGCTGTATTCTTTATAACTGCCATTAAATCCCCACCACTTCTCTTGGCATATCTGAATATCTCCGCAAAATACATGATATCCTCTACTTTACTTTCCTCCGCAAAATCATCTAATATATCCTCAAGATTCTCATTCTGCCCAAGCCTTATAACTATATGTTTGAACTTTACAACAATATCAGAATCACCCCCATACATAAGAGTAAGTTCATCTACAGCCTGTCCGAATGCATTCTCTATTGAATATCCAACATTTAAAGCAAATGACACTGCAATAATTCCATCTTTAAATTTCTTCTTAAAGTTCTTCTTATCATGAACAATCCTTTCCTTTATTCTCTGTCTGTAATGAATATACACATACGGTGAAAGAATAAACGACATAAGAACATTTTCATAAAAAATGTATGCTGCAGCCAGAACAATAATTATCCCCTCTAATATGTACCTTTCGTTACCATTCACTAAACCCTGCAGCTTTAAGCTTCTCCGTTCTGTTAAACACGTTATTCTGCCTGACAAGCGTTCCAATAACTTTTCCATGCTTATCCTGACTGTTTTCAACAAACTTAAACAATGGCGTAAGTACAATTTCACCATTAATGCAATCTCCGACTTCTGCAATCTGAACCACCTTTCTGCTCTTATCCCTTAGCCTTGCAAGATGAACAATAATATCAATAGCTGATGATATCTGCGCCCTGATTGCTGACACAGGCATATCCATTCCCATAAGTACCATTGTTTCCAATCTGGTCAGCATATCTTTGGGACTATTGGCATGTCCTGTAGACAGACTTCCGTCATGTCCTGTGTTCATAGCCTGTAACATATCTATTGCCTCTGGTCCTCTTACTTCTCCAACTACAATACGATCCGGACGCATTCTTAGGCTTGCTTTTATCAAATCTCTTATACTCACTGCATTAGTTCCCTCTGAATTTGCCACCCTCGCCTCAAGCCTCACAATATTATTAATGTTGTGAAGCTGTAGTTCAGCAGAATCTTCAATTGTAATTACTCTTTCATCATCTGGCACATAATCTGACAACACATTTAAAAATGTTGTTTTTCCACTTCCTGTTCCACCTGATATGAAAATGTTATACTTGCTCTTAACAAGTTTTTCTAAAAACTGTGCTGCTTCTGGAGTAATAGATTCCAGTTCAATAAGTCGGTCTATTGTGATAGGCTTATTGAAGAATTTTCTTATGGTTATTATTGGTCCATTAATTGCCACCGGTGGAAGAACAATACTGACCCTCGAGCCATCTTCAAGTCTTGTATCAGCTATTGGAGATGCTTCGTTAACCATATGGTTTGACATAGCTGCAATCCTCTGCGCCACATCTGACAGTTTATTCTCACTTTCAAATTTTTTGTTCCATCTTTCTATAGAACCATTCCTCTCCATAAATATACTGTCACTGCCATTCACCATTATTTCGGTTATGCTGTCATCTTCAAGTAATTCCTGCAAAATATCCAGTTTTTTAATAGAGTTATATAAACGCTGTTTAAGTTCTTCCTTCTGCCTTATCGAAATCACATTATTACGGCTTTCATCATATATGCAGGCATCTATCACCTCATATAGTTCACTGTCAGCAACATCTCTGCCAATGTCCAGTCTCTCATATACATGCTTTCTTAGCTTAATGTAGAGTTCGTCCATTATATTTCCTCTATTCCTGCTGTTCTGCATAATTCTTCATAAAAACTGCAAAAAGGCAGCCGTCCCCATATATCATCATTATTAATGTTCTCATCTTCATTAACATGTATATTTTTAAAAGTTGCTGCAATATTATCCATCCCCTGCTCAAGAAGATATTTCTCAAAATTCTTAAGCCTCATATTCTCTATATAATTGCCTGTTTCACACATATATATTTCATCACAACAATCCATCATGTTCCAGGGCATGCGTATTCCATCCCCAATATCAATTACAATATTCGAATATCCAAGTTCCCTTCCTATTGCCTGAATAAATGTCCCCATTTCTTCAGGTTTTATATCATCAATATCTTCTGCACAGGACGCATCCGGTATATAATCCAGCCTTTCATAATGACTTATGGCATTAACAATATTTTTATGAAACTGATTATGATTTTGTCTGAATGCATATAATGCATCTGAAAGATTTTCATTCTCTTCCCCCTTCAGGATTCCTTTAAACCCATAAAATGTTTCAAAATTAATAAAGAGTGTGTTCCCATGCTCTGACATCAGTCTTGCAACTGCCAGTGACAACATCATTCTTGCAGTATTATTAAACCCATATACACCTGTCACTTTAAGGCTTCCCCTTTTTTGAACCCGGTCTTTCTTCTCATATCTCATTACAGACTGTAGAAGCTGATATGACGGCTGATACTTACATATTCCAACCAGTCCTTTTTCTTCCCTTGAATTAATCTCATCTGCTTCACGCTCCTCCTCACACAACACAACAGTCTTATTTCCCGTTCTATATGCGTTATAACCATATGCTCCTTCACATATCATAAGCATATCCGCTTCTTTTTCCTGCAGATACTTATCAAGTTCATGTTCCTTAGTAAAAACCTGTGCATTATAGGGAATATCATTATCATCATTAATCACAGACATAAGTCGTTTCGCATAATTTTCGTCCGAGTCATATATAACGCAAATGTTATTCCTCCCCATCTGTTCACCTCCTATGTAATATCATTCATAAAACCACAACACACCTGTATACCAACACAACAACATATCCAGCCAGAACCCCCACTGCATAATGAAACCCATGCGCCTTTATTCCATTGCTCCCCATACTGACCTCTCTGGTCTTTTTTAAAAACAACTCAACAATTCCCGTAAAAAGCCCTGTAATAAGAGATACAGCCATAAGCTGCAGTACAAAATCCAATCCTGTCAACATTACTTACCGCAAGTGAGTTATTTCCTGTCAGGGATGCCGTTACACTGACCGCACATTCCGGAAGGCTGGTTCCCATTGCAACGATGGTCATACCGATGATCATCGATGGAACATGAAGCTGCTTCGCAACAGAAGAACTTCCTTCTACAAAATAATCTGCTCCTTTCATCAATAGAGCAAACCCTATAATTAAAATAATGATTGATTTTATAAGTGCCATGACCAAAACCTCTCTTTTAAATACTTCCTACCAAATTGCAACTTCCACTATAAAACAAGAAAATTTGGCTGTCAACTCTAAAGGCAGTGATTCGTGATATTTCACAAATCCCTGCCTTTTACTTGTTCTACCGAATAAAATTTGTCGGAATCTTTGCTTCTTTTTCCGGAAGTCCAAACTGCTCTTTTCCAAGTGCAATACTCTTCATAAGGAAAGTCATATTTCTTGCAAGTGTACGCATCGTCTGCCTTCCTTCCTCATCCTTTTCGGCCTCTCCCGGTGCTGCTCCAT
>ENA-UEQR01002008-UEQR01002008.1-human-gut-metagenome-genome-assembly--contig:-NODE-2008-length-10784-cov-7.313253_pt1 | contig 10784 bp, 10 predicted proteins | sample MGYA00242944_ERZ507941 | MGnify/ENA primary metagenome ERZ507941 (study PRJEB26167, sample SAMN06115398) | human gut metagenome | host: Homo sapiens | place: China:Chongqing | collected 2016-06-23...
TATTATTCATCCAAGAAATTTAATTGTAAAAGATGGAATTATATGCATTCCCCCATATATGACGATGAATATATAAAAATCTGACATACACACTTGATTTTAAAATAATTGTTATTATGATATTATAAAGAAATGCCAAAAACAAAGGAGAGGTGTATGTATCACAAGAAATTAGAATCAGATATCAGATGTCCATTGGAATACGGCCTGGAAGTATTTGGAGGCAAATGGAAATCAAGAGTTATATGTGTTCTGGCGGATAAGAAGATATTAAGATATAGTGAGTTAAGGGCAGAACTGGTGAATATTACAGATGCAGTTCTTTCAACAACATTAAAAGCACTGATTGCTGATGATATTGTATCAAGGAAATCATATGATGAGATTCCGCCAAGAGTTGAATATTCACTTACGGAAAAGGGCTTATCTGTAATGCCGATATTGCAAAGTATATGCGACTGGTCATGCGCATTTTACAAGAAAGAAACTGACAAAGAAACGAGCCAGTGCATGAAGTGCGACCATAAGTAATGGATGAAGGGAAGGTTATTGTGTGAAAAAAATAACCTTCCTTTTCAAATTAATATATATTGTGTAAAATGTTATATGGAACTGCCTAGCGGTATACTGGCAAGCAGCAATACGACATACGCAATATGCAGAAATGGAGCGGGAATTGAGCAGATTAACGATTATTACTAAGGATAAGGCTCAGGTTACAATGGAGTCTTTATATCAGGATTTAGAGAGAAGAATAGTAGCAAGTCCACCGGGATTGTGTACTATTGACCTTACGAGGTCATTTATAAAAATGTGTCTTGCACAGTCATGTGGCAAATGTGTCCCATGCCGTGTGGGACTTAGACAGCTTGCGAGACTTTTTGATGATGTGCTTGATGGTAACGCAACAGAGGAAACTCTTGATGTTATCAGGCTTACAGCAGAGGGAATCTATTATTCCGCTGACTGTGCAATCGGATATGAGGCAGCAAAGCTTGTACTAAAATGTATTGATGGCTGCGAGGATGATTTCAGGTCACATATTGAGAGAGGATTTTGTTCATGTAACAGTAACCAGCCGGTTGCATGTGTAAAGTCATGTCCGGCAGGAGTAGATATACCGGGATACATAGCACTTGTGCATGAAGGCAGATATGCAGACGCGGTTCGTCTTATAAGAAGAGACAATCCAATGCCTACAACATGCGCATACATTTGTGAGCATCCATGTGAAAACAGATGTAAGAGAACACTTATTGACGCGCCGGTCAACATCAGGGGACTTAAGAAAATGGCAGTTGATAATGCCGGTGATGTTCCGGTTCCGGCATGTAATGAGCCAACAGGTAAGAAGGTTGCAATAATCGGTGGTGGTCCGGGAGGACTCAGTGCCGCATATTATCTGGCTCTTATGGGACATAAGGTTACTATATTTGAGCAGAGAAAGCAGCTTGGTGGAATGTTAAGATATGGAATTCCTAACTACAGACTTCCAAGAAAAAAGCTGGATGCGGAGATTAACGCTATATTGTCCACAGGAATAGAAGTTAAGAAAAATATAAGCGTAGGAACAGACATTACGCTTGAGGATATTAATAAAGAATATAATGCAGTATACATTTCTATCGGAGCACATGCAGACAAGAAGATTGGAATTGATGGTGAGGATGCTACAACAGGCGTAACATCAGCAGTAGAAATGCTTCGTGCAATTGGTGATGATGAAATGCCTGACTATACTGGCAAGCGAGTGGTTGTTATTGGCGGTGGAAATGTAGCAATGGATGTTGCACGTTCTTCTGTAAGATTAGGTGCTGAGAAAGTAAGCATTGTATATAGAAGAAGAAAAGCCGACATGACGGCACTTCCGGAAGAGGTTGAAGGTGCAGAGGCAGAGGGCTGCGATGTTCTTGAACTTATGTCACCAGTTAGAATAGAGAAAGATGAAAATGATGCAGCAGTTGGTTTATGGGTTCAGCCACAGATGATAAGCAGGATAAAAGGTGGCAGACCATCACCTAAGACTGCAGCTAAGGACGAGGTTCTTATTCCTTGCGACCTTATTGTAGTTGCCATCGGACAGGGTATCGAAACAAGATATTTTGAGGAGCATGGCGTTACAGTCAAGAGAGGAACAATTGAGGCACTTGATACAAGTGAGATTAAAGAACGTAAAGGAATATTTGCAGGAGGAGACTGCGTAACAGGACCTGCAACAGTAATCAGGGCTATAGCAGCCGGAAAGGTTGCGGCAGCCAACATTGATGAATATCTTGGCTACCATCATGAGATAACTTCAGATGTAGAGATACCTTATGCCGGATACGAGGACAAGGTACCTTGCGGACGAGTTGAGGTTGCACTGCGTGATGCCGCAGACAGAAAGAAAGACTTTGAACCTATTGAATATGGATTTTCATGCGAGGAAGCATGTCAGGAATCTGGACGCTGCTTAAGATGTGATCATTTTGGATTTGGTTCATTCAGAGGAGGCAGAGAGAAACAATGGTAAATTTAACAATTAACGGTAAAGCTGTATCAGTAAAAGAAGGAACTACCATTCTTGAAGCTGCCAAAACAATAGGAGAGACAATACCTACACTCTGCTATCTCAAAGAAGTCAACGCAATTGGTGCATGTCGTGTATGTGTTGTTGAAGTAGAAGGTACTGACAGATGTGTTACAGCATGTAATAACTTCGTAGAAGAAGGCATGGTTGTCTACACTAATTCAAGAAAAGTGCGTACAACCAGAAAGACTAATGTCAAGCTCATACTTTCACAGCATGATTACAAATGTGGTACATGTATAAGAAGTGGTAACTGTGCGTTACAGTCAATTGCAAATGAACTTAATATATCAGAGATGCCATATGATTCAATCTTAGAAAAAGATAATTGGGATAAAACATTTCCACTTATCAGAGATGCACAGAAATGTATCAAATGTATGCGTTGTGTGCAGGTGTGTGATAATATTCAGGGAATGCACATATGGGATGTTGTAAATACAGGTTCGCGTACAACTGTAAATGTGCGTGCAAACAAGAACATTGCGGAGACTGCATGTACACTTTGTGGTCAGTGTGTAAGCAACTGCCCTGTAGGTGCACTTACAGAAAGAGACGATGTCGGAATCGTGCTTGATGCAATTGAAAATGAGGATATCATTACAGTAGTACAGATTGCACCAGCAGTAAGAACAGCATGGGGCGAAGATTTTGGTATGTCTAAGGAATATGCGACAGCACAAAGACTTGTTGCAGGACTTAGAAGAATAGGATTTGATTATATATTTGACACAACATTTGCAGCAGACATGACAATTATGGAGGAGGGAAGCGAGTTTCTTGAAAGGCTTCCAGAAATCAAGGAGTCAGGACTTCCAATGTTCACATCATGCTGTCCAGGATGGGTGAAATTCGTAAAGAGCGAGTTCCCTGAGATGGCAGGCAGACTTTCAACAGCAAAGTCACCACAGCAGATGTTTGGTGCAATAACAAAGTCGTATTATGCAGAAAAGCTTGGGGTTGACCCGGATAAGATATTCTGTGTATCAATCATGCCTTGTCTTGCAAAAAAGGACGAGTGTACATGGGACGGAGGCAAAGATGTTGACGCAGTTCTTACAACAAGAGAAGTTGAAAGAATGTTCAAAGCATTTTTCATAAAGCCGGAAGAACTTGATGAGGACGAGTTTGATAATCCTTTAGGTGAAGGAACAGGTGCTGGTGTCATATTCGGTGCAACAGGCGGTGTTATGGAGGCGGCACTCAGAAGTGCTTACTATCTTGTGACAGGAAATAATCCTGATGCGGATGCGTTCCAGTCAGTGAGAGGTCTTGAGGGCTGGAAGGAAGCTTCATTTGACCTTAATGGGACAACTGTAAATGTGGCTGTTGCCAGCGGACTTGGCAACACAAGACACCTTATGAATGCTATTAAGAAGGGCGAGGTTCACTATGATTTCGTTGAAATCATGTCCTGTCCGGGCGGCTGTATCAACGGCGGCGGACAGCCTTACAAAGAAGACGCTGTGATGGTTGAGGAGCGCCGTCATGTGCTGTACGGGCTTGATAAGCGCGATAATCTTAGATTCTCACATGAGAATCCATCGGTTAAGCAGTGCTATGAGGAGTATTTTGAGAAACCGTTGTCACATAGGGCTCATGAGATATTGCATGTGTAGGGTGTAGACAGCCTGCTCTGCGGGTGGGGAGTGCGGGGCATCTGCTTTCAGTATTCTTCGCTTAGTAGAAGTATATGCCGCCAGCTGCAGCGGGTGGTGTGTTATGTGACTTTGTTCATTTGGGATAGTGTCAAATAGCACATGAAATCAGCGCATAAGTAGGGAAAAGCCTACTAATGTTGCTAAATGTGATGAATTAGTAGGTATTTAATGGGGAAAGAAGCATAATAAACCAACTAACAATGTAAAAAAGACCTATCAGATTGTGAAAATTGATGAAAAAGTAGGTTTAGGAGGCTTTTTATGGATATAAATGAGTTATCACCATCAGAGGTTTTCTCTTATTTTCAGAAGATTTGTGCGATTCCGCATGGTTCTGGGAATACCGGGATGATTGCGGATTATTGTCTGGAGTTTGCTAAGTTGCATGGGCTTAAGGCAAGGAAGGATATGTCTGATAATGTTGTTATATTTAAGGCTGGTTCTTCTGGATATGAGGACTGTGAGCCTGTGATTTTGCAGGGACATCTTGATATGGTGTGTGAGAAAGAGCCGGATTGCGATATTGACATGAGTGTACAGAGCATTAAGGCCTGCACCGATGGTAAGATGGTATGGGCTGACGGCACAACTCTTGGCGCTGATGATGGAATTGCTGTTGCATTTATACTGGCAGTGCTTGCTTCGGATACGATTGCGCATCCTCCTATACAGGCAGTGCTTACGAGTGATGAGGAGATTGGAATGCTTGGCGCAAGAGACCTCGACACTTCTGAACTTACAGCAAAGAGGCTTATCAATATTGATTCTGAAAATGAGGGAATATTGTATGTAAGCTGTGCTGGTGGTGTGAGAGCTGAGTGTGACATTCCGGTTGTGTATGAGGATGCTGCGGACTGGGTGGCAGATGGTGCAATTGATGTGCAGAATGGTTCGGTATGCTTCGAAGCTAAGATAAGCGGGCTTGCCGGAGGTCATTCCGGCGTTGAGATTCACAAACAGCACACTAATGCTATAAGATTGCTTGCTTCATTACTTTCACATGCCAGCGGGGCAGCAGATTTCCGTCTTGTGTCGCTTTCAGGTGGCGGCAAGGAAAATGCAATTCCAAAAGAAGCAAAGGCAGTTGTAAGCGTCAGAAGCTGCGATGCCACAACATTTGAACAAAGCATCAAAGAGAGTGAGGCTGTGTGGATGCAGGAAATCAGCGCGACAGAGCCATATGCTAAGATTGAGCTTGAAAAGACAGACATTGCAGCAGACAAGGTTCTTGATTCCAAGAGCACTGCAAATGTAATATATGCCCTCTGGTTAAGTCCTGATGGTGTGTACAAAATGAGTCAGGAGATTAAGGGCATGGTGCAGACTTCGCTCAATCTGGGAACTGCTTACCTCGACGCAGACAAGCTTGTGTACAAATATCTTATAAGAAGCAATACAGCGGCTGGAAAGAAATTATTGCTTGAGAGAGTCACTACATTTGCAAAACATTTGTCAGGAAAAGTAGTCACAATGTCGGACTATCCTGCGTGGGAATACAAGAGTGATTCGCAGTTAAGAAAGATATGCGTTGATAGCTTTACAAATGTGTACGGTCACGAACCGGAAGTGACCTCAATCCACGCCGGACTCGAATGTGGCATACTTGCCGGGAAAATGCCGGGAGTAGATATGATATCATTTGGACCGACACTTGAAAGTGTGCATACGCCTGATGAGTGTATGGACGCGGCTTCAGTGGAGCGGACTTGGGAATATCTGCTGGAGATACTTAAAAGTTTATAACTAAATTTGCGGGAGTAAGTGTGTGACGACAGATTGCATCACATTTACTTCCGCAAATTTAGTTATATACTACAGAAAAATGGGCAGAATATGTTATAGATTAACCATAAGGAGAATTTATACATGATAAAAGATGGATTTTTATACCTTGCGGCACTTATATTTGCAGCCGCAGTATTAGTAAATCTACCTAAGATTTTTAAAGGGAAAAAGGCACAGGTGTTCTTTAATTTTGCACCGCCGATTGTACTTATATACCTGGGGCTTATGCTGCTTTGCACAATGAAAGTGTGGGACCTTAGTGCAACAAGCGCTGTGTACAAATCAGTCAAGAACCCGATATTATATGCGATGCTTTTCATAATGCTGCTTCGCTGTGACTTGAAGAAAATCATCAAGCTTGGACCTAAAATGCTTATCGGTTTCTTTGCAGCAACATTGTCAATCGGACTTGGATTCTTCGTTTCATATGCGATATTCCATCAGCTCTTAGGCGCAGGTTCATGGAAAGCGCTCGGTGCACTGTGCGGAAGCTGGATGGGCGGCGGCGGCAATATGCTCGCAATCCAGGCAGCACTTGATGTAGACGAAGCAACAATGGCTTACGCCCTTGTTATGGATTCAATCTGCGCGACACTTTATGTAATGTTCCTTCTGTGGGCAATCGGAAATCACGAGAAGTTCAACAAATGGACAAAGGCAGACACAAGCATAATCGACGGCGTTGGAGCTACACTCGAAGAGGAAGCAAAAGCCAACACAAAGCCTCTCGTATGGCAGAACATCATTCTTCTGCTCGGTTCAGGACTCTTAGTATCGGCAGTTTCAATGGAACTTGGCAGCATGATTAATGCACATTTATCATTCTTTGACAGCACAACATGGACAGTCCTTATCGTATCAGTGCTTGGTATCGTATTCGCCCTGACACCATTTGGCAAGATTAAGGGAACTGAGGAGATTTCAAATGTAATGCTTTATATAGTCATTGCCTTAATAGCATCAAGAGCAGACCTTGGAGCAGTCGGCAATGCCCCAATATGGCTTCTCGCAGGATTCGTAATCCTCCTTATCCATGTGGCAATAATGATTGCACTTGCGAAGATATTGAAACTCGACATCTTCACATGCTGCGTTGCTTCCCTCGCAAACATCGGTGGAACAGCAACAGCACCGGTCCTCGCCGGCGCATACTCTAATGCCCTTGTACCAGTTGGTATCATGATGGCGCTGCTTGGCTATGTCATCGGAACCGGCGGCGGTCTTGTCGTGGCTAATCTGATGAGTATATTTGGGTAGATTTTAATGGAATAATTGATGGAATGGATAGCACTTCGGCAGTGGATGGATACTGCTGGGGTGCTATTTTTTAATTTAAATATACAATTTTCTCAGCTTACTATTTACCCCAGAGGGCACGATAGGTGTACTCTCTGTCTCTAAAATCAAGAAAATAAATGTGAGAACTCATAATTAATTATGAAAAAGAACTTGATATATGCAGACTTGTGTGATATGATAGAAAATAGAAACGAATATATGTTCTGATTTCGGAGGATGAAATGAAGATAAGTTATAAGAAATTATGGAAGCTGCTGATTGACAGAGATATGAAGAAAAAAGATTTAGCGGAGCAATCAGGTGTAAGTAATGCATCAATCGCAAAATTAGGCAGGAACGAGAATGTAAATACAGACATATTGCTTAAAATATGCGTGGCATTAAAATGTGATATCTCTGACATCTTGGAGATTGTGCCTGATGAAGCGGAGCGATAATTATGGACAGGCTTACAAAAGAGCAGCGACATAGGAATATGAAAAATATCAAATCGAAAGATACTTCGATAGAGTTGAAACTTCGTAAGGAATTATGGAAACGAGGATATCGTTACAGAAAGAATTATGAAGGACTGCCGGGAAAACCGGATATAGTGCTTACAAAGTATAAAATTGTTATTTTCTGTGACAGCGAGTTTTTTCACGGAAAAGACTGGGAAGTACTAAAACCGCAGTTGGAACGTGGGAAAAATGCTGAATTTTGGATAAATAAGATATCTAATAATCAGCATAGGGATGATGAAGTTAATAAGCAACTACAGTTTCTCGGCTGGACCGTTATAAGATTCTGGGGTAAGGACATTATGAAAAACACAGATGAATGTATACGGGTAATAGAAGAAGCAATTTTTGATGAAAAATGTAATGATTATGATATGGAATAGAGGAGATTTGACATGTATAAGTCTATAGATTTGTTTGCCGGTATTGGTGGAATTAGAAAAGGTTTTGATAAGGCATTTGAGAAAAAAATCAAGACAGTGTTTGTAAGTGAATGGGATGAATATGCACAACAGACATACAGGCTGAATTATAATGATAAGTTTGATATAGCAGGTGACATAACAAAGATAGACGAGAAGGAAATTCCAGAATTTGATATTTGTCTTGCAGGATTTCCGTGTCAGGCTTTTTCACTTGCCGGAAAGCGAATGGGATTTGATGATGACTATAAAGGTTTGTGTAGAGGAACATTGTTTCAAGATGTTGTAAGAATATGCGAGTATCATCAGCCTAAAGTTATTTTCTGTGAAAATGTAAAAGGGCTGACTATTCATGACAAAGGACGGACTTTTAAGGTTATCAAAAAAGCATTCGAGCAAATAGGATACACAGTTTATGATAAGGTGTTAAACAGCAAAGATTTTGGGGTTCCTCAGAATCGGGAGAGAATTTACATTGTGGCATTTAGGAATGACATTGACAGCAGTAGTTTTAAGTTCCCGGAACCGACTAATTCGAATACCTGCATCAGGGATATTCTGGAAGAAAATGAGGTTAGCGTTAAATATTATTTGTCAACGGTGTATATTGAAACTTTGAAGAGACATAAGGCTCGTCATGAATCCAAGGGAAACGGATTTGGATATGAAATCAGAGACCTGGATGGAAAAGCAGGTGCAATCGTTTGTGGTGGAATGGGGCGTGAAAGAAACCTTATTGTAGATAAGAGACTTACAAATTTTACGCCGATTACGCATATTAAAGGTGAAGTTAACAGAGAAGGTATTAGGAAAATGACTCCGAGAGAATGGGCAAGACTGCAGGGGTTACCAGATGATTTTAAACTGGAACTGGCAGATACTCATTTATACAAGCAGTTAGGTAACAGCGTAACAGTTAATGTTATTGAGGCAATAGCAAAAGAGATAAGGAAAGTTTTAGATAACAGCAAATGATTAGGTTAGGAGTGTTCATATGGCTTGGCGTTTAAATAAAGGTGATTGGAGCGAAGCTTATGTTTTTTTAAAACTGCTGGCAGAAGGAAGAATTTATTCAGGAGATGAAGATTTGAATAAAGTTCTGTCTGTATATATGGATGTTTTAAAAATTATAAGAAAGAATTTAGGTGTAAAAAATGAGTATGCAATTAATACTGATTATATTGTTGCATTTGAAGGTCGTGAGGACAGTGTTCTAATACCAATATCAGAGGTTTCAGGTTATGCTGAGAGATTGTTTGAATATATTCGTATGGCAAAAGGCAGTAAGGCATTTGAATTTCCTGATATCGAGGATTATTTGATAAAAACAATGGGAATACATAATATTAAGGAATCTTGTGTTGACGATGAATATGATAAGAAAACAGATATACTTTTGGAAGTTTTAAATAGTAATGATTCGAGTCGTGAAGTTATTGGCTTTTCGGTGAAATCACATTTAGGTAATCCGCCCACATTATTTAATTATTCACAAGCGTCAAAGATGGTGTATAGAGTTGAGGGGTGCGACGAAGAAACAATGCATTATATAAATTCTATGAAAAATTCTGTAGGGGGATGTGATTTAGACGCAAGAATAGACTACATTAAGTTGTCTGAAAAATTAGATTTAAAGTTTATGGGCAGTAAAATTATAGATAATAGAAGATATGGAGAAGCAAAAGAAACGGGACCATTTTTTACATGGAATTTAGAACACTATGATGTAAATATGCTGTCCGTGTTTGATGCGATGTTGTTATCAGATTATGGGTACTATGAAAAGCCTGTTACCCGCAAATTATCAGATGTAGCCGAAGCGGTGGCATTAATTAATCCACTTAATGTACATAGCCCGAATACGGTATATAAAGCAAAGTTTAAGGATTTTTTGTTCTGTGCCTTTGCAGGATTGACTGCATCTAAACGCTGGGATGGAACACGGAGAATAAATGGTGGATATATTGATGTAAAAAGTAATGGAGAAATTTTATATTGTAGAGCTGTATCCGACGAAAAATTTACAGAGTATTTATTTAAGAACATGAAATTGGAAAGACCAGAACATGGTTCATATTGTAAGTACACTATAGCTCAGGCAGAGGAGTATTTAAATGGACTTGAAATTCCTGAAAATATTTTTAAAAAGCGTAATAGTGACAAGCGTGGAGATTATGGATATGTATATTATGATGAAAGTCATTATGAACAACCATGTTATTGTATAGATATAAACTTTACATTTAGATTTCGCAGTTAAATAGTTATATATAATATGAAAGGAGTATTGAGTATATGAGCAATAATGGAAATAGAATGTCAGGTAATAAGGGCGAATGGTCTGAATTATATGCTTTTATGAAATTACTCAGCCAAGGTCGTGTTTATGCAGCCAATGAAAAGGTAGAAAAAATCGATGAAGTATATTACCCTATACTTAAGATAATGAGAGAAGAAACCAGCGGAGAAGTTATTGATTATGTTATTGATAATGATATGGTTCATCTGGAGATTCAGTCTAATCGGATATTAAGTATAGGGTAATATA
>ENA-UEQR01002009-UEQR01002009.1-human-gut-metagenome-genome-assembly--contig:-NODE-2009-length-10781-cov-7.411435_pt1 | contig 10781 bp, 8 predicted proteins | sample MGYA00242944_ERZ507941 | MGnify/ENA primary metagenome ERZ507941 (study PRJEB26167, sample SAMN06115398) | human gut metagenome | host: Homo sapiens | place: China:Chongqing | collected 2016-06-23...
AAGTTTCTTCGGTGAAGAAGGAATTTCCTGTTCGCTTTTTTCGCTTCGAGTTCGCGCTTTTTCTCTCGCCCGTGCTTCATCCGCTTCCAAAATTTTAAAGGAAGTGAGCTTCAGCACGACTAAATAATGAACCTTAGCCGCAAGATTCGGAGCACCATATTCCTCGAAAAACCGATGAAAGGAATGCAGATCTGCCACCAAAGATGGCGTCACACAGCGAAGAAAATAATCAAACTGCACGTCGAACATCAGGATAAAATCCTCTGGAAACGGAGACTTCAATGCGGCAAAATCAGCCAGAAGTGCATATAAATAGGGGGCGGATTTTCGGGAAGCCGCTCGATAAATCTCCGCATAATTGGCTCCAGACAGCGTCACTTCCTTCATCATATGAAATGTGGCATACGCCTGCAGAAGTGTGGAGTCCTGCACCGCTCTGCGCGGCAACAGCTTTTCCAAAATATTCACGCACTTCTCGCGATACGGGTTCGTAAACAATTCGCAAGCCTCCCCCCAAAAAAATCGTCAAAAGTATTTCTCGGGCTCTACCGTTCATTCATCTAGTAGTTATATAGTACCATAATCCGTCTATTAAGGCAACTACAATTACTAGGCAAGGAGGAGTAGCACGCTTTCTTCCGAGGCAATTGGCTCCATCTTCGTCTCACTTTGCCTGTGGCACATTCCACTCAATATTCCACCACTATTCCACCACAGGTCACAGTTTTTAAAAAAGTCGAGCTTAAAATGCAGAAAAAAGTACCGGTTTTTAACCATTTTGGTTAAAAACCGGTACTTTTTATGGTCCGAGTGGCGAGACTTGAACTCACGACCCCTTGACCCCCAGTCAAGTGCGCTACCAACTGCGCTACACCCGGATACGAGGTTGACTTCTTGAAGTCAGCTTATGTATAATAACACAGCTTTCCGCAAAAAGCAACCCTTTTTTCAAAAATCTTGAAAAATATTTTTGCAGCCCGTCAACCTCTTCCGAGACCCCACCGATCCACTGAAAACGGGGGCCATGATAGCCGTCCCGGTCTACCGGCTCGCTCCACATGGCGGCAGGACGCACCCACACGCCCCGCTCTCCATACAAAGCCCGGTAGACCACCATCGGCTCCAGAGTCTCTGAGTGGCGGGCCACATACAGCAGCTCATATTCGTTGCCCTTAAAATGCCGGTAGCGGCCCGGGCGAAGTGCAAAAAGCTCCTCCATGCTTCCTCCCGTTTCAGCGCAGCGCATCCAGGCAGGACAGTTCCAGTCCTGCACCGCCACGGGTCCGGATCAGCTCCAGCACCTCCGGCAGTGTGGGCAGGGACGGCATTGCTCCCAACCGCGAGACCGTGATGGCCGCAGTGTGGCTGGCAAAGGTCAGCGCCGCATCCTCGGGCAGGCCCACAGCCAGCGCGGTGGACAGCGCACCCACAAAGGAATCGCCGGCAGCCGTGGGATCTGCCACATGCTCCATATGGACACAGGGAACATACCGGGGGCCGCCGGTCTCCGCCACAGCGGAGCCGTAGCTGCCCAGCGTGATGATCACATGCTCCACGCCCTTACCTTGCAGCGTATCGGCAATGTTTCTCAGATCTTCATCCCAAGGGCCGGACTTATCAAAGCGCAGGGGCAGATGGGTCTCCTGAGATGCCTCCTGCTCGTTGGGGATCAGGTAGGAGACCAGGCTCAGCAGCTCATCGTCCAGTTCCGTGGCGGGGGCCGGGTTCAGGATCACCGGTACACCGGCCTCTCTGGCCCAGTGGGCCACAGCCCGGTTCACTTCAATAGGAACTTCCAATTGCAGCAGAACCATGTCAAATCCGGATACCGCCTGTTGGATCCAGGCCACTTCTTCCACCGTCAAGGTCCGGTTAGCGCCGGGGATCACTACGATGCGGTTCTGGGCGCTGTGTTCCGTGACTTCCAACACCACGTGTCCCACGCCGGAGTGAATTCCTTTTCGGACCACCACATAACTGACATCCATTCCGGCTTCCCGCAGAGGCTCCAGAAGCTGCTGGCCAAACAGATCATCACCCACGCAGCCTACCATGGTCACTTCCGCGCCCAGACGGGCGCATTGGAGGGCCTGATTGGCGCCTTTTCCGCCGGGTGCCATGTGGAAGGACTTGCCGTAAACCGTCTGTCCAGCACCGGGGATCTGCTCTGTTGTTGCGATCACATCCATAACAAAGCTGCCAACAACTAAAATACGAGGTTTTCTATGTAACATGCTATGCTCCTGATCCGCAGAAACGACCATGCCGTTCCTGATGTATTTAATCGTTTATATTATACAACTTTGCAGGTCCAGATACAAGAGATTTAGGATAAGTTTCAGCAAATCGTTTACTCAATTTTTATAGGATGGGCCGTGCAAAAAAAGAGACAGCTTCAAAAGCTGTCTCTTTTATATGTCTTAGCCCCGCTGGTTGCCGTTGGTGGTGTCCTTCAGCAGAACGTCATGGGCGCCGCCCGCTCCCCACGCGCCGGTGACGCGCGGGGACCCCGCATAGGACTCAAATGGGCAGGCGAAGCCCGCCCATTTCAAGGATTTGCTCCGCAAATCGCTTGGACGCGCAATCGCGCGGTCAGAGGGCGGTATGAGAGCCGTTCAAATACCTTAGCCCCGCTGGTTGCCGTTGGTGGTGTCCTTCAGCAGAACGTCATGGGCGCCGCCCTCGACGATGGAGGTTGCGGAGACCAGCGTCAGCTTGGCCTTCTCACGCAGCTCCGGGATCGTCAGCGCACCGCAGTTGCACATGGTGGAACGGACCTTAGCCAGCGTGGTGGCCATGCCGTCTGCCAGAGCGCCAGCATAGGGCACATAGGAGTCCACGCCCTCCTCAAAGCTCAGCTTTGCGGCGCCGCCCAGATCGTAGCGCTGCCAGTTCCGGGCGCGGGCGCTGCCCTCGCCCCAATATTCCTTCATATAGCTGCCGCCCACAAGGATCTTGCTGGTGGGAGACTCGTCAAACCGGGAGAAATACCGGCCCAGCATGCAGAAATCAGCGCCCATGGCCAGAGCCAGCGTGATGTGATAGTCCTGCACGATGCCGCCGTCGGCGCAGATGGGCACATAGATGCCAGTCTCCTCAAAATACTTATCCCGCTCGGCGGCCACGTCGATAACTGCGGTAGCCTGTCCGCGGCCGATGCCCTTGGTCTCACGGGTGATGCAGATGGAACCGCCGCCGATGCCGATCTTTACGAAGTCGGCTCCGGCATCGGCCAGAAAGCGGAAGCCCTCGCCGTCCACCACGTTGCCGGCGCCAACCTTCACGGTATCGCCGTACTTGGCGCGGATCCACTCCAGGCAGTGCTTCTGCCAATAGGAATAGCCCTCGGAGGAGTCCATTACCAGCACGTCCACACCGGCCTCCACCAGTGCGGGGACACGCTCCTCGTAGTCACGGGTGTTGATGCCCGCGCCCACCACATAGCGCTTCTGGCTGTCCAGCAGCTCCAAGGGGTTGCCCTTGTGGGAATCATAATCCTTGCGGAACACAAAGCTCACCAGATGGCCGTCCTTGGAAATAATGGGCAGGGCGTTGAGTTTGTGATCCCAGATGATGTCATTGGCCGTTTTCAGGCTGGTGCCCTCCGGTGCGTAGATGAGCTTCTCCACCGGCGTCATGAAATCCGCCACCTTGGCGTCGGGGTCCATGCGGCTGACCCGGTAATCCCGGCTGGTGACCAGACCCAGCATCTTGCCGATACCGGTGCCGTCATCCGTGACAGCCATGGTGGAGTGACCGGTGCGCTGCTTCAGAGCCAGCACATCTGCCAGGGTATCCGTCACCCGGAGGTTAGAGTCGCTGATGACGAAGCCCGCCTTGTAGTTCTTCACCCGGCGGACCATGGCCGCCTGAGACTCAATGGACTGGGAAACATAGATAAAAGCAATGCCGCCCTCCTTGGCCAGCGCAATGCCCATCTGCTCGCCGGACACGGCCTGCATGACAGCGGAGACCATGGGGACGTTCATGGTCAGGGGGCATTCCTCTCCCTTCTTGAAGCGGACCACCGGCGTCTTCAAAGACACGTTGGCGGGGATGCAGTGCTCAGAGGAATAACCGGGCACCAGCAGATATTCGCTGAAGGTATGGGAAGGCTCCTGGAAAAAATAGGCCATAGTAAGATACCCCTTTCTCATCGTTCGTTTATCATTTTACTTATTATAAATATTATTTTTAATAATATCGCAAATGTGCGGTACGGTCAAGCGGCGATGACCTGATTTTCAAAATGGACCGCCACGCTCACGTTGGGCTGACAGGCCGCAGGTCACAGCTTTTTCCGCAGGACCGTATGGTGGAAGATGCCGTCGGCAAAATACTCGTTGGAGGCGAACACCGGCGCGCCCTCAATATCGTAGTCCACCTCGTCCATGTTCAGCAGCGGCGTTCCCTGTGGCACCTGAAAAACATCAGCCAAGGTAGCGTCCGCAGCCACAGGCCGCAGGTCCGTCAGGTCCAGATAGGACGAAATTCCGCAGACATTCTGGAGGAAATCGAAAATGGGCTGGCGCAGCTCCTCCGCTGTATAGGGCCGCTGGAGCTTTGCCTTTTCCACCACATCCTCACAGTAGATGGCGGGGCGGCCGTCGGCGGTGCAGAGCCGGGAGATCCGAAGGATCGGCGTTCCGGTGGGGATCCCCAGCTGGGCGGCCACCTTATTGTCCGCCTTGTCATCGGCAGCCCGGACAAAGGCCACGCCGGGAGTGTGTCCGCTCTGGCGAATCATATCCAGAAACTCCACTTCAATGTCCATTCTGGCCGGTGCACCCAGCACATGACGGTTGATAATGGTGCCAACTCCATGACGCCGGGTAATGAAGCCCTCCCGGTCCAAAGAGGCCAGAATATCCCGCAGTTGTGTGCGGCTGATGCCCAGCATTTCCGACAATACGCTTTCCCGGGGAAGCCGGTCACAATGGGCATACTCCCCCACCTGCATAGCGGTGAGCAGCTGCGCCCGGATGCTTTTGGACTGTCTTGGGTTCTGACTCATGTCGGTTCTCCCTTCCGTTTCGCCGTCCGGTTCGATTACGGAGCGGCCAAAATAGGTATTACCATTTTTAGACATTGTACCGAATGGACCGCCATTTGACAATGCGCATATTCAACAGATTTCAATAGTGTTTTTCGGGGCAGTCTTGTCCGCCCTGTCATGAAAGGTCGATCTTTCTTTGTTGAATTTTTTGTGTACTTTTACTATGTACATTTGTCCGTGCATCACGTATTATAAAAACACTTTTACCACGGAGGCGCTGCCTATGAAAAATATTGTATTGATCGGTATGCCCGGCACGGGGAAAAGCACCGTCGGAAAGGCGCTGGCGGACAGGCTGGGGTACGATTTTGTGGACGCAGACGATCTCATCGTCCAGACCACCGGCAAAACGCTGCCGGAGATCCTGCGGCAGGACGGGCTGGAGGCCTTTTACGAAATTGAAAATAAAGTGGGTACGGATCTAAATCGGACCCACACCGTCATTGCCACCGGCGGCAGCATGGTGCTCTACCCGGAGGCTATGGCTCATTTGAAGAAAGGCAGCACGGTGATCTGGCTCCAGACGCCCTTTTCTCAGCTGGAAAAGCGGATGCCGGCGGATCTGTATGACCGGGGCATCGCCGTGCCGGCAGGAACGCCGCTGCGGGAGATCTATGAGGAGCGCTGCGTTCTCTACGCCCGGTATGCCGACCTCATCGTGGCCAGCCAAGACGGTGAGTCCGACACCGCCCGATTGGTAGAGGACGTGATGCGGACTGTGGGTCTGGAAGCCTGATCGAACCTGACCGGACAAGAGGGCCGCTGGCAAGCCCGTGACCTCAGCGTGTCGAAAAGTCTTTTCTCCCCGCTGAGTCAGTTTTCAATGGCGAAGAAATACGTTGCCGACCTAACCGTTTTCCGGGCGCAAGACGCCCGGAAAACGGGAGCCTTCCTCGAAACAGCCCTCGCTTCATCCGCCACTGGCGGCGCTTCACCTGTTTCCCCTTCTTGGGTTATCTCCGCGCTAAGAGCCGCCTTGCGGCGGTTGCGCTCCGAAACGCGCCTGCGGGTGCAGTCCCGCGCACCCCTTTCACCCGCAAGGGGTATGCGGCATCCGTAAAGCGGCGGAGCCGCTAACGGCTGCCCTACCTTACCGTTGCGGAGAATCTACCACTTTATCGACAATCTCGGGCTACAGCAAGCCTGAAGCAGTTCTCTCAAATAACGGGAACCGGTCATCACGAATGCTGTTCTTCTGTGATTTTTGACAATTTCCAACAGAAAACTTCTATTCCAATCATAGATATTACGGCTTGCAATCCGGAACCGGCTTCTGTATAATGAACCAGATAAATTTCTTAGGAGGTAACACCATGATGCAGTCCAGTATGAGTATGCGAAGCGCCGTTTCCTCCATTTTCGGGATTCATGGTCCCGTCATTTCCATTTCCCTTTTTTGACCGGCTATAGGAGCCGGTATTTTTATGCCTGTTTGCGGACCGCCGCAGGAACCTGGTCTATTTATATAATTTAGATAGAAGATTTGTGTGTTACGAGAGGAGAAAAACATGAACGAGAAAAAGAAACCCATCCTCGGTCAGGAAGCCGTGACCGACGCCCGCACCCTAGGCACCCCCCGTATGCTGATTTTAGGCTTGCAGCATCTGTTCGCCATGTTTGGCGCCACCGTGCTGGTGCCCATTCTGGTTCAGGGCTACGGCCTGCCCCTGAGCATCCAGACCACCCTGCTGATGGCCGGTCTGGGCACCCTGCTGTTCCATGTGTGCACCAAGTTCAAGGTCCCCGCTTTCCTTGGTTCCTCCTTTGCCTACCTGGGCGGCTTCTCCACCGTGGCCTCCATGCCCGCCTATGACGGTCTGGATCCCGAGCTGAAGCTGGCCTACGCTCTGGGCGGCATCGTCATCGCCGGTCTCCTGTATCTGGTGCTGGCTCTGCTCTTTAAGGTGCTGGGGGCCAAGACGGTCATGCGTTACTTCCCCCCCATCGTCACCGGCCCCATGATCATCATGATCGGCCTGAACCTCTCCGGCTCCGCCATCAAAAACGCCGCCACCTGCTGGTGGCTGGCCCTGGTGGCCATGGCCATCATCGTGGTGGCCAATATCTGGGGCAAGGGCATGGTGAAGATCATCCCCATCCTGCTGGGCGTGGTAGGCAGCTACATTGTGGCGGCCATCGCCACCGCCTGCGGTGCCCAGCTGCCGGATGCCAACGGCGTCATGCAGCCCCTCGTCAACTTCGCCTCCGTGGGCGAGGCACACCTCATTGGCCTCCAGAAGTTCATCCTCGCCAAGTTCGACGTGTCCGCCGTGCTGGTCATGGCCCCCATCGCCATCGCCGCCATGATGGAGCACATCGGTGATATCTCCGCCATTTCCTCCACCACCGGCAATAACTTCATCGCCGATCCCGGCCTGCACCGCACCCTGACGGGCGACGGTCTGGCTACCGCCTTTGCCGGTATGTTCGGCGGCCCCGCCAACACCACCTACGGCGAAAACACCGGCGTGCTGGCTCTCTCCAAGGTCTACGATCCCCGGGTCATCCGTCTGGCTGCCGTCTACGCCATCATCCTCAGCTTCTCCCCCAAGTTCGACGCGCTGGTGAACTCCATCCCCTCCGCCATCGTGGGCGGCGTCAGCTTCATCCTCTACGGCATGATCTCCGCCGTGGGCGTCCGCAACATCGTGGAGAATCAGGTGGATCTGACCAAGTCCCGAAACCTGATCATTGCCGCCGTCATGTTTGTCAGCGGCCTCGGCTTCAGCTCCGTGGGCGGCGTGACCTTCACCGTGGGCGGTGCGGCTGTGACTCTGTCCGGTCTGGCCATCGCTGCTCTGTGCGGCGTGATCCTCAACGCCATCCTGCCCGGCAATGACTACGAGTTCGGCATCAGCGTCGAGGGCGACAAGTCCGCTGACCTGGGCAGCTACTAATTTCTGACAGCACTTTTCCAACAGGGAACGCCAAAAACGCGGCGTTCCCTGTTCTTTTTGCAAAATATAAACATTTTGTGAAGAAACCGTTGACAAGTTCGGAAATTCACCTATAATAGGGTAGGATACAACTGGATAACGCATGATAGAGGCGCGGCTGATAAGAGTAACCATCCGGCAGACAGGCATAGAGGATGGGGAAAGGGTCAGCCGCCGAAGGGCCGTACCGCTGCCTGGCGGGTCGGTGCCTGGGCCGTCGGAAAACATCCGCCGGACTGTCGCCCGGAAACGGGCGGGGCGCTGTCATGGATCTGTTTGGTGAAATGAGACCTTCAAATGGAGTCATGGCGGAATGTCATGACTCCATTTTTTGTTCTGAAACACAATGTGCTTTGACAGGATGGAGTTCACGCGTATTCTCCGGTTGCATGGGCTGCGGCCCAAAAATGAAAGGAGAATCTCCATGAAAAAACATCCCCTACTGCGGACGGCCCTGCTGGTCATGACCGCCGCCGCGCTGCTGTGTGTCAGCGCTCTGGCTGTTGAGGACGGCGCGCCCGCCAACAGCATGTACGGTACCTTCTGGGCACTGGTGCCCCCCGTCATCGCCATCACTCTGGCCCTTATCACCAAGGAGGCGTACAGCTCTCTGTTCATCGGCGTCACAGTGGGTGCTCTGTTCTCTCAGGGCTTTTCCCCCATCGGCGCGCTGAACATGATTGTCAACGACGGTCTGGTGGCCGCCATCAAAGACAACGCCGGTATCTTCCTGTTCCTTGTCCTTCTGGGCATCATCGTGGCACTGGTAAATGCCGCCGGCGGCTCTGCTGCCTTCGGCCGCTGGGCATCAAAAAACATTAAGACCAAGGTGGGGGCTTCCCTTGCTACCTTCCTGCTGGGCATTCTGATCTTCATCGATGACTATTTCAACTGCCTCACCGTGGGCACCGTCATGCGGCCCGTCACCGACAGCCATCGGATCTCCCGTCCCAAGCTGGCCTACCTCATTGACGCCACCGCCGCCCCCGTGTGCATGATCGCCCCCATCTCCTCCTGGGCCGCCGCCGTTTCCTCCACCGCCGAGGGTTTGGACACCGGCATCAGCGGCATCCAGCTCTTCATCAAGGCCATTCCCTACAACCTCTACTCCCTGCTGACCTTCGTCTTTATCATCGCCCTGTCCTTCATGCAGTTTGATTACGGTCCCATGCGGACCTATGAGCGCAAGGCCCGGGAGACCGGTGACCTCTCCGCTCTGGAAAACGCAGAGGATGAAGCCGTAAACCCCAAGGGTAAGGTCATCGACCTGCTGCTCCCCGTTCTGGTGCTGATCGCCGTGTGCACCACCGGCATGATCTATGTGGGCGGCTTCTTCGGCGTGGACGCCTGGGGCGGCACCGACTGCGCCGGAGACTTCATCGGCGCCTTCGGCAATACCGACGCCTTCATGGGTCTGCCCTGGGGCGGCATCATTGCTCTGCTCTTTACCGTCATCTATCTGGTGGCTCGCCGGGTCATCACCTTCAAGGACGCCATGGCCTGCATCCCCAAGGGCTTCAACGCCATGATCTCCCCCATTCTGATCCTGACCCTGGCCGTCTCTCTGAAGGCTACCATCACCTCTCTGGGCGCCAGCATCTATGTCCATGACCTCATGGAAGGCGCCGCCGCTACGCTGTACTCCATGCTCCCTGCCGTGATTTTCGTGGTGGCCTGTATTCTGGCCTTCGCCTCCGGCACCTCCTGGGGTACCTTCGGCATCCTGATCCCCATTGTTACCGCTATTTTCCCCGCTTCCAGCGAGCTGCTCATCATCGGTATCTCCGCCTGCTGTGCCGGCGCTGTGATGGGTGACCACTGCTCCCCCATCTCCGATACCTCCATCATGGCCTCCGCCGGCGCCCAGTGTGACCATCTGGAGCACGTTGCCACCCAGATCCCCTATGTGCTGACGGTGGCCGGTGTCTGCGTGGTTGGCTTCATCGTGGCCGGTTTCGTCCAGAACGTGTATATTACCTGGGCCGTCAGCTTTACGCTGATGCTGTGCGTTCTGTTCGTCATCCGCAGCATGGAGCGCCGCAAGGCCGCGTAAACTCATTGAAAAAGTGCCTTTCCATTCGTGGAAAGGCACTTTTCTTTTTGCGGCGGATATGGTATGATGGCCCACAGCGAATAGGAAAGGACCGAAACGATGCAAGCCTTTGAACTGACAATTTTGAACTGGATACAGGCTCACCTGCGCTGCGGCGTTCTGGATGCCGTCATGGTGCCAGTCAGCCGGATCTGCGACCACGGTGAGGTATGGATCTTACTGGCGGCGATCCTGCTGGCGATTCCAAAGACCAGAAAGCTGGGGGCCTGCATGGCCTGCGGACTGGCTCTGGATCTCCTGCTCTGCAACCTCGCCCTCAAGCCGCTCATTGGCCGGGTGCGGCCCTTCGCCGTCAACCCCACCGTCTCCTTGCTGATCCCGTCGCCTGTGGACGCCTCCTTCCCCTCCGGCCACACGGCAGCCTCCTTCGCATCGGTGGCCGCGCTGAAAACAGCGAACAGCCGCCTTTGGAAGCCAGCACTGGCGCTGGCCGTGGTCATCGCCCTGTCCCGGCTGTACCTCTACGCCCACTGGCCCACAGATATTCTGGGGGGCGCCGCCGTGGGTATTCTGGCAGGTTGGCTGGGAACAAAGCTGGCGCAGTCATTCCCCCGGAAAAAAGTGTAAAAAAGGCCCGGAAACATCTAACGTGTTTCCGGGTCAGCGTGTCGAAAAAGTCTTTTCTCCCCGCTGAGCAAGTTTTCAGAACTTCATAAAAGTTCTGAAAACTTAGGAT
>ENA-UEQR01002021-UEQR01002021.1-human-gut-metagenome-genome-assembly--contig:-NODE-2021-length-10748-cov-6.714179_pt1 | contig 10748 bp, 10 predicted proteins | sample MGYA00242944_ERZ507941 | MGnify/ENA primary metagenome ERZ507941 (study PRJEB26167, sample SAMN06115398) | human gut metagenome | host: Homo sapiens | place: China:Chongqing | collected 2016-06-23...
TTGCCATCAACGACCACTTCGACACCATCGATCCCAACAGCACCGACAGCGACATGGCTGGTATCAAGAACTGGTTCTTAACGATGATACCGAATGGGTTCTGTAGACCCGTCACGAAAGATATCATGAAGAAGAGAGCCACCATCATGATAATAGGCAATGTGTAATTCTTTTTTGCTGTTGATTCCATTTCTTTTTTGTTGTTTTAGATTATTAGATTACTTAAATTATTCTCTTATTCTACACTGAATTTATAAATAGTAGTACTTTGGAAAACCTCGCCCGGGCGGAGTTCCGTTGTCGGATATTCCGGTTTGTTGGGGCTATCGGGGAAATGCTGGGTTTCCAGACATAAAGCGGCCCGTTCCGGGTAGCGTTGTCCGTTCTTACCTTCGAAATTCCCAGTCATCCAGTTACCTGTGTATAATTGCACGCCCGGTTGAGTCGTATAAGTTTCCATTACGATACCGGTCTTGGGGGAGGAGCAGCGAGCGCAGTAAGAAAGTTCGTTGTCCTCTTTATTTAATATGTACGTGTGGTCATATCCCTTACCGAATATAAGCTGTTCGAAATTGTCATTGATTCGTTCGCCTACCTCATGAGGAGTCCGGAAGTCCATCGGTGTACCTTCTACCTTCTCTTTAGGTCCGTACGGGATTGCCGTATTGTCTGTAGGCAGATAATAGTCGGCGTTGATCGTGAGAATATGGTCTCCTATATAAGGGTCTCCCGCACCGGATAGGTTAAAATAAGAATGATTGGTTAGATTCAAGACCGTAGGTTTGTCCGTAGAGGCTTGATAGGAGATAACGACTTCATTCTCATTTGTCAGATGATAAGTTACGGTTGTCTTTAGTTCTCCGGGGAAACCTTCCTCACCATCGGCGGAGGTATATTTCAACTCAATGGTTTGCTCGTCTATTTGTTTGGCGTCCCATACGACCGCATTGAATCCCTTGATTCCGCCATGCAAGCTATTGGGGCCATTATTTATGGCTAATTTGTCATAAGTAATACCGTCGATCGTGAATTTTCCAGCGGCGATACGATTTCCATAACGACCGCAAATGGCACCGAAATAAGGTTCTTCTGATGTTAAGTACTCTTCAATCGAATTATGGCCAGTAACGACATCGGTCATTTTTCCGTTTTTATCCGGAACCATCAGCGAGACGATTTTCGCTCCATAATTCGTGATCGCTAGCTCTGCTCCAACCTTGTTACACAGGGTATAAAGCGCCGTTTCTTTCCCGTCAATTTGCTTGCTGAAGTTAGCAACAGACAAGCCCGACAGTGTATTTATGTTCTTCATGCGTATCAATATTATTGAAATTGCGTGTAAAAGTAACTTTCTTCTTTGTATTTATAACCTTTCTGAATAATGTTTTATAGCATGATTTTAGATTTGTCTACCAAAAATATATAATTATCGCTTGTTGATACGTCAAGTCCTTCATTCTGAATTTCAAATCCTTCTCTCTGATAAAAATGTATCGCTCTTGTGTTTTTCTGATACACATTTAAACTTAATTGCGTTCTGCTTTCCTTTACAAAATCCAGCAAAAGTTTTCCTATCTGAACTAAGCTTGCAGATAGTTTTCCATAACAAATGCATACGCATCTTTTGAATGTTTAAATATTTTAACCTTCTCCCCATAATGGCTCAGTTCCTGCAATAATCCTTTTTTTATTCGATTAAATTCAAAAACCCATTTAATGTTCAACCATAAAAAATCCCATGTTGGTCTTGAATTATAAGACTCTCTTCCTCTCCTTTGCCTAATCCATCGTTTAAATACTCTTGCCAATCTTATAATTGTGTATTCATCTAGTACAATAACATTATCGCAGCAGTCGAAGCTTTCTTTAAGAATCTTTCTAGGAGAACCTTCTACAATCCAGTCATTTTCTTTTATTATATCATCAATCAACTTTTTCAACCGGCCATGACTTTCTGAGTGCCACATAAGAAATCAGAAAATTTGCAAACCAGCCGGCTGGTACAGCAAGCCAGACAAACTCTATACCAAAACGCGGTGCACAAATCAGAGCAACTGACAGACGGATTGCAAGGTTAACCATATTAGCTATAAGAAATGGCCGCATGATTCCCAGACCACGAAGAACTCCATCCGTTGCCATCTTGATACCCATGAAAATGAAAAAGTAACCTAACCATTTCATGTAATCCCCTGACACCTGATATGCCAAAGCTGTTCCATCTTTACCAAGGAACAGCGAAGAAATGTGTGTATGCAGTGTCTCAATGACTATGAAAGCAAGGACCGCAAAACATATATCTAACACGAGTGCAGCATGATATCCTTTTTTGATACGCCCAATTTTCTTCGCGCCAAGATTCTGGGAAACATAAGGTGACACTGCGTTTCCAATGGATACAAATATAAGTGAAAATACATTTTCTACTCTCATTGTCGCTGCATAACCTGCGAGTGCCTGTGTACCAAACGGATTTACAACTGCCTGTACGATCATCATGCCTATTGATACTGTAGACTGTTGAAGAACTGATGGAATGGCAATTCGAAGCATTAATTGTAACTCCTGTCTGTCAAACCATCTATACCGGCACTTATACCGACGCATCCGGTAAAGAAAAATCAAAAACGGGAAACAACAGCAATGATGATTGATATAACCAGCAGATAGCCCAGTATTTCTTTCAGTGCGAGCAATAGACTTTGCTGTTGCAAGGTAGTATATAAAGAATTAGTTGCCAGTTGTGCCGCCTCGGCATTTCCGTGCCCCTGCGCCAGTGCGTTGTTCAAAGATTGGCTATACCGTGACGCTGCCAGTGGGTCGGCAGTCGTTATAGTCTCCGACAAAGAATACATATATTTTTGTTCCAGCCGGTACAGTACATTGCTATAAAACGAAGTAGCCATAATGGGCGTCAATACGGAACGGAAAATAATCAGAAAGAATGCATTCGACAATAAGAATTTCGGATTCAAATCTTCTACGGCAAACAAGGCGAAAGCTATAATCAAAGTCAACATTCCCAAGCCACGAAAGAATAAGGGCAGGTATAACATTTCATAAGTGCTATTCGGAGAGATGCCGAAATACAGGATACCGAAGAAAATCACAAAGCAACTCATTCCCCCCGCTATCAGAAAGCGGAAACGCCAACGCTGCCAGCGAAACCACCAGAAGCAGATAAACGCACCGACTATATACCCGGGAAGCAGATAGATATAAAGGGAATAGGTATGCGTAGTGTCCACTTTCAGAATAATAGTCAGATAGTTAGTCAATAAAGTGGTTGATGTACTGAAAAACATGACAAGCATCATATAAAGATAGCCGACAATCGCTTTGGCCTGAAATAAGGGTGCAAGACTTACATAAGGTTTCTCCGAATGGCTCTTCCTGCAACGTCCTCCGTTACGCACTATGGGGGAAACCCGTTTGTGGTACTCTTTCTTCATGGGCATAGCCGGACTACTGACTTATATCAGATGGCAGTATCGTTGGATTCTTTCTTTCTCGGCACTGCTCGCCACAGTCTTTGTCATTATCAATCTGATGAAACCCGAGATACACGACCAGTCACTAATGCCGGCTCTGCAAAGCATATGGTTCATTCCCCATGTCACCGTATATATGTTCTCTTACTCTGTATTGGGCTGTGCTTTTATAATCGCATTGACCGGGTTGTTCCGCCATAAGGAAGAATACTTGCACACAGCCGACAATTTGGTTTATGCGGGAATAGCATTCCTCTCCATTGGTATGCTGCTAGGTTCCCTTTGGGCAAAAGAAGCATGGGGAAACTATTGGAGCTGGGATCCGAAAGAGACTTGGGCAGTCATCACTTGGGCAGGGTATTTACTTTACGTACACCTCCGTCTTTTTCGGAAAACGGGACGGAAAACGCTTTATGTGTTGCTCATCATGTCCTTCCTGGCTTTGCAGATGTGCTGGTACGGAGTAAATTATTTACCGGCGGCTCAACAAAGCGTACACTTATATAATCGTAATAACTAATCTAAAAAAACAAATGTGAAATGAAGAAAAGTACAAAACTAATTGTGGCACTGTTGGTAGTGGTAGCGGCATTAGCAGTCACTTATCGACTTATGCACCGCGTACCTTCTGCCGATCTGGAAGCAAATGCGCAGATGCAGCAGATTATTACGGATGCAGGATGTTTGAGATGTCATACCTCAACACCGGACCTACCGTTCTATGCAAGCATGCCTGTGGCCGGAAAAATTGTAATGGAAGACGTAAGCAAGGCATACCGTGCCTTCGACATGACCCAAATGGAGGCAGATCTGGAAGCAGGACAGCCCCTCAATCCGGCAGACCTGGCCAAAATAGAAAAAGTGATCCTCGACGGAAAAATGCCCCAAGCAAAATATTACCTTGTGCATTGGGGGGCTTCCTTCAATGACGCAAAAAAGGAAGTCGCACTGAACTGGGTAAAAAGTCACCGTATGGGAATGTATACGGACATTACAGTAGCACCGGAATTTGCCAACGAACCCATTCGTCCCATTGCCGATTCTATCGCAGTGGATGTACGCAAAGTCGTTCTGGGTAATTTGTTGTATCATGACACACGTTTATCTGCTGACAATACCGTATCATGTGCCAGTTGCCACGGGTTGGATACAGGCGGCGTGGACAACAAACAATATTCCGAAGGTGTAGGCGGACAGTTTGGTGGCGTCAATGCCCCGACAGTATACAACGCCGCATACAATTTCGTTCAATTCTGGGATGGCCGTGCCGGAACTCTTGCCGAACAAGCTGCCGGTCCTCCGTTGAATCCGGTGGAAATGGCTTGCGAATCATTCGACCAGATTATCGATAAACTGGCTGAAGACAAAGATTTCGTATCCGCATTCAACGAAGTGTATGCCGACGGATTGAGCGAGAAGAATATCACAGACGCCATTCAGGAGTTTGAAAAGACTTTGCTGACTCCCAACTCACGCTTCGACCGCTATCTGAAAGGACAAAAAGATGCAATCACCGAAAACGAAATCGCCGGATACGAACTTTTCAAGAAGTATGATTGCGCAACCTGCCATGTAGGAGAAATCCTGGGAGGGAAATCTTATGAACTGATAGGCGTACAGCACGATTATTTTGCCGATCGACAGGCAGAAATGACTGAAGAAGACAACGGCCGCTTCAAACAGACTCAAATAGAACGTGACCGCCACCGCTTCAAAGTGCCCGGTCTGAGGAATATCGAACTGACCGCTCCATATTTCCACGACGGCAGCATGGCTACTATGGATGACGCAGTCCGTGCAATGGCTAAATACCAGTTGGGCATCGATTTGCCACAACAGGAAGTAGATAAGATTGTAGCCTTCCTCCGCACACTGACCGGAGAGTACAAAGGACAGCTATTAACGAATAAGAATATGGAAATCTAATCAGGAAAAAAGTCCTTTTTAGCCTGTTTCCGAACAGAGGCTCTATTTGCATCAAACGGAGGCTCTATTTGGGGTAAACAGAGGCTCTGTTTCACCTAAATAGAGCCTCTGTTTTTTTTGTATCCCGACAAAAACAACAATCCTTTTGGAGAGTTCAGTTATTTATTTTACTTTTGCCTATCACCAATAAATACTCTGAAAATATGACTCTGATAGACGGAAAAGCCATTTCCGAACAAGTAAAACAAGAGATTGCAGCCGAAGTAGCCGAAATTGTGGCTCAGGGCGGTAAACGTCCCCACCTGGCAGCTATCCTTGTGGGACACGACGGTGGCAGCGAAACTTATGTAGCCGCCAAAGTAAAAGCCTGCGAAGTTTGTGGGTTCAAATCTTCCCTCATCCGCTACGAAAGCGACGTGACCGAAGAAGAACTGCTTGCCAAAGTACGTGAACTGAATGAAGACAGTGACGTAGACGGATTCATCGTCCAACTCCCGTTACCGAAACATATCTCCGAACAGAAAGTTATCGAAACGATTGATTACCGTAAGGACGTAGACGGATTCCACCCTATTAATGTAGGACGTATGTCTATCGGACTTCCGTGTTATGTATCTGCCACTCCCAACGGTATCCTCGAACTACTGAAGCGTTACAAAATTGAGACTTCGGGCAAGAAATGTGTCGTACTCGGCCGAAGCAATATCGTCGGCAAACCTATGGCTGCCCTGATGATGCAGAAGGCTTATCCGGGAGACGCAACCGTCACCGTATGTCACAGCCGCAGCAAAGACCTGATAAAAGAATGTCAGGAAGCCGACATTATCATTGCCGCTTTGGGACAGCCCAACTTTGTGAAGGCTGAAATGGTAAAAGAAGGTGCAGTCGTAATTGATGTAGGTACTACCCGCGTGCCGGATGCAACCAAGAAATCCGGATTCAAGCTGACCGGTGACGTGAAGTTCGACGAAGTAGCGCCAAAATGCTCTTACATCACCCCCGTACCGGGTGGCGTTGGTCCGATGACGATAGTATCGTTAATGAAAAATACACTTTTAGCCGGTAAGAAAGCCATTTATCAATGAGACATGCACTGTTTCTGATGATTTTATTTCTCTCCCTGTCCTGCACCTCCCGGTCGCAGGCAAGGAGAGATTCTATTAATACCTTATCTGATACTCTGTCGACACCCGACAGCATCATGTCTGCCGACACCTTACGGCTTCTTTTCGTAGGCGATCTCATGCAACATCAAGGACAGATCAATGCTGCGCGTACCGCAACAGGGACTTATGATTACTCCGCTTGCTTTGAATACGTGAAAGAAGAAATTGGGAGTGTAGATCTTGCCATAGCCAATCTGGAAGTTACTTTGGGTGGAAAGCCCTATAAAGGTTATCCTGCTTTCAGCGCACCCGACGAATTCCTCACCGCCATTCACGACGCCGGTTTCAACGTACTGGTGACAGCCAACAACCACAGTCTCGACCGTGGAAGACCAGGATTGGAACGTACTATTCTTCTGATCGACTCGCTGAATATCCCTCATGCCGGTACGTACACCAATGCCGAAGAACGCGAAAAGAAATATCCGCTCCTGTTAGAAAAGAACGGATTTCGTATCGCCCTGCTCAACTATACGTATGGAACCAACGGAATCGCCGTTACTCCTCCCAATATCGTGAACTATATTGATACGGCTATTATCGCCAAAGACATCGAAGTGAGCAAGACACTGCATCCGGATGCCATTATCGCCTGTATGCATTGGGGAATCGAATATCAATCCCTTCCTGATAAAGAGCAAAAGTTCCTTGCCGGCTGGCTTCTTCAAAAAGGAGTAGACCATGTCATTGGTTCACATCCGCACGTTGTCCAACCAATTGAAGTCCGTACGGATAGCCTGACAAATGACAAACATCTTGTCGTATATTCTTTGGGAAATTATATTTCCAATATGTCCGCCCGCCGTACCGACGGCGGACTCATGGTAAAAATGGAACTGGTAAAGGATAGTACCGTCCGCCTCAACAACTGCGAGTATAGCTTAGTATGGACAGCACGACCGGTTCAATCTGAGAAAAAAAATCACCAATTACTTCCGGTAAACTTACCGATAGAGTTAGTTCCTTTAAAAGCCCGTAACTCGTTGAAAATCTTCACGAATGATGCGCGATCCCTTTTCAGCAAGCACAATCGGGGAATAAAAGAATACACTTTTTATAAAAAAAAGTAATAGAATTCTTTGGAGATTTAAAGATAATATCTATCTTTGCACCGCGTTAGAGAAACGCAGACATGGTGGATGTAGTTCAGTTGGTTAGAGCGTCAGATTGTGGTTCTGAATGTCGCCGGTTCGAGTCCGGTCTTCCACCCCCAACAATAAGAGTAATTGATGAAAGCTTCGAGTAGTAATATTCGGAGCTTTTTTCTTATACAAAAACAGTATATTATGGAAAATAACAAAAAATTAACCAGAGCTTCCGCCGGTAACCGAATGGTTGCAGGGGTATGTGCCGGAATCGCCGATTATTTCGGCTGGGATCCCACCCTATTAAGAATCGTCTATGTATTAGCAACAATCTTCACCGCTTTTGCCGGAATCATCATATATATCATCCTATGGATCGTAATGCCGGAAAGAAGACCGGGAGATGGATATGAGGACCGTATGAACAACCGATTACACTAAAAATAAACGTCGGCAGACTTGAGTGAGAACACTGCAAGTCTGCCGGCGTTTGTCATTTCTATTCTTGTCTTGCAGAAAAAGGAAGCGGGAATTTCTTACCCGAAACTAATACAGTTCCAATCCGAATTCTTCTTTCAACTGCATCAATGCCTGATTCTTTTGAGACATCATCTGGAACTTCTCCACACGACCTACTGCACGAACCGTTTCTGTCGGTGCACTTACCCGTACCGTCATCACCACTTTACTATTCTTCAACCGGCCACGGAGATAATCCTGCAACTCAGGAATCAATGCCGTAAAGTCCTTTGCAGCAATCTCATTATCCACTACAATTTCAAAAGTGGTAGAGTTATTGAGCAACACCGGACGAAGCACCTGCATGCGTTTTGCGATAGCCACCTGCTCTTTCGGCAACTGACCTGCATACTCCTGCCAATAATAATTCAAATCCCGTTCATTGAAGTTAGAGTCTTGTTCCGGTTGCTGCACTCTGGGAACATGAGCTACAGTTGCATTCTGCGCGGCCTGATCACGCTGCGGATTCTTGATAGATACGCCCAGGCTGGACATCTTCATCACCGGAACCTTTCGTTCCTCTTTGGCAACCGAAGGAATTCCTGCGCCCGGCAAAGGAGCGGATGAAGTCGTATTCGTAGCAGAAGGCGATACAGGCCTTGCCGTCGTAGCCATCTGCGGCTGCCTGTTGGGAGTGACATTAGCAGTAACCGAAGCCGGTGACGAATGAACAGGAGCCTGCTGTACAGATGAAGCGGAAGCTACCTGCGACGGCTGAGCGGCGGCAGGTTGTGAGAACACGGGTTTTATAGTCTGTTTAGGGCTACGCCCACCACTCACATCATCCCCCTCGGTGGTAAGCTGCGCAACCTGTATCAAGGTCAGTTCCACCAGCAAACGCTTGTTCTTGCTGATGCGGTAATTCAAATCACATTCGTTACAGAGCTTCATCGCCTTATACAAGAAAGGCAACGGGCATTTCTGCGCCTGTTCCTGATAACGTTGGCGGATACTCGCTCCCACCTCAAGCAAAGGAAGTGTTACCGGATCTTTGCCTACCAACAAATCGCGAAAGTGAGAAGACAATCCGGTTATAAAGTGACTTCCATCGAATCCCTTATTCAACACATCGTTGAAAAGCAACAACGCATCACTCACTTTATTGGCAAGAAAGCAATCCGTCAAACGGAAATAATATTCGTAATCAAGTACATTCAGGTTGTCAATCACGCTTTTATACGTGATATTTCCTCCGGTAAAACTCACCACTTGGTCGAAGATAGACAATGCGTCGCGCATACCTCCATCTGCTTTCATGGCAATCACGTTCAGTGCTTCCGGCTCTGCTGAGATTCCTTCTTTCGAAGCAACATACGAAAGATGATTCACCGTATCTTCCACACTGATACGATTGAAATCATAAATCTGACAACGGGAAAGAATGGTCGGAAGAATTTTATGCTTCTCCGTCGTGGCCAAGATGAAAATAGCATGACGGGGAGGTTCTTCCAGCGTTTTCAGAAACGCATTGAATGCAGAAGCCGAAAGCATGTGTACCTCGTCGATGATATAAACCTTATACTTGCCAATCTGTGGCGGAATACGCACCTGCTCCACCAGCTGACGAATATCGTCCACCGAGTTGTTGGAGGCTGCATCAAGCTCATGGATATTATACGACCGCTGCTCGTTGAAGGCAACACAAGATTCACACTGGTTGCAAGCTTCACCGTCGGCAGTAGGTGTCATGCAGTTGATTGTTTTGGCGAAGATACGTGCACAAGTAGTCTTTCCTACCCCACGCGGTCCGCAAAATAAATACGCATGAGCAAGTTTCTGAGTAGCAATTGCATTTTTTAGCGTAGTGGTCAGCGCCCGCTGTCCTACCACCGATTCGAACGTGGAGGGACGGTATTTACGGGCCGATACAATATAGTTTTCCATATCCGGGATTTTCTCTATTTTTGCTTTGCTTGCAAATGTACACAAAAAAGTGATAAGTAATAAGGGATAGAGAGAGAAGTTTTGAAGCAGAAGCGATAAGTTTTTAAGTTATTAGTTTTATCTTTGCGGAGATTAAAAAGATTAATTATGGGTAAACTAATCAGTATCTGGGAATTTATATGCCGACGCAAGTATCTTATCACTATCGTCGCATTTGCTGTTATTATCGTTTTTTTGGATACAAAACGCCTGCTTCGCCGTCTTGGATACGAACGGGAGATCAGCCAGTTGAAAGAAGAAATAGAAAAGTACCGGGCGGATTACGAAGAGAATACCAAGCGCCTTAATGAAATAAGTACCAATCCGGATGCTATCGAACAGATCGCCCGCGAAAAGTATCTGATGAAGAAACCCAATGAAGATATTTACGTTTTTGAAGATTAAAGAATGAAGCAACTAGTACCCGCCCTCTTTGGCGTAGGCGCCGTAATGGCCCTCACAGGAGCAGCCGTATTCATTACAGGCTGGATTTATGCACCCTACATATATACTATTGGAGCCGGATTCATTGCACTGGCACAAGTAAACACCCCGGTAAAAGGGAAAAGCAAGACACTGAAACGTCTCCGTGTTCAGCAGATATTCGGAGCACTCGCTCTTATACTGACTGGTGCTTT
>ENA-UEQR01002022-UEQR01002022.1-human-gut-metagenome-genome-assembly--contig:-NODE-2022-length-10744-cov-7.030374_pt1 | contig 10744 bp, 9 predicted proteins | sample MGYA00242944_ERZ507941 | MGnify/ENA primary metagenome ERZ507941 (study PRJEB26167, sample SAMN06115398) | human gut metagenome | host: Homo sapiens | place: China:Chongqing | collected 2016-06-23...
CATGTGCTCGACCGCCCTTCACAGTTAAAGGTAGAAGATTCCGGAATCAGTGCTGGTATTTATGCTCCGACTATCCGCAATTTCCTTATTCATAGAAAAGTGTCTATTTTCCCCAGCTCCTTCATAACAATATACACATTTCAAGTTACAGGCCCACGTTAGCAATACAGTATAAATCAAGCAATTATAGTTAAATTTTGACTTATTATGAAAATATTCAAAAATTTTTAATTCATCAAAATCATCCTCTACAATAACTTTTTTTTCCAAAAAATCTTGATACAATTCTTTATTAGTTAAATTTACATTTTCTTCTTCTATTGCCTTTTTTTCATCCTCATTAACTATAAAACATTCTCCTGTTAATGTATTGAAAAGGATATTCTTGTTTTGGCATGGAAGAATCATATTATATCTTGAGTATTTCATATTTTCTATTATTGCAACAAAATGTCACATTTCCTCCCTTTATTTTTCATTTCATGTCAAACGGATATTCGCACTTCGCTTCGTGCTTGCTAATTGTTAATAGCTACTCCATAATTTCTCAGGACAAGCATGTTTCTCCGAATACAAGTAAATCCCCACCAATTGCTTATTGTTTTTCGCATTAGAGCAGGGTATTTACTTGATTCGTTTTAACATATATCACTTTTGTTTTTTAGGGGTGCACTCTTTTAATTAGAATAACTGTAAGATACAGCCATCTCCACCGCAATAGTTAAGAATGCATCCATTGTCAAATAAGCAATACGGCACTGGTTCGTTTTCATTCATATATACATTAGTTACGTACATTTTATCCTCTCCTATTTACCAAAATTTCAAAATACAACTTTTAAATACACAGCCATCAATTACACAGTATGGTGTCGGAATATCTTCATTATGATATATATTCGTTATATACATTTTAATTTCCTTTCTAAGGTTTATCCAAAAATAAAACATGTTTTTATACCACATGTTTTTATAACGCAATCCAACCCTAGTTCCATCTCATCATTATGGTATACATTTACTAAGTACATCTTATTTACCTCCACATAAATTATATGCGTCTTTAACGATATGTTTATATTAGCGGACTACCCCAACTTTATAAAACATGAATCATAAGAGCACATAACAATCACGCAATCTATACTGGTCAACACTTTTGATGTATAAGCATTACCACAATACATAATATTGGCCTCCTTTCATTTTTGATTTTAATTTACTCTTTAGCACCATCTAATGAGAAAACATCAATTAGACATGCGTCGACAGGACATCCATCTACTGGGCAACCTTCAATACCACAAATATTAGCTGGGCAAGCATTTCCTGCGCACCCTTTTACTACACAAGCATCAGCTCCACATATTTTTAAAGGGCATACTTTTGCAGCACAATATGGTTCAGCAGAACCTCCTCCATAAGCATTTCCAACGTAACTCATTACTAACGTCTCCTTTCTATAATGTATTTATACAAACTGCCTTACATAAATTTACTCATTATTTATGCTAAAGCAACTCATATACTTCTATATATCATTTTCTTGAAGTTATATTTCTAATTTATTTTATTACATTATAAGGTTCTTTCTCAGTTTATGTAATAATTTCGAATATGCATGTAATATTTACTTTAGTATCAATTAAGAGCAAGTTTCGCAACGCAGCACTATAACCCTTTCCGAGCTATTGACCATTTGCAACTTGATGGGGATTTCGTTTCCCCATACCATCGACCACAATCACAGATATGTGTATTGGTTTCCATTTACATGGTCACAGTGCAATAATTTTTCATCACTTACTTTCCTAGCAGGCTGCAAAATTTGGATTTTCTTATGAAACCACTACCACAAAGAAAGGAAGTTATCAATGACAAGACCTAAGAAAGAGGAAACTCTTGCAAAAACTAAAGATGTGCATTTACGCATGAATGAAACTGAATATGATCTTCTTGCAGAAAGAGCCAAGGCTAACAGCATGACGGTTTCTGATTTTGTCCGAAGTGCCCTAGACAACCAGAAAGTCATCATCAAATACGAAATTAATGCAGATATCCCCGAAATAAAAAAACTTATTAGCGAGTTTGGTAAAATTGGTAGCAACCTAAATCAGATTGCCCGATATTTTAATCAGGGTGGAATCCTCTCTTCGGAAATGAGAAATGAAATCCGAAAATCCCTCCGGGATATTTATGAAATGAAATATGAAGTGATGAAAATGGCAGGTGATTTCCGTGGCAGCAATTAAACATATCGCAAGCAAAAACTCTGACTATGGAGAATCGGAACAGTATCTTATCTTCCAACACAACAACCGATTCTTGATGAAGAAGGGCACATGGTATTGAGAGAAAAATATTATCTGAAAGAAGAATCACAGAAAAAGAATATTGGGCACAACGCCGGGGACAGGAAAAACTCGATAAGTTAAATCAGAAAATGAAAGAAGATGGTATCACGCCAAAGGAAACTCGTTACCAGACAGAGAAACAATTTCTTCGTAACGCTATTGATGATGTTGCAAGTACCGCCAGATCACCAGAAGAATTTTCAAAAATCCTTGATGAAAAATATCACATCATCTTCAAGATTAGTCGAAACCGGTACAGCTATCTTCACCCTGTCAGAAAAAAATATATCACTGGAAGTAATCTTGGAACCAGATACACAGAAGATTTTCTCTTGAAAGCATTTGAGGAAAATACGAAATCCCATAGAGAACAAAAAGAAGAAATTTGGGAACAGCAGACTCCGAATACTTCCACAGATTTACCATCTGTTCCTTTCTCTGATACTTCTGCTATCCCTGCACCATTCATTTTCATAAAATCAGACCTCCGGCCTGTCATAGATCTGCAAACCTGTATTAAAGCACAGCAAAGCGAAGCCTATGCTCAAAAAGTAAAGCTCACCAATTTGAAGCAGAAGGCTCAGACTGTTGCCTACATACAGGAACATGGCTATGATTCTCTTGATGATTTCCATGCAGCACTCGTTCAGGCTTCAGACCAGTGCTTCCAGAAAATCTTTAAAAGATACCTGAATCCGTGAAGTTCATCCTTTAAGTGAACCAACCTGCCAAGGGCTAGTTGGTTTCATGATAAAAACATACTTCAATGTCTATTTTCAATACCAATGTCGTGACGCCAAGCGCTCATTGGGCAAAAAAGGGTACACGAAATAAGCCTGCCATAAAATTGCTTTGTTACTTATGCATTTGTGACAGCATATTTCTGACAAATATCAGAAAATATATGCCGCCAGACGTTGCTTTTTCCTATGCCGATTATCAACTGGGACGGCGTTTACCCACAACAGCCAGACCGCTGGCTGGGATAATGCAAAAGCATGAAACTATAGGGTTTAAGGAGTATGTGAGGATATCAACTTCACGGATTCAGGTTACATTCATAGTAAATGCTTTTTATATTAGTCTCTTTCAGTACCTGCTTGATAAGCTCACTTTTCCCTTATAATTGCAATGTATTCTGATGTCAATTTTTATTCGGTTACATCCGAGTCAATCGCATCTGAATAAAATTGTACGCACCGTTTCTGTATGCAAAGGTTTGATCATCATACTGATTTTATCCTCTGTATAGCGGATTTTTCCCTCTGCGACAACGGTACCTCGTTTTTCATGTAAGTGTCCCACACATTCATGCGGTCCTGCTCGTCAAGCTTGCGCAGCACCCTTGCCGGAACACCTGCTGCGATACAGTTATCGGGTATATCACGGTTTACGACTGCACCTGCTGCCACGATGCAGTTCTTTCCGATTGTGACACCGCCACATATTGTAGCACTCGAGCATATCCAGCTTCCGTCACCAATCCTTATAGGCTTTGCATATTCTAGGTCATGGAAGCCGTCCGGATACTCCTGTGGCAGGCGTTCTCCTGCCAAAAACGGATGGCAAGGTGTCGCAATAGTGACATTTGCTCCAATCCAGACTCCGTCACCGAGCTCAATCGGTGCGCAATCCAGAAACGTACATTTGTAGTTTACGAAGCAGCCCTTTCCAAAGTGGATATTCACACCATACTCACAATAAAATGGTGCAAAAACGTATGCTCCACCGTCCTTTGCGGATGGTATCATTTTCTCCAAAATACGCTGCTTGCGCTTCTTCATCCAAATCGGTGTACGGTTGAATTTGTCACACAGTCCCATACCTTTTTCATGGTAGCCTGCTATGTCTGCGCTATCTGCGTTGTAGAGTTTTCCCGCTCTCATTCTGTCCCAATTGTTCATATTGTTTCTCCTGATGTTTCTTATAAAAATACTTCTGTTTACTATAATAGTATCATCCATTTTTAATTTTTACAACAAAGAAAGTCACCGGTCACACCTAGTATGACCGGTGACTGTTACTGTTCACATCTAACAGCGTAGCCAGCAACTTTCTACAAAATACAAATTTAAAATCAATAGCCTCAGGCTGTAAGTATCTCTGTCAATACACCATACAGCTCTGTATCAAGCTCCTTTGCCTTGAGCTCTGATAAAATCACTGTTGTCTTCTTGCTTGATGTAATAAGACCATAGATTTCATCCTTTAGCACAAAGCCTATCTCTGCCTGATTCAGGAAATCAAAGCATCTTTTTTCGATTTGATTATCAAGCGCTACTGTGTCTTTCGATATTGCAACGCTTATTTCGCTTGCTATCGATGCATTAACAGTAACGATGAGCTTTCTGTTTTCTTTATCATATTCATTCTTTGCCCAGACCTCTTTACCGTCCACTGATACCTTTACATTACCGGCTGCTTCCTCGGTTCTTCTTTCAAAGATAAGCTTATAGGTTCTTTTTTCAGGTATTAATGATGTATCGCCATCTGCTGGAGAAATGACAAACTTGTCCTCATCCGCAAAATATTTCATAGCTGTGGTTACACATCTGCCATCCACATATCCGCATGATTCATTGTCATCCTCATATAGCTCAAACTCTCCATCAGCCTCCGGGAATACCCTGACACATAATACATCAGGATTTTTGATAACAGATCTTGCATCAAGCTCATCAGCATCCGCACAAACGAGTATGCCTCCCGCCTTCGCAAACACCGGTATGCTGCTCAAATCCCTGTAAACCTCCAGCATTCTTCCACCATCATAGCGCATGCCTGTATAGATATCATACCAGATGCCCTCCGGGAACCATACTTTGGTTTTTGCCACATTAAGTCCCTTAATACGTGGAGTTGTAACAGGTGCTGCCATAAGCTGGCTGCCAAAGAAATACTGATTCTTTACCTCGTAAGCCTCTGCATTCTCCGGATACTCATAATACATAGGCTCAATCAGCGGCATATTCTCTGCATAGCTGCGATAGTTCATGGTATACAGATACGGAATCATGCAATGCCTCTGTCTGAGCGCTGCCTCCATCGCTTCCTCAGTCTCTTTTTTAAATCGCCATGGCTCCTTGCCGTTAAATTCGCTGCATGAACTGTGCAGACGCATTATCGGGGAGAATATACCGTATTGTGTCCATCTGGCTGCCAGCTCATCATCCTTGTAGCCCAGCATATGTCCGCCAATATCATGGCTCCACCATCCATATCCGATGTTTGTCGCTGTCGTTGTAAAATACGGCTGGAAATCAAGCGACTCCCATGTAATATGTGTATCTCCCGAAAATCCAATCGGATATCTATGGCTTCCCGGACCTGCATAGCGCGAAAATGTCATTGGACGCCTGCCGTCTCTTTTATTATCGAGATAATGAAAATGATTAAAAATCCATAGCGGATCCAATCCTTCAACCTTGCAGTTGCTGCCCTGCTGCCAGTCAATCCACCAGAAATCCACACCTTCAGCCTCTCTCGGATGATGAAGATACTTAAAATATGCATCCATAAACTTTGGGCTTGCCGGATCACATACAACCGGGTCCTCCTTTTCATAGTCCACGCCCATTTCCTTCGCCATATCAACATACATTTCTTCACAGCCCTGCACACCATCCGCAGGGTGTACGTTCAGGGTCGTATGCATTCCTCTGTCATGGAGCTTTCCAAGAAAGCGCTTCGGATCCGGGAAAAGCTTTTTGTTCCAGGTATATCCTGTCCAGCCGCTTCCGTATTTAGGATCCACATCAACCTGATGCCAGTCCATATCTATTACTGCTACCGTGAATGGGATATTCTTTTCATCGAATTTGTCCATCAGCTCCATATAGCTTTCTTCTGAGTATTTATAATATCTGCTCCACCAGTTTCCCAGTGCATATCGCGGAAGCATCGGAGTCTTGCCGCAAAGCCTGTAAAAATCATTTAGCGCCTGTTTATAATCATGTCCATATCCAAAGAAATACAAATCAGACACACCTTTTTTTCTTGGCTCAATCCATCCATCGTCAAGTAAAATCTGTGATTTACTGTCATCAAGAATTGAATATCCAAAGCGTGAAACAACACCGTGTCCAAGCTCAACCTCTCCGTTTACGTCATCAAGTGTACGCGCTGTACCCTGCAAATCATGCACCTTCTCACCATAATGCCAGATGCTGTGATATGCGCTCAGGTTTCCCTTAATCTGTATACTCAGTCCGTGTGATGAGAACTCCTTCTCATTATATATCAGGTGCAGCATTGATGTATGAACCTCAATTCCATCCGCGTTACGCACCACATGATAGCCGGTCTTTGGAAAATCCCTGAACAATACTGTCTGTGTTGCCCTATCCTCGAATACGCCATCTTCACTGTATTCCAGACGGACAAGCGCCTCTGTCAGTAATGTAATCCTGTATTTTTCACCTATTATCATATTGTCCGATAATGCCACCGGACTTGTCTTTACTCTGTATATTTCCTGCATGAAATACTCCCTCTCATATAAATTACGCTATCCCTTGACAGCCGATGCCGCAATTCCTGCGATAAACTGCTTCTGGAAAAACAGATATATCAGTAAAACCGGTATGATAGATATTGCCGTTGCCGCAAAAAGTGCGCCATAATCTGTTGAATACTGTCCATTAAACATCTTAAGACCAACTGCCAATAGCTGCTTTTCCTTGGTATTGATTACAAGATAAGGCCACAGATAGTCTTCCCATGTCCACAGGAACTGAAAAATAGCTATACTTGAAATTCCGTTTTTTGCCATCGGAAATATAATCCTGTGAAAGATATAAAACTCATTAGCGCCATCCATTCTGGCAGCTTCAATAATCTCATCAGGGATGGTCTCAATGTGCTGCTTCATCATAAATATTCCAAATCCGCTGAACATAGCCGGAATAATAAGTGCCTTATAGCTATCCATCCATCCGAATTTCTGAATCATAGTGTATTTTGGAATAATTGTTACACACCATGGAATCATCATAGTAGCCAATACAAAGCCAAACAGGATATTTCTGCCCTTAAACTTATATTTGCTTAAAACAAAACCACAGATTGTACTGGTGTATACCACAAGCAGGGTTACAACAATCGTGATAAACAAACTGTTTCCAAAAAACCTCATGAAATTGAAATGCGAATTCATGCTGATGTAATTGTCTATTGTAAACTCTTGTGGAAGCAGATGTTGCTGCAACGCCATTATTTCCTTATTCTGCTTAAATGATGAGCATAGCATCCATATAAACGGATAAACTGTAACAATGCCCAATAATAGAAGGAATACATTTAAAACTATACTGCTTACTTTTTTTCTCATGATATTCTCCTCCTACTCTTCCTTGCCCGATACTTTGAAAGAAAGCACGGTAAGCACTGCGGTAATCACAAAAAGCACAAATGAAAGTGCTGATGCATATCCAAAGTTGTATTTGACAAAGGCCTCATCGTAAATAATGTAAGAAGCCAGATATGTTGATGTTCCCGGTCCACCCTCTGTCATGATGAGTATCTGAACATATGCCTGGATATACGAAATAATTGATGTAATGACTACAAAAAGTGTCATAGGCTTAAGCAATGGCAATGTAATGTATCTGAATTTCTGCCAGCCACTCGCTCCGTCAACCTGCGCTGCCTCCATGACATCTGCCGGAAGTGAGTACAGGCCTGCCATATACATGACAACCGCATATCCAAAATCCTTCCAGATGGTCATTATAATTACTGCAATCAGAGCAGTTTTGGGATTCATCAGCCAGTTGATATCGAGCCCGAATATTTTGTTGATGGTTCCAATCTGTGGATTGTACATGAACTTCCATACAAATGCCACTGCAACCATAGGCGTTACTACAGGCATATAGTAAACTGCCCTGAAAAAGCTCTTATGCTTTATAAGCGTTGAATAAATAGCATACGCGATTCCCAGTCCCAGACCGACTCTGAAAACAATTACAACTACCGAAAAAATTACGGTATTGAACATTGATTTGCCGAACAATTTGCTCGTGAACACCTGCTTATAATTTTCCAGACCCAAAAACTTGTATGTTCCGCTTAACGGATTCCACTCATGAAAGCTTCCTGCAAATGCTATACCAATCGGTATTATCAAAAATATTGTAAAGAAAGCTACCATAGCTACAACAACTATGTTTCTTAAAATTATTTCACTCTTACTTTGTAATGGATGTGATTTTTTAAACATTAATAATCCTCCGTAGTGAATCTTTACCTGTTATTTTGCAAACTCATATAGATTCTCGACTGATTGGAATGAACTGTTCTTCATATCCTTTATAATATCAGCCTGTGCCTTGTCTAAAGCTGTATCAATATCCACTCCATTGTAGAATATGTCCTCTCCGGCCTTTTTCATATCCTCCTCAACACATGAAGGCATCGGACCCGGCCAGATGTAGTGGTCAATGTGCTCTGAAAGTACCTTAAGCGATGGGTTTTTAAGTATTTCCTCATTGTCTGCAAGGGATTTCTTTGCAGGGAAGGTACTCATGGCAAGATTGAAATCTACCTGAGACTCATCATCGCAGAGGAAAAACTTTACAAAATCCTGTGCAACTGCCTGCTGATCCTTTGGTGCTTTTTTGTTTACACCGAATGTTGACTCACCGTTATATCTATTGTATGCATATGGATTTCCGTCAAATGTAGGAATTTCAAATACGCCAAAATCTATATCGCTCCATGTGGTCTTAAGTGTATTGTAGTAATGTCCCCACTGAATAACCATTGCCGACTGTCCCTGTCCAAAGCTGTCTGCGCAGTTCTCGCCAAAATCCTTTGAACCAATCTGATCCTTGTCATACATATCAACAAGCATCTGCATTACCTTCTTCATGGCATCTGAATTGACATTAGGTGTCTTTCCATCCTCCTTAAAGAGGTTCTCACCAAGCTGATAATTAAGACCAAGCAGGTAATTCTGGTGGAAATCATTATTGAAATTGAGTCCGGCCTGGACTATTTTGTCTCCGTCCTTGATTGTGAGCTTCTTTGCCACCTCAATCATTTCATCCCAGGTCTTTGGAATATCATCATCTGTTAGTCCGGCTTCCTTCCACATCTCCTTGTTGTAATAAACAGAGCCTGTCATCATTCCGTAATCAATGTAATAAACCTTACCATCAATCTCATGGGCGCTTACTCCATTGAAGTCCTGCTCCAAATCCTCAACAGGAATATCAAGCGGAGCCATATAGTTGATAAGATTCTCATGATAGCTGTTATGTACATCGAAGAGTGCCGGTCCGTTCTCACCATCGAGTGCCAGAGGAAGCTTTGTCCAGTAATCTTCCCATGGATTATCCACCAGGTTTATAGTTACATTAGGATGAATAGCTGTGTATCTGTCAATAACCTTCTGAAATAATTCATCGCTTCCCCACTCCCACATGTCAATTGAGATATCCTTTCCATCATTAATCTCAACCGAAGGGTCATACTTCACCGTATCGCCAAATGGCTTTGTTGGTACCTTTATGTCCTTTTTAGCTGATGAATCCGATGAGCTGCCACAGCCTGTAAGCGCTGTCACTGCCATTGTAGCTGCCATAACTGTTGCAATAAGTTTCTTCTTCATAGAAATCCTCACTTTCTTAATTCAATATCCTCTTTTTCGTTCAAATTAGTTTAGCGCTAAATCTAACTATAATCTACCACCACCTTATACATTCGTCAATAGTTTTTTGTTTTTTTATCACTTTTCATATTATTTTCATATGTTTTTTGTGCATTTTTACATGTAAATTAGGGTTTTGTCTAAATATTTGCAAAAACCGATTGCTATTTGCAAAATAAAAATGTATACTTAAGATAATTTATAAACCCATATTTTGAATCATATTCGGTTTATGTATAAACTCATCATTGTTTATGTTCAAACTTATTGTGGTTTATGTATAAACTTTATAGTAAAAAAATTATAATACTGAATAGAATGGAGTTTAATATGACGCTTAAGGATATTGCCGAAATGGCAGGTGTGAGCACAATGACCGTCTCAAACGTAATCAACGGAAAGACAAGCCGTGTTTCACAGAAAACAAGGGATAAAATCAATTCAATTATAGAGGAATATAATTATGTTCCGAATATGAACGCAAGAAGTCTTTCAAACAATTCCTCACACATTATCGGAGTTGTTACATTTCTGGAGGAGAAAGAATATGCTTCAGGATACAATTATTTTGAGAACCCATATGTCAGTACAATGATTGGTACGATAGAGACAGAGCTTCACAAAAACGGATACTTCACCATGCTTCAATCAGTATCCAGAAGCTCAGACATATTATCTTTGGTTAAGAACTGGAATGTAGATGGGATGATTCTGGTTTTCCCCACCTCTGCCCAAAATC
>ENA-UEQR01002032-UEQR01002032.1-human-gut-metagenome-genome-assembly--contig:-NODE-2032-length-10708-cov-9.194808_pt1 | contig 10708 bp, 5 predicted proteins | sample MGYA00242944_ERZ507941 | MGnify/ENA primary metagenome ERZ507941 (study PRJEB26167, sample SAMN06115398) | human gut metagenome | host: Homo sapiens | place: China:Chongqing | collected 2016-06-23...
GATCAATGATATAGCCGAGTATAGGGGGGGGGGGGGGGGGGGGGGGGGGGGGGAGGGGTGAAAATAATCGGAAGCAACAGGAAATACCCTGTTTGCTTCCGATTCTCTTTATATAATGCTTTCGGATATTTATATTAATCCTGAACGAACTCTATCCTAAAAATGCTGTATTTTATTTTTCCAACAACTCTTTTAAGAACTCGTCCAATTCCTTATCCAACCCTTTCAGCAATTCATCATTCACCAGTATGGTATCGTCGTCAATCAACAGCAATTCTGCTACGGTTTCTTTCTCTTCATCTACCAAAACGAAAGAATAAGGTTTCAGAATAGTCACTTTGTCGAAATCTCCGGCATCCTTCATTCTGCAAAGAATGTTGCGTAGAGAAGGTTCCACACTTTCAAGGAAATCATCCCCTTCATACGTAGCCCATTCTTCGATCATGATGTTCGCCAGTTCTTCATCATCATCATTGTAAATATTAAGTTGTCCCGATGTCTGGTCCGGTTGGAGATGGATGTCGGTTACAACTGTTTGTTCGCAGTTACATACATATTTGGCGACTGCCTTTTGGATAGCCGATTCGATAATGGATAGTGATTGTTGGCTTAGTTTCATGGGTTCCTTCTTTTTATAAGTTCAAAGGTATAAAAAAAATAAGATTTGATACACAATTTCCTTAAAAATCATCATTAAATCGGCTCATTTGTAATTTTAACTTAGGTAATTGAGCGTTTCTCTCCTTCAATTCGGCTAAATACAAGGATGTAAGATAATAATTCGGCAGATCGTCAATGCTGGCCTGAACACTATCTGTGATATTCTTTTTATCAATTTTCTTGGCTAGTTGCTGTGCTTTTTCCGCCCATTCTTCCGCTTTGGCCAGACTATCTTTCATTTCATAATAAACAGCTATGTTGAGAGCTGCCCGCATCTTCTTCTTTTGGTTCTTGGTACCTTCGAAAGCCTGGTTCCAAAGTTCGTATGCGTCGTCCCATGAATTTTCGCGTACATAGATGGCAGCATCACGCATGGGAACCGAACCTCCGGTATACAGATACCGTGTTCCTTTTTTCCACATGGGGACGAGATATTTCACCGGAACTGTCCCTGCAAATACCGCCGCTTCCTCCAGCATTTGTTTGTCGCGAATCATGCGGGTGGCAGCTTCTACGGCAGTACCTCCAAACTCTTCCCAAAAGATGCTGTCGTTAGGATGGAGCGTAGTCATCGGCCGACTACGTTCGGGAAGATACACTTTCACCGTGGGATATACTTTTACGTCTACTGCTCCTTGAAAACAGTTGAACTCATTCAGAAAACGGACAGATTTAGTTGCTTTGAGTTGCAGATTTTCCAGTGCAATGATAAAATCCACTCCCAAACTAGAGGCTAACTGACGGACTTCCTCCTGGCTCAATGTACTTTCGCGGGCTAGTTTATCATTTGCCCGCAAAGCAGAGTCACAGATGACTACTTCTTCAAAATAATTCTGATGTGCGATTTCTTCAGCCAGTGATTCGGTGGCAATCTTGGGATCTCCGTTGGCGTATGCAGTTGCACGACTTACGAGCGGTGTACCTTCTTTGATTTTTTCAGTCGTTGTTATTAGTTTGTTATCCGGGGTGTTGCTGGTGTTATTCACGATAGCTACTTTCCGGAGTTGCGGAGGAAAGCTCAAGTCGGCAGGTTGCAGATAATCAATGGAAATCTGTTCCAAACTCTGACAGCTGCCCAGTGTCAGCAGGAAGATAGTGACGAAAGCCAGTGAATAAGATTTTGCCATAGTTTTGTTCTATTTAGTAATTTGAACAAAAGTACAATTTTGGAGGAATAAAAGAAAGTCTCAAACAGTTTTTAACCGTTTGAGACTTTCTTTTGTGTATTGAAACTTGAGATTATACCTTAATGTTAAAAATTAAATAAGGCTTTTGAGCGAAGCTGATTAAAAAATGAGCGCAAAGAAATAGAAACTCCTACTTACCCAACTTTTAACTCTCAACTCTCCCTTCTCAACTTCTTAAAGGTTTTTACCGTGACAGTTCTTATACTTCTTACCGCTTCCGCATGGGCAAGGATCGTTACGTCCTACAGTCTTTTCTGCACGGATGGGTTCACGTTTCTGCTGTTCACGAGTATCCTGGCTGGCAGCAGCCTGCTGGTTCGGATCACTCAAGTCCTGCTTGTTTTCGCGATACTTGCTCATATCCTGACGTTGTTCAGGAGCAGCCTGACGCACTTCCACACGACGGGCAGCCTGTTCGTCCGGAGCTTCCTGTACAGGAATTTGTCCACGCATCAAGATAGATATAGTCTGGTTGTTGATCTTGTTCACCATGGCGTCGAACAAAGTCACAGATTCCAGTTTATAAATCAACAGCGGGTCTTTCTGTTCGTAGCTTGCGTTCTGTACGGAATGTTTCAGTTCGTCCAGTTCGCGGAGGTTTTCTTTCCATGCTTCGTCGATAACGTGGAGCAGGATTGATTTCTCGAACGATTTCACCACTTCTTTAGATTCCGATTCGTAAGCTGCTTTCAGGTTACAAGAGATATTATACATTCGTTTACCGTCTGTAATAGGAATCAGGATGTTTTCGTACATGTGTCCCTGATTTTCATATACCTGTTTGATAACCGGATTAGCGATCTGTGCCAGACGTTCAGTTTTGCGTTTGAAGTTATCCATCGCAATGTTGAAAGTCTTTTCGGCCAACTTTTCTTTTTTCTCGTTACGGAATTCTTCTTCAGTGAACGGAGTTTCCATCGCCAATGTCTGAAGCAGTTCCATCTGGCAGCCTTCATAATCATTGTTTTCGATAGCATTGGCACAACGGTCCCAAATCATGTTCACGATGTCCATACCGATACGTTCACCCATCAAAGCGTGGCGGCGTTTGGTGTAAACCACTGTACGCTGCTTGTTCATCACGTCGTCATATTCCAACAGACGTTTACGAATACCGAAGTTGTTTTCTTCCACCTTCTTCTGGGCACGTTCAATAGAATTGGAAATCATCTTGTGCTCGATCATTTCGCCTTCCTGGAAACCAAGTTTGTCCATTACGCTGGCGATACGGTCGGAGGAGAACAGACGCATCAAATCATCTTCCAATGACACAAAGAATATAGAAGAACCCGGGTCACCCTGACGTCCTGCACGACCACGCAACTGGCGGTCTACACGACGGGATTCGTGACGTTCCGTACCGATGATGGCCAAACCGCCCGCAGCTTTCACTTCCGGACTTAACTTGATGTCGGTACCACGACCAGCCATATTGGTAGCAATGGTTACTGTTCCGCTCAAACCGGCAGTAGCAACGATGTCCGCTTCTTTCTGGTGCAGTTTGGCGTTCAATACCTTGTGCTCAATCTTACGCATGGTAAGCATCTTGCTCAACATTTCGGAGATTTCTACCGAAGTAGTACCCACCAATACCGGACGTCCTGCCTGAACCAATTTTTCGATTTCCTCGATAACAGCTTTATACTTTTCGCGTTTCGTCTTGTAAACGCGGTCGTTCATATCCTTTCTTGCAATCGGACGGTTGGTCGGGATTACGACTACGTCCAATTTGTAGATGTCCCAAAGTTCGCCTGCTTCCGTTTCAGCAGTACCGGTCATACCAGACAGTTTGTGATACATACGGAAGTAGTTCTGCAAAGTAATCGTTGCAAAGGTCTGCGTAGCAGCTTCCACTTTCACACGTTCCTTGGCTTCGATGGCCTGGTGCAATCCGTCAGAGTAGCGACGACCTTCCATGATACGGCCTGTCTGCTCGTCTACAATCTTCACCTGTCCGTCGATCACTACATATTCATCATCTTTCTCGAACATGGTGTAAGCCTTCAACAACTGGTTGATGGTGTGTACACGTTCCGATTTGATGGCATAGTTTGTCAGAAGTTCATCTTTCTTTTCAAGCAGTTGCTCGTTGGTCAGATGTTGGTTTTCCAGTTCCGAAAGTTGTCCGGCGATGTCCGGAAGAACGAATAATGTCGGGTCTTCAGAGTTACCGGTAATCAGGTCTACCCCCTTGTCTGTCAGGTCTACACTATTCAGTTTCTCGTCGATTACGAAATACAGCGGATCAGTAACTTCATGCATACGCTTGTTGTTCTGTTCCATGTAGATTTCTTCCGTCTTGAGCATACCTGCCTTGATACCCTGTTCACTAAGGAACTTAATCAAAGCCTTGTTTTTCGGCAATGCCTTGTGGCTGCGGTATAAAGCGAGGAATCCTTCTTCCACCTCTTTCTTATCGTTGGATGCGATCAGTTTCTTAGCTTCGGAGAGATATTTGGTAGCCAATACTTTCTGTGCTTCTACCAGACGTTCTACTAACGGACGGAGTTGCTCGAACAATTGGTCGTCGCCTTTCGGTACAGGACCGGAGATAATCAACGGAGTACGGGCGTCGTCAATCAATACCGAGTCGACCTCATCGACGATGGCATAGTTGTGCTGACGTTGTACAAGGTCTTTCGGGCTGATAGCCATGTTGTCACGCAGGTAGTCGAAACCGAATTCGTTGTTCGTACCGAACGTGATGTCTGCCAGGTATGCCTGACGGCGTGCGTCGGAGTTTGGTTGATGGCGGTCGATACAATCCACGCTCAATCCGTGGAACATATAAAGAGGCCCCATCCATTCGGAGTCACGTTTGGCGAGGTAATCATTCACGGTAACCACGTGCACGCCGTTTCCGGTCAGTGCGTTGAGGAATACCGGGAGGGTAGCCACCAATGTTTTACCTTCACCGGTTGCCATTTCCGCAATCTTACCTTTATGCAGAACGACACCACCGAAGAGCTGTACATCGTAGTGAACCATGTTCCATACCGTATCGTTACCACCGGCTATCCAGTGATTCTGATAGATGGCCTTGTCACCTTCGATGCGTACAAAGTCTTTCGTTGCAGCCAGTTGGCGGTCAAAATCCGTAGCGGTAACAACGATTTCTTCATTTTCTGTGAAACGTTTGGCAGTGGCTTTCACGATAGAAAAAGCAACGGGCAGTACTTCGTCCAGTGCTTTTTCATATTTCTCCAGAATTTCTTTTTCTGTCTTATCGATTTGTGCGAAGACTTCTTCGCGGTCTTCCAGTTCGAGAGTTTCAATGCTTGCCTTCAACTCTTCCACCTTCGCACGTTCAGCAGTAGCCGATTCATGGATATATTTTTTGAGTTCTATGCTTTTCAGAAGATGAAGTGTCTGCTCTTCCCCTCCGGGATGTCTGTTCATCTATTTATCCTCCAGTGCACGTTCCACTGCCAGAACCTTTCCAAGAGCCAGTTCTTCCGGAACATAGACAAAACCACATTTGGGACAAACCGGCATCTCAACAGGAAAACCGTTCTCCAGATACATAAATTTTGCTTTTCCTTTTACAAGAGGAACCTTGCATTTCATGCAGGTCAGCTTTCCCTCAGGATCAATGGTATAATATGTTCTCTCTGCTGCCATTACTGTCCCACCCTTTTCATAATATTCATTCTGTGACTGTATGCTCTGCGTACCAGATACCCTTCTTCAGTTTCCACAAATCGCACCCAGAATGTCACATTTCCAAGTCTGCTCCTTGTCACCAGTTCTTTTGTCTCTTCATCAAAAATCGCTTCCTGGTTTTCTCTGTAATCTGATAATACACGCTCCACATCACTTTTCAGTATCATACGTTCATCCATCATACTGATAGCATCTTCTGTATATGCAACGGTATAATCTTTTTTCTCCATCATCAGTTCCTCATTCCATATATTTTTTAAAAGCTTCTCTTTTAGCACAAGCCGGTTGTAGCGTTTTTCACTGATATCCGGCATATTGACGGCATTTGTGCCATACAGAAGTTCAAGGATATGTCTGGATTCCCTGCCTTCCCTGACAAATCGGTCCCTGCATGCCATGCAGTACGTTATATATGGGGCATCGGATCGTTCCAGACACTTTTCTGTCATTTTATCTGCCATCTCTTTATTAGCGTAGGAAGTCAGTCCGCCGTATCCGCAACAGGGAGACAGATCTCTGGAATATTTTGTGTTTACAACAGTGCACCCCATATCTGCAAGAAGCTCTCTTATTGTATCCTGTGTCTGTGTATTTCCCCTGGCGCCGCAGGCATCATGTATTGCAACAGGTATCTCCAGTCCTTTTGCCTGTCCGGGAAGTCCGATCTCCTTTAAGATCTCCCAGATTCCTGTGATTCTGGCACCAAGACTCTCTTTTAACTGTTTCATACAGCTTGGACAGCCTGCTATGATCATAGGATCTCCCAGCTTTGCAAGTTCCTGCTTCAGCTGTTCATTTACCTTTTCTGTCATTTCATAGCGTCCTGCCCATTCACTGATAGCACCACAACATCCCAGCATCAGAGCAACACCGCCCTCTGTCCTCCTGCAAAGATCCTCATATGCCTCTGTGACAACATCCGGCGCTATAGCTCCTGCCTGACATCCCGGGAAAAATACATATCTGCAGGTTTCATATCCCGGCTGAGGTCTGCATAAGAAAGCCTCCGAATTGGAGAACAGCATATCCATCAATGCAAATTCATGAGGTGCCAGAGGCATCTTGTCTGTAGATACCATATTTTCTCTTGCAGATTTGCAGACCTGGCTCATATCAAACCCATTTGGACAGATTACAGTACACTGTCCGCAGAGTGAACAGGAATTCATCGGTTTATTCATCTGGTGATCTCCCATAATGATCTGGGTATTATTATAGATTTCACGTGCAAGAAGACCAGGATACTTTTTATATTCACTTAAATAGACACAGCTTTTCATACACTCATCACAGTGACACTGAATGCATCGCTTTGCTTCCTCAATAGCTTCTTCTTTTGAATATCCATCTATGTTGCAGGGAATCTTTTTAGAGCCTTTCATCCCTTCCATATTTGTATAGAGCCTGGTGGTAACTGCCCCTTCACTGCCTCTGTTACTGTGGGGTGAAATGTTCTGCACAAGGAGATCTACAGTCAGGGCAGCTCTTTTTGCAGCAAAAGCCGCATCCATCACAGACTGGGCCGGACCACTGACGATCCCTGCCTGTTCTCTCAGCATGATCTCTGCGTCTGCTGCTTCCTCAGGAGCCAGCTTTTTGGCCACCTCCTCTGAAGCACAGACCACATCTGCCTCCTTCATTTTCTCTCTGATAAGCGGAAGGTCAAGACTGCATCCGAATTCAAAGGAAAGGTCCATAGAACTGAGACGTTTTGCTTCATTTCTACAATCTGATTCCGAAAGTTCCGGTGCTGCTGCTGCAATATAGGCTTCATGATCTTTCTCCTGACAGTAAATGGTTGCAGGATACATCTTCTTTTCCAGTTCCCCTGCAAGAAATAGCGGGAATAATCCTGAGCCAAAAATCACAGCCTTTTTTTTCTTTCTGATACGAAATACACTGCTCCGTTTTCCAGGTTCTCCATATCGGACAATGGCACGTTCTACTTCACGTATAGATATGCCATCACCCAGCTCACAGAGTCTGCATTTCTCCTCACAGGGTGCAGTACATCCGTCACAGAGGATCATGGGAAATGGTGTGATCTTTTCATAGATAGCCAGAGCTTTCTTAAAGTTTCCTTTTGCAGCATAAAACAACATTTCTTTTGTATCTGCTTTGAAAGGACAGGCTGCAACACAGTACGCCGGCTGTTCATGAACACAGAGGCCGATCATATGATCCATCTCTTCCTTTGACATTCGATTTACATGATACACATGAGTAGAACCTCTTTCCTGTATATATGTCATAGCCTGCACTCCTTTCGTTGCTGTGAACCGGATCAATACAATTCTTTCGTCTCTAAAGGGGAGACAGTTTACCGTCTCCCCTCATTATATCACATGATAAAATCAGATTTATGATTTATTTCTCAAGTTCCTTCAATGCTGCAAGAACTCTTTCCGGACGGGCAGGAACACGTGTAATACGTGCACCTGTCGCGTTGTAGATTGCATTCAGGATTGCAGGATGCGGAGCATCCAGTGGAGCCTCACCACAGCCGGCAGCGCCATAAGGGCCACTTGGACGATAGGTTTCATTGAAATGAAGTTCAATATCATCCGGCGCATCCTTCGGGTATGGGATACCACAATTTTTCAGAGTGGTATCGTGGTTCAAATCTTCAAAGTCTTCTGTCAGAGCAAGACCCACACCCTGTACAAGGCCACCATAGAAGTTGCCTTCTACAAGAAGTCTGTTCATGATGGTACCTACGTCAGCCACACAGGTGAATTTTTCAACTTTAACTTTACCTGTTTCTGTATTAACAGCAACTTCCGGAAGGAAGATCGTGTACATGTAGGTTGCAAATGGATCTCCCTGTGCTGTATCCTGATCAATCGGATGATCTGCACAGAAGGTTGTTACCCAGTTACCTTCATATTTTGTTGCAAGACCTTCAGCCACCATCTCATCATAAGTACGGAAGGTTCCGTCTTCTTTCTTCATGGCTGCCACAAGGTTTTCTGCTGCCAGACGACATGCATTACCTGACATAACCTGTGAACGTGATCCACCTGCAGGACCTGCATTAGGACATGTCTTGGTATCATTCATAACAAGTTTAATCTGTTCCGGTCTGATTCCTGCCTGACGAAGTGTTTCATGAGATGATACAAGAACACCCATATCAGCGCCCTGTCCATGATCTTCCCATGCAGCATACATTGTAACTGTTCCATCCGGATTCAGCTCTGCAAATGCGTTTGATGTATCAACACCGTCAAGGCCACAGCCATATACACCGAGAGATACACCGATGCCATATTTGATCTTACCATCAGAAGCTGCATTCTTTTCAGCCACACGTTTCTTAGCTGCTTCATACAGTGGACGTGCTGTCTTGAACAGATCTTCTTCACAGTATACTTCAGGCGGATAACCTGTAGGGATCGTACTGCCTTCGGATTCTTTGTAACAGTTCATTTCACGGATATCGAACGGGTCGATTCCCATCTTTGCTGCCAGAACATCTATCGCGATCTCAGATCCCATGTAAGACTGCGGAGAACCGTAAGCACGGAATGCGGAACCCCATGCGTGGTTTGTAAATACTGTTGTAGATTTATTGCGGATAGAATTGATTCCATAACCTGCACCTGTAAACTGGGAAAGTCTCATTGTAAGCAGGTCACCGAATTCTGAGTATGGACCATGATCCACATAGTTATTGCCCCAGAGTGCAAGAAGCTTACCGTTTTCATCTGCTGCAAGCTTGATATTCATAAATGCAGGAGATCTCTTTCCTGTATATGTAATATTCTGGAACTGATTAAATACCAGAGATACTGGACGTTCAAGAATCTTAACAGCAGCACCGATCAAAGCCTCATTTGTAGGAGAAAACTTGTAACCAAAGGTTCCTCCTGCATGATTCTGAACAATTCGTAAGTTCTCCATTGGCACACCGATACCATCAGCGATCATAGGCATATGCAGATGGATACCAATGGATTTGGAATGAACAGTTATCATACCGTCTTCGTCAATATAACCATAACCGCAGTCCGGCTCAAGATGAAGATGAGGCTGACGTGAACAGTAAGATTCTATCTCAACCTGCTGTGAATCCGGAATGCTGTCCCAGTCAAAATCAGGGCCCTTGATACAGTTTGTCTCAAAGAATGCGTTCGGAGTACCGGGATGGATCTCCGCTGCATCCGGTGCGATGGCATCCATTGCATTCATGTATGCAGGAAGCTCTTCAATCTCAACTTTAACTGCTTCTGCTGCTGCACGTGCATGCTCTTCTGTATCAGCAGCTACGATGGCAATCGCATCACCAAACTGGAAGATTTTTTCATCGCAGAGTACAGGACGTTCGAATCCGTCTGTTTTGTTGTGTTTTGGAAGCATTACAAGACCATTGATCTTATTGGTTCCGCCTGCTGCCTTAATATCTTTTGCTGTGATAACACGGACAACACCAGGCATGCTCTCTGCTTCTGTTGTGTCAATGCTGAGGATATTTGCATGAGAAACCTTTGCCTGTGTAAGAGCAAGACGAAGTGTTCCTGAAGGCATCTTTAACGCATCATCTGCGCCGAAGTCCCAGGTACCTGTTACCTTCTGTGCTGCTGAAGGACGGATATAGTTTGTTCCAACAATAGAATCACCTGTCTGTTTGAACACAAGATCTTCCTTTGTCATCTCACCGCGCATAACTGCTGCTGCAGCCATAGTAGCATCAATCAGCGGCTTGTAACCTGTACAACGGCAGAGATTACGCTGTTTATTAAACCAGTCTCTTACCTCTTCACGGGTAGGGCTTGGATTATTATCCAGAAGCACTTTTGCGGAAATAATAAATCCCGGTGAACAGAAACCGCACTGTGCACATCCATATGCCATCCATGCAACCTGAATCGGGTGCATATCAGAAATTGTTCCCACACCTTCAATGGTTGTGATCTCTGCATGATCGGGAACACGGCTCATCTTGTAGATACAGGATCTTGTAACTTTTCCGTTCATAATAACATTACAGGCTCCACAGTGACCTTCACCGCAGCCGATCTTACATCCTGTAAGAAGAAGGTGATTACGGAGTACCTGCGCCAGTGTCTCATCCTTATCAAGAATAAGTATTCTCTCAACACCATTAATCTTCAATGTCTTTTTGATCATCTTGCATGCCTCCTGTTCAAAAAATGTCACTATTATGTTACTGATCTTCCTGCTTATGTGTTATGAAT
>ENA-UEQR01002034-UEQR01002034.1-human-gut-metagenome-genome-assembly--contig:-NODE-2034-length-10705-cov-10.106323_pt1 | contig 10705 bp, 10 predicted proteins | sample MGYA00242944_ERZ507941 | MGnify/ENA primary metagenome ERZ507941 (study PRJEB26167, sample SAMN06115398) | human gut metagenome | host: Homo sapiens | place: China:Chongqing | collected 2016-06-23...
AGCAAGGAGGAATTTCTATGGAACGTACATTTTCACCCATGGTCCGGCAGTTTTCTGCCATCGCCGGGTTGCAGCAGGCATATACGCTGGTTTACTCCCTTGACCCGGACGGCGAAACCGGCTGTCGCCTGACGCTTTGCCGTACTGGCAGCAGCCAGCGCATGGACAGCAAGTATATGGCCGTTGCACCGGAGTTTGGCTACCGTGTTTTGCAATATCTGTGTGAGAATGGCGTTCAGCCGGAGATCTGGCAGGACGTGGTGGCAGAGCTGGATGCGGCACAGCAGACCGAACAGGAAGGCGGCGCGTGGCGTGGACAATGAGCGGACGGCAGATGTGCTGCAGGTCGCCCTTGCAAGCTATGACCGCAAGGAGCTTCGGGTACAGAAAAACTATCTGGAAGAACAGAACCCAGTGCTGGCCTGTACCTGCTTTCTGAACGGACACAAACTGCTGCAGGAGCTGCAGCAGGGCCACAATTTTGACATCGTGGTGCTGTGCAGCCAGATGGAGGATATGAGCAGCATCGAGTTCATGATGGAACTGCGCAAGCTGGAGCACAAGCCGCTGCTGATGCTGTTCGACGAGGGCCGGCGCAAGAACAGCTCGGCACTGCGCATGGAGGACTCCGGCAGCTGTTGCTGCGTGGAGCGCATGGAGCTCAAGAACCTGCTGCGGGAGCTGTACCGGATGCCGGGCCAGCAGTGGCAGCGCACCGAGCAGCAGTGCCAGCAGCTGTACCACAGCTGGGGCATCCGCATCCCGGACATCAATTGCAGCTATCTGACCAGTGCGGTGGGCGTGGTCTACGGCACCTCGCAGAAGCTGGCCATCCGCAAGGAGATCCTGCAGGCGGTCAGTGAGCAGTATGGTGTTTCGGTCTCGGCCGTGGACAGCGGCATCCGGCGCATGATCGACCAGCTGGAAGCAAAACCGGCCGAGGGCTGGACGCAGTTCAAGGCTGAAAGCGGCTTTGAAGCGGAAAAGCCCACTACGGGCAAGCTGATCTATGCAATCAAACGGTATCTCATCCAGCAGAAGAGCAGGGAATAACGCACACAGTCTTGGAGGCGGTAGCAATGGAGCAGGCACAGCAGAATACAGCGCAGGAGCTGACGGCGCAGGCCATCCCGCAGCAGGCGGTGGAGGATGCCTGCTTCCATTCGCTGGGGCTGATCGGGCGCAACTGCGAGTATCTGGAGCAGCATCTGGCCCGCGTGGGGGCAGACGCCCAGTCCCTGCAGGCAGTCAGCGACATCAGCGCGGCCACGGCCAAGCTGGAACGGACCATCAACGAACTGCTGTCTGCGCTGGAATTTCTGCGTGCCGGGCAGCCGCCTAAGCTTTACCCGCTGGATCTGTGCGAGCTGCTGCAGCAGGTGGCGGCCCAGGCCGACATGGTGCGTGCGCAGCTGGGAGTCACCCTGGAGCTGGACTACGGCGGCTGGACGACCTGCCGTGTGCTGGCTGACCGGGATGATGTGGAGCTGCTGTGTCTGCATCTGCTGTCCAACGCCCTGCGTGCCTGCCGCGAGGGCGGCACGGTGAGGATCCTGCTGCGCCGCAGCGAGACCATGTGGCAGCTGACTGTGCGGGACAATGGCTGCGGTCTGCCGGAGGGCAGCCAGGAAGCCTGGCTGGAAAACCGGCGCAGCTTTCTGGGCGGGGCTCAGCTGGGGCTGCTGCTTTGCCGCGAGTGCTGCCGCCGCATGGGCTGGGGGCTGAGCGTGGAGTGTGCCCCGGAAAAGGGCACCCAGGCCGTGGTCACGGTGCCGCTGTACACGGACGATGGGCGGGCACCGGAGGTGGAGCTGCATGCCGGAGCCGACCTTGCGGCCGAGCAGCATCAGTACCAGCTGCGCGCCATGCTGGTGCGGGAGCTGCGCACCATGCCCGAGCGCGGCGACCCGGACGAATAAACCGAACAAAACCAAAAACCCGGAACTTCCTGTCCGACAGGAAGTTCCGGGTTTTGGTGTTTGTCTAGAGTTCCGGCACAGAGGCTCAGTAGTGCAGACGGTCAGCGGTCAGGGCTTCCAGAACCGGCAGCATGGCAGCAGCCTCGGCCTTGGCGGCAGGCAGATCCATGTCGCGGTAGTTGCCGCACTCCACTTCGCTGGCACCGGGCACGGCACCCTCAAAGGCGGCCATAAAGCGGAAGGACTCCACGGTCAGCTCCAAAGCCTGCGCAGGGGTCAGGCCGCGGGTCAGCAGGTAAAAGCCGGTGCGGCAGCCCTGGGGCCCACATAGATCACACCATCCTGGAAGGCACTATTGCGTGCGTAGGTGGCAAACAGGTGCTCCAGCGTGTGGGCAGCGGCCGTGGACAGGTAATCGCCCTGGTTGGGCTTCTTCATGCGGATGTCCCAAGTGAGCACATCGCCGTCCTGACGGCTCAGGTACATGCCCCGGTCCAGCTTGGTATGGTCAACACAGAAGCTCGCAATGCGTTCCATTGTGTCGCCCTCTTTCTCAGGCCTGCAGGCGCTGCACGCTGCCGTGTGCGCAGTCCACAGCGATCATCAGGCCGTCACGGATGTGAGAGGTGGCACCCACGGCACCCACGACGGTGGGCTTGAGCAGAGCCTTGCCGGCAATGGCGGCATGGCTGTTCAGGCCGGGCTCCTCCACCACCAGAGCGGCGGCGTCGCGCACATAGTTCAGCATCTCGTTGCTGGTGGAAGGCACCACCAGCACCATGCCGGGTTTGAACTTGGCATGCACCTCGTCCAGGGTGCGGCACACGCAGGCCTTGCCGGTGGCGTTGGACACCTCGGCGTTCTCCGGGCCGACGCCCACACCGGTGGCCAGGCAGTTGCCCACCATGTGGATCTTGATCATGTTGGTGGTGCCGGAAACGCCCACGGGCACGCCTGCGGTCACAACAGCCAGCTCGCCGTTGTGCAGGTAGCCATTTTCCTTGGCCAGAGCAGTGGACATCTCGATCAGCTCATCGGTGCTGTGTGCCAGAGACATCATCAGCGGGGTGATGCCCCAGCTCAGGGACAGCTGACGCTGCACCTGCTCGCGCATGACGCAGGCAATGATGGGCTGCTGCGGGCGGTACTTGCTCAGCAGGCGGGCGGTGGTGCCGGACTCAGACACGGTAACGATGGCAGCGGCGTTCACGTCCCGTGCGGTCAGGCAGGCGGCATGGGCGGTAGCGTCGGAGACGCTGATCTTGCCGGGGTTGGAATCCATCTGGCGGCCGCGCAGATGGAAGCCCTCCTGCTCGGTGCGCTCAGCGATGGCGGACATGGTCTTGAGCGCCTCCACAGGGTAGGCACCGGCAGCGGTCTCACCGGACAGCATAATGGCAGAGGTACCGTCGTAGATGGCGTTTGCCACGTCCGAAATCTCGGCGCGGGTGGGGCGGGGGTTCACTATCATGCTGTCCAGCATCTGGGTAGCGGTGACGATGGGCTTGCCGAAGGAGAAGGAGCGGTCGATGATGGTTTTCTGAATGCCGGGCAGCTCGGTGAAGTCGATCTCCACGCCCAGATCGCCACGGGCCACCATCACGGCGTCGGCAGCAGCCAGAATGCTGTCGATGTTGTTCACGCCCTCGCGGTTCTCGATCTTTGCAATGATGCGGATGTTGGAATCGTACTGGTTCAGCAGGTTGCGGATATCGTACACGTCCTGTGCGGTGCGCACAAAGGAGGCGGCGATGAAATCGTAACCCTGCTGGATGCCGAAGATGATATCGTCCTTATCGCGCTGGCTCATATACGGCATAGACAGGTGCACGCCGGGCACGTTGACGCCCTTCTTGTTCTTGATCTTGCCGTTGTTCAGCACGGTGCAGACGATGTCGGTGTCGTTCACGGTCTGGATCTGCAGCTTGATCAGGCCGTCGTCCAGCATGATGGTGCCGTTCGGCTCCACGTCCATGGGCAGATCTTTGTAGGTGATGGAGCAGATCTCGTTGGTGCCCTCCACATCGCGGGTGGTCAGGGTAAAGGTCTGGCCTGCAACCAGATTCTCAACGCCGTTCTTGAAGTCCTTCAGGCGGATCTCGGGGCCCTTGGTGTCCAGCAGTGCGGCCACGGGCTTGCCCAGCTCCTCGCGCAGAGCCTTCAGCTTTTCAAGGCGTCCCAGATGCTCCTCGTGGGAACCGTGGGAAAAATTGAAGCGGGCTACATTCATGCCATTGGCAATCAGATCGCGCAGCACACCTTCCTTATCGGTGGAAGGACCAAGGGTGCAAATAATTTTCGTCTTTCTCATGCAATATACCTCCGTCAACTCTCTCTTACCTATATCCGGCACAGCATCCCTGCAGGCTGCTGTGTATGACCAATGGGAGTAAAAGCTCCCGGTACAGCGGGTCGGTTTATATGGCAGAGCGGGAAAACCCAAAACTCTACCACCTATTATTATAATCATTCTGGCGCAAGAGAGCAAGAGGAATTTTTGCTTGAATACAAGTTTTTGCATCTGTTGATGCCCAAAGGAAAGATTGTAAAACTTTTAACGATGCGCCGCAGCTTTCTGCGTGCTGTCTGACAGGGGAAAACTGCTGCAAAACGCAAAAACTGATAAGACCGCACAAGGCTGCTTCCTCTTGCATCCGAGGAGCTTTTTGCCTATAATAAGAATAATAAAGTAGTACTGTTCCGGGGAACGCCCGGAGAATGGAGTGACCATTATGGAAAAACGTGTTTTTCTGATCGTGCTGGACAGCTTTGGCATCGGCGCAGAGCCGGACGCCGCTGCCTTTGGCGATGCAGGCACCAACACCCTGGGTGCCATTGCGAACCACCCCAATTTCAATTGCCCCAATCTGCGCAAGCTGGGCTTGTTCAACATTGACGGCGTGACCGCAGGGGAGAAAACGGATGCCCCGGCGGCTGCCTTTGCCCGCCTGCAGGAGCAGAGCATGGGCAAGGATACCACCATCGGCCACTGGGAGATCGCCGGTGTGGTCAGCCCGGAGCCGCTGCCCACCTTCCCCGAGGGTTTCCCGGAGGAACTGATCCGGGAATATGAGCAAAAGACCGGCCACAAGGTGCTGTGCAACAAGCCCTATTCCGGTACGCAGGTGCTGAAGGACTACGGCGAGCAGGCCATGCGGGAAAACGCCCTCATCGTCTATACCAGTGCCGACAGCGTTTTTCAGGTGGCCGCCAACGAGGAGCTTGTACCGGTGCAGGAGCTGTACCGCTACTGCGAGATCGCCCGGGAAATGCTCAAGGGCAAGTACGGCGTGGGCCGCGTGATCGCCCGCCCCTTCCTGGGCAACAGCGCGGATACCTTCTACCGCACCACCAACCGCCACGACCTGAGCCTGAAGCCGCCCCGCGCCACCATGCTGGATCTGCTGAAGGATGCCGGTAAGGACGTGATCGCCGTGGGCAAGATCTACGATATCTTTGACGGCGAGGGCGTGACCGAAAAGATCAAGACCACCGGTAACACCAATGGCATCGCCTTTACCAAGGCTCTGCAGACCCGGGATTTTGAAGGCCTTGCCTTCGTGAATCTGGTAGACTTTGATATGCTCTACGGCCACCGCCGCGATGTGGCAGGCTACGCTGCCGCCGCTACGGAGTTCGACCGTTTTCTGGCCGATTTCCTGCCGGGGATGCGGGAGGGCGACCTGCTCATGATCACTGCCGACCACGGCTGTGATCCCTCCTACACCAAAACCACCGACCATACCCGCGAGTATGTGCCGTATCTGGTCTGCGGCAAGGGTGTGAAGGCGGGGACGGATCTGGGCACCAAGCTGTGCTTCGGCACCATCGCCCAGACCATCTGCGAATATCTGGAAGTGGACGCCTCCACGCTGGACGGCAAGAGCGTATGGCAGGAGATCCGGGCATAAAACGCCACAGAAGTAAGAAGAACAGGAGCGTGAAACGATGCGTATTTATGATCTGATCGCAAAAAAGCGGGATGGCGGCACCCACACCCGGGAGGAACTGGAGGCCATTGTCAACGGCTTTGTCAGCGGGGAAGTGGCTGACTACCAGATGGCCGCATGGATGATGGCGGTGTATCTGCGCGGCATGACCAATGAGGAGACTGCCGAACTGACTGATGTGATGGCGCACAGCGGCGTGATGGTAGATCTTTCGCCCATTCCGGGCATCAAGGTGGACAAGCACTCCACCGGCGGCGTGGGCGATAAGACCACGCTGGTCATCGCACCCATCGTGGCAGCCTGCGGGGTGAAGATCGCCAAAATGAGCGGCCGTGGTCTCGGCCACACCGGCGGTACCATCGACAAGATGGAGAGCGTGCCCGGCACAAAGACCGCCCTCTCGCAGGAGGAGTTTTTTGCACAGGTGAACCAGATCGGTCTGTCGGTCATCGGCCAGAGCGAGGGCATTGCCGTGGCAGATAAAAAGATGTACGCCCTGCGGGACGTTACCGCTACTGTCAGCTGCATCCCGCTGATTGCGTCCAGCATCATGTCCAAAAAGCTGGCCTCCGGCTCGGATGCCATCCTGCTGGACGTCACCACCGGCACCGGTGCTTTTATGAAAACTGTTGACCAGAGCATTGAGCTGGCGCAGCTGATGGTCGCCATCGGCACCCATCATGGCCGCCGGGTAGCCGCCATGATCACCGATATGGACACCCCGCTGGGGCACAACATCGGCAACAGTCTGGAAGTGATGGAGAGCATGGACGTGCTCAAAGGCCACGGCCCGGCAGACCTGACCGAGGTGTGCCTGCAATTGGCGGCCAACATGCTGGTACTGGCAGGCAAGGGCGATGCCGCCCACTGCCACGCTATGGCCGAGGCTGTCATTGCGGACGGCTCTGCCTTTGCCAAGTGCAAGGAAATGTTTGCCGCGCAGGGCGGCGACATCCGGGTGCTGGATGATTACAGCCTGTTTGCACAGCCCGCCGCCAGCTATGAACTGCTGGCTGAGCAGGACGGCTACATTGTGGCCAACGATGCGGAAAAGATCGGCTCTGCCAGTGTGCTGCTGGGCGCAGGCCGCCAGAAAAAGGGCGACCCGCTGGACTTTGCCGCCGGTATCACCCTGCACAAAAAGCGCGGTGACTACGTCCATAAGGGCGAAAGCCTTGCCACCTTCTACGGCGCTGCGGACAAGTTTGAAGCTGCCGCAGCCGAGTACCGCAGCGGCCTTGTGTACGGCGCTGAAAAGCCGGAGGAAGCCCCGCTGGTGTACGCCCTTGTCACCAAGGACGGCGTAGAGCGGTACTGAGACCGGACAGCAGGGGAGAACCCTGTTTTCCGCGAAAATGCAAGGTCGGGCAGCCCGCAGGCTGACCGACCTTGCTCTTATAACAATTTTTTTTCCGCTGAGGATGCCCAAAGCGTACGCGGTGGGCATTCTAAATCGTTTCGTCCCAAGGGGACTGCTGCACAAAGCTGTGTGGCAGTCCCTTTTTGCGCTTTCACGCTGAGAACAGGCCATCTTGCACAAAAGAACTGTCGCTTTTTAAGCAATTCGCTGTATTTGCGGGACAAACGGTAGAACTTTGCATCGGGATATGGTATACTACACTGTACTTGTATGCCCCGGGAAAAGGGGCTGCCAAAGGAGAAAGGACTTGTTATGAAGATCATTCTGGTGGGCGGCGGCAAGGTCGGCACGGCTCTGGCGCGCCAGCTCAGCGAGGAAGGCCACAACGTGACTGTGGTGGACACCAACAAAGCGCGCGTGGAGCACCTGACCGAAAGCTACGACGTGCTGGGCATTGTAGGCAATGGCTCGTCCATCACCACCCTGTCTGAGGCGGGCATTGAGGATGCGGACGTGTTCATTGCGGTCACCGGCTCGGACGAACTGAACCTGCTTTGCTGCATGTTCGCCAAAAAGGCGGGCCACTGCCACGGCATTGCCCGCGTGCGCAACCCATCCTACAGCCACGAGCTGGACTTTATCAAAAAGCAGATCGGCATTTCCGCCATCATCAACCCGGAAATGGCAGCGGCAAAGGAGATCTCTCATCTGCTGCGGTTCCCCGGTGCCAGCAAGATCGATACCTTTGCGGACGGCCGTGTGCGGCTGATCAAGTTTGCGCTGCCCGATGCACTGGACGGCGTAGCCATCCGCGAGATCCCCACCCGGCTCAAGAGCGATATTCTGGTGTGCGCGGTGGAGCGTGAGGGTGGAGTCATCATCCCCAACGGTAACTTTGTGCTGCAAAAGGGCGATCAGGTCACCTTCCTTGCTACGCAGGAAAAAGCTCACGCTTTCTTCCAGCAGCTGCATCTGCCGGTGCAGCCGGTACGTAACGCCCTCATCGTGGGCGGCGGTGCCATTGCTTACTACCTCAGTCAGGAACTGCTGGAAAACCATGTGCGGGTGCGCATTGTGGAGCGGGACGCTGCCCGCTGCGTAGAACTGGCTGAGCAGCTGCCCGGCGCACAGATCCTGAACGAGGACGGCTCCAACCGCGAGTTTCTGCTTTCCGAGGGTCTGGAATCCACCGAGGCTTTCGTGGCACTGACCAACATCGACGAGGAGAATGTGCTGCTGACCCTGTTTGCCAAAAAGCACTCCAACGGCAAGCTGGTGACCAAGGTCAACCGTCTGGAATTTGACGATATTCTGGCCGGGCTGGATCTGGGCAGCGTGGTCTACCCCAAGTACATGACCTGTGACTACATCGTGCAGTACGTCCGCGCCCTGCAAAACGAGGCAGGCAACAACATCAAGACTCTGTACCGCATACTGGATGACCGCGTGGAGGCGCTGGAGTTTACAGTGCACGAGGAGAGCGCCGCTACCGGTGTGCCCCTGAGCCAGCTGCACCTGAAAAAGAACCTGCTGCTGTGCTGCATTACCCGCGGCAGCAAGATCCTGATTCCCCGCGGCGGCGACCAGATCCAAGTGGGCGATAACGTCATCGTGGTCACGCTGGAGCATGGTCTGCACGATCTGCGCGATATCGTGGAGCACTGACGGAGGCGGACTATGAATTATGCGATCGTTTTCCGTCTGCTGGGCTATGTGCTGATGATCGAGGGCGCGTTGCTGCTGCTGCCCGCCGCCGCCAGCTTAGTGTATGGCGAGTGGATGGTGCTGGGCGTGTTTCTGCTCACAGCTGCCGTCAGCGCTGGCATCGGCTACGCCCTGCACACCATCAAACCCCGCAGTAAGGTGTTCTATATGCGCGAAGGCTTTGCGGCTACCTCGCTGTGCTGGGTGTTCATCTCGGTGATGGGCGCGGTGCCCTTTGTGCTCACCGGCTGCATCCCGAACCCCGTGGATGCCCTGTTTGAGACGGTCTCCGGCTTTACCACCACCGGTGCCAGCATCCTGCCCGCCGTGGAGGGGCTGCCCAACGGTATTCTGTTCTGGCGCAGCTTCACCCACTGGATTGGCGGCATGGGTGTTCTGGTGTTTCTGCTCTCGCTGCTGCCGCTGACTGGCGGCTCTCACGTCAACCTGATGAAAGCCGAAAGCCCCGGCCCGCAGGTGGACAAGCTTGTGCCTAAGGTGCAGTCCACCGCTAAGATCCTGTACGGCATCTACTTTGCCCTTACCGTGCTGGAGCTGGTGTTCCTGCTGATTGGCCGAATGCCCCTGTTCGAAGCCATGCTCACTGCCTTTGGTACGGCGGGTACCGGCGGCTTCGGCTTCCGCAACGACAGCTTTGCCAGCTTTTCGCCCTACATCCAGTGGGTCGTGACCATTTTCATGATCCTGTTCGGCGTCAACTTCAACGCCTACTTCCTGCTGCTCATGCGCAAGTTCCGCCGCGCTGCTGCCAGCGAGGAGGTGCGGGGCTACTTTGTGGTCATCGTCGTGGCAGTGGGTATCATCACTGCCAATATTTATAGTATGTACAACAGCTTTGGCGAGGCGTTGCGGCAGGCCGCTTTTCAGGTGGGCTCCATCATCACCACCACCGGCTTTTCCAGCTGCGATTTTGACCTGTGGCCGACCCTCTCGAAAGAGATTCTGGTCATGCTCATGTTCATTGGCGCCTGCGCCGGCAGTACCGGCGGCGGCATCAAGGTGAGCCGTTTCCTCATTCTGGGTAAGACCCTGGCCAAGGAGCTCAAGACCGCCCTGCACCCGCAGGTGGTAGCGCCCGCCCGCATGGACGGCAAGCTACTGAACCACGAGACCATCCGCACCACCAACGTGTTTGTGGCGGCGTATATCTTTATCTTTGCGGCCTCCTTCTTCCTCATCAGCCTGAACGGCTTTGATATGGTGACGAACTTTACCGCCGTGGCTGCTACCCTGAACAACATCGGCCCGGGCTTGGAAATGGCAGGCCCAATGCAGAACTTCGGCTGCTTTGCAGACCCCGCAAAGCTGGTGCTCATCTTCGATATGCTGGCCGGCCGTCTGGAGATATTCCCCATGCTGGTGCTGTTTATGCCGGATACATGGCGGCGGTTCTAAGCCTTTTTTGGGTACGGGACAAGCATAAAAATATTATTTCGGAACACCGGAGTCTCTATGGACGCTCCGGTGTTCTTTTTTGTGAAAGAAGCTGCAAAGGCAGGTGGCAACGGTTAGAAATTCCTTGCGTTCAGCGCCGCATTGCAGTATGATTATAATATCAATTATCTGACCCTTACCCCTGAGCAGGCAGAACCTTTTTACAAACGAAATCGTTCTGCATGATAAAGAAGAGAGCAAAAACAATAAAACATACAGGAGGAAATTATTATGGGTTTGATCAAAGCAGGTATGGGCGCACTGGGCGGAACTCTTGCAGACCAGTGGAAGGAATTTTTCTACTGCGATTCTCTGGA